>JAEIGA010001322.1_pt1 | contig 38623 bp, 50 predicted proteins | sample 9270691 | NCBI WGS metagenome assembly JAEIGA01 (sample SAMN17057246, study PRJNA624740) | gut metagenome | biome: biome; isolation source: fecal sample | host: Bos grunniens | place: China: Xizang | collected 2019
ACAGTTTTTGTTTTTACTCCGTCTACATCTACATATTTTCCGTGCTTTACATCGCTGATCAGCTGCAGGATCTGAACTGTTCCGGTGATTGCACCGGCAGTATAATCCGTTGCGGTATGCGCCATGGTGGAGCCGATGGATGCAAACGGCATCGTGATGTCGCCAAGACCGATGTTTTCCGTGCCGATGTGATTCAGTCCTTTGCGCAGATCCTTTGCAAGCCGTGTGGCAGTTCTTTCGTCCTTAAAGGTGCGGCGCTGACCGGCGAGCTCGGAGACCGCCTTTTTTTCGTCTTCCGCAAGATTTGCACTTTCTCCAAGAGCAGAAAGGCTTTCATCTACGGTTGCGTTGGTGCCGCCTGCAAAGAATTGGTCGGTTACTTCCAGTGCGTACTTCAGATATTTCTCATAAGCAGAGAAAAACCGCATAACCGGGCCGCCCTGCGTAGAATAGGTTCTGGTCCTTCCTACGGAGTATTTTGTTTCGTCTTCCATGGGAATATCCAACTCTGCACAAAGAGCGGCCATTTTTGTCGCATCCCAGGCTTTGGTAAAATATGTTTTTGCATATTTTACATCATTTCCTACGGTGCGCTTTCCTGTGGCTTTGGAAACAAGATGATCGAAAAATCTGCCGACCGTTGAATCCGAAACGGCATCCACAAAGCCAATTGTTGCGTTGCCTGTAAGGTTTCGGTTTATGGTGGTCAGCGCGTACAGCATATTGTGAATCCGGAATGTCTTTACAATCTGCCCAACAGGCCGTTTCTTAAAGTCATTCGGCAATGTGCTGAGCTGGGCGTTCGCAATAGCCTTTGCTTCTTCAAAAGTCAAACTGTTCATTGCAGCTTCAGCAGTCTTTGTAAGATTACTGCTTGTACCAAACCATGCTGTGGTTTTACGGAACCTGGCGAGGGAACGGATAATATCCTTCATGCTGTCCACATCTCCGTCTTCCACAGAACCGATCTGCTTTGCAATGTCCATTGCGGAGGATAAAGTTTTTTCCTTAAACTGATCAAATCCTTCTTTTTTCCAGAATTTCTTCGGGACATTGTCCTGAGTCAACTGATCAAGGCTGTCCACAACTTCCGCAGCAACGCTGTCGGCCGACATTCTGGAATACTTGGCAAATGCCTGTGTGATCTGCCCTGACTTGGTTCCTGTTTGCCGCTGGAGTCTGACCATATCCTGGAATCGCTTGTCTCCGGCTTCAAACAAAGCTTCCCGCACTCGCATAGAAGTGTCCAGGTCTTCAGCAGAATTGATCCCGTTTTCCATAAGGTACCGGTACTCGTACTCGACCTGCTCCTTTGTCTGCGTTCTGGCCTCCGCATTGCGAACGCTGGTTGCTTCTTTGGAGCGATAATAAGTGCCAATGTCGGGGTCGTTCTTCAGTGCCTCTTCTCCGCTGCGTCGCATAGATTCATCTGTGGCGTTCGCATAAGAATTGCTTATCACTTTGGATTGCACCTCTTCGTAGGTGCCTTCGCCAAAGCCAGCCGGGGCGGCGCCTACGGATTCGTTGGGGGAGGGGGCAGATGCCTTTTTTCGGTCCATGTAATTGTCCCGGTAAGCCATTGCTTCGTCATAGGATTCCTTGCCAAATGTAGGGAGCGAGTCCAACTGCTGCTTTGTAGGATCTTGGTATGTTCCAATTTTTTGGGCAACCATGGCAGCACTGTCACCGTTGTGCGCCATGAAGTAAATATACGGTGTTCCTTTGTCTGGAGTCCATCCGTCATTTGCATACTCCGGGTTAAACTCCACTTTTGCGACGGGAACGAATCCATACTGTGCATAAACACGAACAAGGCCTTCTCCGTAACAATCCAACCGATCGCCGCCCTGCTCAATTACAGCGGGCATCAGTGTGTGCAAAGCCTTTGCTGGACCACCGTTTTTATTCTTGAACACGGCGACAATATCACCATTGGGTGCAATTCCTGCGCCTACCGTACCGTCTGCGTTCATTACTGTCCGAACATTTTCGGACTGCAGATCCTGCGCAGTCTTCGGAGTGACGCACCAACCGTTTTTCACATCGGAAGCTCTACCTGCTTCCAAAGCTGCCGCATAAGAATCCGGTTTTGCAGTCGTGTCGTAAATCGGGTAAGTAGGTGTACCTCTACTTGCTTGTGCAGATTGAAGTTCTTGGCTTACCCGAAGGACTCCAGAACCGACAGCCACTCCACCAAGCTTTTGCCCTCCTTGATAAAGTTCTGGGTTGCTGCGTTGTACTCCGGCCATTCCTTCTGCAGAATTTCCAGAGCCTCCTGCTCCGTCATTTTGCTGTAGTCTCTGTCCATTATATATTCCTCCTTGGTTTATAGTATTATCATAAGTTGCCGCTGCGGTGTTGTCAACCGCGGGTTCGTCGATTTTTGCCACAGCTTCCTTGACTGCTGCTTGCTGCTGGGGCTTTGTTCCCTCAATGGGGATACCGGTCTGCTCTGTCAGCTGCTGCAGGGCTTCGGGACTTGCCAAAATCGCCGCTGCTTTTGCGTCGGATACGATGCCGCTGTCGCGGTAGGATTTGAGTGCATCAAAAACGGGGTCTGGCTTGGCAGCTTCCAGAAGTTCGTGAACACGGCTCAACGCATCTCCGGAATTGCCTGCGTTCCTGTTTAAGGAAACATCCTCGCCCCGGATCTGCCAGCCTTCCGCGTTATCAATTGTTTTATCCTGAGATAGTGATTTTTTGTTGTTGACAACAGGTTTGTTTTGTGCTATTTTTTTGGTAGAGTAGTTTTCTTTAACGTCTTGGACGTACGCCTTGCGGATTTCTTGCAAATCAGCGAGATATTGAGAACTACTCTCTTTTTTGTTTATCGCAGCAATTAAACCATGCAGGTTCGGTATCTCATCAATACCTGTCTTAATCATTTGCTTATTAACAAGCAGTTTCTCGTTATGGTATTCTTCAGTTACCGCCTCAACATAATATGTTACGTTGTTTTCTCCAACTTTAACATAAACCAATCCTGGGTTTCCTTTTGCGTTTGTCTTAACAAATACCTTGTCGTAGTTTGTAACAATATTTGGAATCTTTGCTAAATCCTCTTTTGTTATTGGATATTTTTCGCTTGTATTTTCTCCATGCGAGTTTCTTATGTGCCTGATGTCATTATCTCTTAATGCATGTGCATATCCTTCAATGTCGATTTCATCAGACACATCTTTCAGCAAGCGATCCGACACTTCAGCATACTTTATGTGATCTTTGCTGTTCGCTTTTCTGTATGCCGCATCAATATAATTGTCTATGTTTTCTTGTGTTACCCCAAAGCTAAACTTCACCCCACCCTCTTGGGTGGGCTTTTTTGTTGCGGGTTGGGATGTTGCTTCGGTACCCTGATTCAGCGAGAACTTCAGATTCTCGAACCCATTGACTACCTCTGCCCGGCTGCCCTCTTGGTTCGGATCATACTCCCGGACGTCAAAGCCCCGGTCCTGCAGTTCCCGGATCAGCTCCGGATCTGTCCCCACCGGCACCGCAAATCCGCCGATCTGGTTGATGTCCACCTTTCCCCCGGGCTTCGCTTCAAAGTATTCTGTGGGCAGCTCCACCGCCTCTTTGTAAAGAGCCTGCAGCTGTTGCGCCTGCTCATTGGACAGATACACTCCATTCCGGGAAAAGCTTTCCCGGATCTTCTTGGCATCGTACCGGACTCCAAAGCCCTCATTGATAGCCTTTACCGCTGCTGCAGTGTCGGTGCCAAGTCCCTTGGCAAACTGAAGCAGCTTCTTCCCGGTCTGCTCTGCCGCTGCATCCGCATTCTGGGAAAGACGGCCCCTATTCTGCCGCAGGTCTTCAATTCCGGCATATTCCGTCGCCGGTACCGTCAGCTTGCCATCCTCCGTCAGCCGGAAGGGCTTTGCTGTTGCCGGCTGAGCCTGCATATTTGCGAGGATGTCTTCACTGGTGGCCGTGTCGTAGCTGGTCACCGTTTCATCGGATATGCTGTCCAGCCACTTCTTGTACTTGCCCCATGTGTCATTGACCAACACCTTTCCCAGTGCTTCCTTCAGCTTTGCCGTGTCCACCGTTCCGTCTGCCTTGGTTGGGATTTCGGTGATCAGCCCCGCCTCCAGCGCATACGCCGTTTTCATGCCCAGGTTCTGTGCGTAGGCAGCGTAGATGCTTCCGGTGTTGGCGGTCATGGCGTCCATATACTCCTGTGCAGTCACATCAAACAGCTGATCCGCAGCAGCTCCCAACTGATTGCGAATATCGGCGATCGCCGTCTCTGTCTTATTGGTATCAAACCGGGGATTCTTTTTCAGGTTGTTCCGGTTTGGTGTCCATGCATCGGCACCGTACAGTTTATTTGTGCTGTTCTCCGCCGGATCGATGGCTTCCTTAGAGATTACCGCCGTAATGGGTCCAAACTTGCTGTTTGCGCTTTCCGCCACCGCCACCGATGGCATGATCAGGCTTCCCCGATCCAGTGCGCTGCGTAGATCCGCCTCCGATAAGTTGTGCATAGCAAGCAGGGTCTTTGTTTCCTCCACCGGCTCGGAGATCTGGATGCTATCCACAAAGCCGCTTTTACTGTTGCTGCGGTATGCCTTCTCGAAGGCCCGCTGCAGCTCTGCCATCCGCCGGGCTTCCTCCGTGCCGGAGGTGACAGTTGCCAGATACTTGATCTCGTTCCACAGTCTCCGGAACAGACCGGGCTTTTCCTGCAGCAGTCGCTTCACAAAGGCTTCATCCGTAAAGAGGTAGTCGCCCACCAGATCCGCCACCACTTCCTGACGGATCTTCTCCATGCCCTTGGCGCCCTTGTAGCCCTCTACATTCTGGTAAATGGAGATCAGCTGCTTCAGGCGGTTGTTGTAGCCGTCCTTTTCCTTGATGTTGGCATACGCCTTTACCCATTCGGCAAGCTCCGTGTACAGCTCTGTGCCCTCCAGCACGTGGGTGATCTCGTGGCCTACTACGCTGTTTAGCGCCTTCTGGGAGCTGATATTGATTGCAATGCCGTTCTCGTTTACATAGCCGTTTACCGTAACCCCTTCCAGCGCAAAGCCGGACTGCTTTAGCTTCTCGTTGTTCACGAAATCGAAATCGATGTCCTTATCCGCGCCGATTTTGGCGATCAGATCCACCAGCTCATGGGCGCGGTTTGTATTGTTCAGCACTCCGCTGTCAATAGCCTTCTGCACGATCTGGGCCTGCTTGCCCTTGTACTTGCTGACATCGGCTGTAAACTTCTCCGTCTGGCGGCCCTTTTCCAGATAGCTCTCGCGGAGGAAGCGGTCATTCTTCACGCTTTCGGAAACGCCCCGGCTCAGCTCTTCCCGCATTCCGGCAAGCACAGAGTTATCCCGGATGGCCTTCCGCTGCCGTTCAAGCTCCTCGCCCTCGTACAGCCCCTCCAGATCCTTCAGAACGCTTTGTTCCTGGTCGTAGGCTTCCCGGTACTTCTTCCAGCTTTCGCCGCCTAAAACTTCCTCGATCCGGTCTGTAGACACATATCCCTTTTCCAGTTCTGCTCGAACCTTATTCTCAATGTCCGACTTTTCCTTGGCAGTCAGCTCCCGGCCCAGCTTTTCCTGCTGCGCCTTTACACGGGCTTCGGTCTCTGCCCTCAGCACCGCTTTTTCGTTTGCGGTGATGCTGGAATTATTGCCCTGATAGGTGTTAGGGCTTGCCGCACCGAAGCCTGCGCCCATCACAGCACCCAGCAACGCGCTGTACAGGGCTTCTTCCATGTCAAATGTAAATTCCTCACCCGCCACAACATGGGCAAATGCGGGTTCGAGGATGGACTGGATACCTTCTTCCATGCCTTCACCAAGGGCGTTGGCGGCGATCTTGCCCCCGGCCGTCTTTGCCACCCGGGCAAGCACATTGTCGATCTTCTGGATGCCGTTCTTTGCGACCTTTCCAAGAAATCCTTTTACGCCCTTGCCGGCAGCTCCGGCGACGGCGCCGAGGGTAGACTCCAGAACAGCTTCCGATGTGCCTACCAGCGTTCCGTATGCTCTGGCCTCGCTTTGGGTCCAGCCTGCCTGAATTTTCTCTTCGTAGGCGTTTCCCGCTGCGCTGGCGCCCAAAAGCACACCGCCGGTCACGGCACCCGCAACGGGATTTACAAGTCCCACCGCAGTAGAAAGCAGAATCGATGGGGCCATATTTGCACCAGTCTGGATGCTGTCGTATGCCATCTGTCCAACAGAATTGCCGAAAATGTTGACATCTTCCAGTTTGCCGGTCTTGGCATTAAAATATGGGATGCTGGTGTCCGCCAGATCTTCCCGGATCGCACTGCCGGCAAACTTTGCAGCAGAAGTGGGGATATAGTTGCTTTTTTCGTCATAGCTTACCATGGACCCCAGATTCTTGATGCCACTTGCAAGCTGGTCAAGACCTGCTATGGCGGCATAACCCAGCTGTAGAGCGACTTTGCCCTTCAGCTCTCCCCTTATAGCATCGCTTTTTCGCTTGTTCAGGATTTCTTCCATAAAGCGCAGGTATTCGTCGGCTTTTTTGGTGCCGTTTTCCATGTCCTTCGCAAAGTAATAATTGTAGATCTTTACTTCGTCTTCTTTCATGTACGGCGCAAGGTCGTAAAGACCGTAGGCGTATGCATCCATGGTGCCGAATACCGGGTTGTTGTTGCTCAGTTTCAGCTTTTCGTATGCATCCCAGTTCATCAGGGTATACATGACCTTGTTGACGGGCTTTTTGGACGGGCCTAAAATTCCGCTGCTCTTGACCACATCCGCCATTTTCGGATTTTCTACAGTTGCGCCTTTCACAGCGTAGCTGGCAAAGTCTTTGTCTTTATAAGCATTCTCGATGAGCTTGTTTTGCTCCCAGTAGTACTTGTCCTGCTCGGAGACCTGCGAAAGAATATCCTGCCGTGCCTGACTGGTGTTTTCGAAGGTGGTAATGATCCGGTCCCGTTCCATAGGAGAATAGTTGTTTGGGTTTTCTGTGGCTGCCTTCCAGTCCCAGAACTGCCGGTCATAATCTAAATTCAGCTGATCGTAACGCTCCATCAGCTTTCTTTTTTTCTGCTGCTCGGCCTGTTCCGGGCGGTATTTCTCTTCCCAGCGGTTCAAAAACGCATCTGTATCAAATGTATTTTTCTCACCGCCTGCGTCGGTATCGTTGCCCTGATTGGGAGCTACAGGAGTCGTTGGCTCTACTGGTGTAGCCGTCAGCTCCAGGCCCGCACTCTCTGATCCCGTTTTTCCGTTCTTCTTCAAGATATCGTCAATCAGACTCATTTGCCAACCTCCTTACATTGTCGGGTACCGGTCGTTTCTTTTTGCCATTGTGGGTCTTGTTTTCTGAAAACGCATTACAAACCCGTCCAAATATGCCCTAACATCGCCGGACTCTATCAAAGCCCAAAGCCTTTCTTCAGGAAGAACGCCGTATCCCAAGGCGTCAATGCTGTTCTGGTCAATGGTGATCTGCTGCTTTGTCGGGACATACTCTACATACTGATTGCTTCCGCTGTCCCAGAACCAAAGGGTTCCGTCCTGAGCCTTTTGCAAAGATGTGGGCTTTCCGCTGCTGTCATTGACAGAAAGTTTTTGACCGTTGTATACATATTCTCCTACATTGCCGTGACCTGCCACAAATGACGGCGCTCCGCTCTGTGTCTGTCCCGGCAAAGAGGTTGCCGGCTTTTGCTCAACATTTCGGAAATAGATCTCCCCGCCGTCTTCGTAGGCCTCCACGAGTCCGTCCTGTAGCAGACGGCTCAGCTCATCGCCCGTGATCCTGCCGTAACCCAGATCAAAAACAGAGTTCATGTTGATCGCCTTTGTATTGTCCGCGCTTTGGAACTGATTGAAATAATTACGATACATAGGGTCTTGCGGTTTTGATTCCGGCCGCCAGCCCTTTTCATATGCGTTTTCTGTCGCGGCATCCCAACGGCCTGTCACCGGGAGGCCTGCGGCGCCTTGCATAGCCTTTATCTCATCTTCCGTATAACCGTGCGTGTCGTATTCTTCGCCAGACCCCAGGAAAGCGGCCCGAAGCGCGGCGATCTCATCTTCGGATAGACCGTACAGCTGCCCGTATCGGGTAAAATCGCCCGCCTTGGCAAGCAAGTCTGCGGCAGCTCTTTGGTCGGCACGAAGGCTGTCTTCGGCCTTTTTCGCTTCTTCGTACAATGCTTCGGCAAGCTTTAAGTCGTTGTCTGCCTGAGCTTTGCTGATGGCAGCGGCATAGTCCTGCGCCAACAGGCCGCGTTTGCGCTCGATCTCGGCATCCGCGTCTATCTGGGCGGTGCGAATGGCGGTCAGGTCGTTTGCCAGTTGATTATCCCGGGCGATCCGGGCCTGCGCCCTTGCTCCGGAGGACAGGCCACTGGCGGCAGCATATTCCGCCTTGGCTACAGCTGCCCGGTCTGCTTCCGTCTTGGTGGCGGTGACGGCTTTTTCAGCCGCCTCCTGATTGGCGACCTTCTGCTGATCCAGATTTTCAAGCGCAGCTTTATAATCTGTTTCCAACTGTGCGTTTGTGGATGCCAAGCTGTTTGCGTACATCTGGCGGATCAATTCGTCATTGGTAGGCATATTACCGCTCCTTTCTTAAAACAGACCGTAGGGGGTGGAAATGGGCTGAAAGCTTTTCGGGGTCTTGCCGCGCAGTTCGATGATGGCCTGCTCGAAACGCATCCGGAACCACTGGGAAAGGCTTTCGTTTTCCCCGGAAAGCAGATGGGAAGCAAGACCGTAGGGGAGAACACCCCAAACAAGGCTGTCATCCAACTGGATCGGCTGGGTAAAGTCCGGTTCTGTCGCATTCTCCGGCAGGATCAGGGGCGGACAGACGGGTCGGCCCGGACCGGTGGGATCATATGTGTCGGAATAAGGGTACAGCTGCGGCATGATGGTGTTGAGGATGTGCAGGGTGCGGTAGCGATACTCGTTGGTATCGGTGGTGTGGGTCTTGCCGGTGGACTCGGACTGCTCGTCCATCAGCATAATGGCTGCATCGAATACATTTTTCACTGTGGTCATGATATACCTCCTTATTTGACATTGGAAGAATAGCGGATCTGCTGATCGTAGCCCAGCACTGTCGCTCTTGCTCCGGGAAGCTTTACCTGGAAGATCAGCTTGTAGAAGATAAACTTTTTTACCTTCAGTTTGACTCTGTTTACGGTGGGGGCTGCCGAGGAAATGAATGCGAAGTCTCTAAAATTGATGCGACCAAAGTCCAAAAGGGAGCGGCTGACATGCTTTACAAGGTATTCGTCAGACCGGTCCGTCTCTACCGTCACATCCAGCTCTGTACCAGACTGTGGGAGCAGGGATAGCCAGATATAACTGGAGTATTTCCGGCGGTAGGGGGCGGAAAAGCTCATCATGCCGGATTCCCACACCGCTTCGATGGGCACCTTGGCGTCGCCGGATGTTTCTGCTTCGTCATAGGCGGCATCCGGGTCGAAGAAGAACAGCTCCCCGTGATTCAAAAACACCGTGCGGCCTTCAAAGGAGAAGGCGGAAGCCACTTGGGTGGTCAATCGGCTTTTCCAGATGCTCCAAACATCCAGATCGTAGCGATGTACAAGGACGGAGCCTTCGGCATCGTTCAGGAACAGATACCAGGTCTTTTCCTCGTCGTTATCGCAGGCTTTGGCTTTGCTGAGGTCTGCTTTTGCAAGGGTTCGATACACCTTTTCGGACATGAGCTTTGTGTACCGCTCGTCCCGGTAGTTACCGGAAGACAGCCGCCAATCGTACACGCCACCGGAAGAAAGGCTTCTTGCGCTGTTATTGACCAAGGATAGCTGCCCCATGGCCACATTGCCCTGATCACGGCTGACGGGGCGCACATAGAAGCCGGCGATCACACTGCCGTCTGCAAGGGTAACCGGTTCGTAAGTGATGGCATCCACTCCGTCGGGCTTAAATGCCAGCAGGCGGGAATAGTGGCGGATCATACCCGTAATGGGAGATGCAGAAAAGTCAACAGCCAGCTCGTTACCAACGGGAAGATACAGACCACTGCCGTGGGCGGGGGTGCCAGTGTAGTAGCATATGTTTGTCCCATCTCCGTAGAAGAAAGTCCTGGTGTCGGTGGCACCGTTGAACTGCTCGGAGTAGGTCATTGAAAAAAAGCGCCGGCGTGCAGCCAAAACCTCCGGGTCTTTATGCTTGCACTTAAACTCTACATCGGCACCGGAATCCGGTGCGGCGGTAAATGTAAAGGTGTGCGTCTGTGCGTTATAAGTACCGGAGCCGGCTTCTGTGGTTGCCTCAGTGGTCACACTTGGTAAAACATAGTCTTTTGCCCCGTCTGCCGCAAAGATCACCCGGAATTCGTCGGAAAGGATGTTCAGCTGCTCAACGATCTTTCCGCCTCCGGACGGAGATGCACCGGACAAAAACAAAGGCGTGTAAAGATAAGACGACTCAAGCGCAGAAAACGGATCGTCTGATACGACCGGACACTTGTAAACCGGATTGACCCAGCAAGTCAAAACCTTTCCGTCGTGGACAAAGGTTTTAAATGGGAAGTAGTTTGGATCTTCCACATCCATATCCAGCGCCGTAATGTAAGACCCTCTCAGTTCTCCAAAGGTAACATTGTAAATGTACACAACATGCGCCTGTGCGTCCTCGATTGCAGCACCATGAATCCAGTATTTTCCTTCGTGCCATATGGGGAACGCAGATTGAAGCTTTGGTATGTTTGCGTCAATCTCGAATCTGGAAATACCGGGTCGAACGGCAAGGTTGCCGCCGTCTGTAATGGTGAAGTTTTCAATCCTGGAAGCCTCTCCGGGCTTCATCTCTGTAGCGCTGTCGGCGGATTCGTTGATACCGAGAAATTTATCCACAGAGAAAACGCGGCTATCCGATGCCATAGTCTTCCTCCTCGTAAGTGTAAATGTAGATCTCCGTTCGGGGATTTTGCTTGTCATAATAGACCCGGGTGCCGTCATGGGATTTGATGATGTTGCTGTTATCGTCGGCAAGGATCTTTTCACTGACCAAAAGGTCGTCCATGGCTCCGGTGAGGTTTACTTTGTCCACCTTCCGGCGGGTAGCCATGTAGAATTTGTAGGTTGCCTGTACCGGTATCGAAACGGGCTCGCACGGCTTCGGCAAAAGATACTTTGCTGCCATGGCGTTGTAAACTTTGTTGGCTTTGCTGGGGACGATAAACTGCTTTTTGAACTTGCTGCAATATGGGCACCTGCTTCCGGTGCCTGCAATCTGAGGGCTGTTTTTCTTCGTCCGGGGATCTAATGGGACACAGTAATGCAGTAACAGCATATAAAACCTCCTTTTATGACTGTATAAGTCCATGGTACTAAAGGTTTTGATTTCTGTGCAGTTACAAATTTATATTTTTTTGAAAACATCGCCGCAACCGCAGGGGCGGAAGCGGCGATGGCTTTTATGGCTTGGATTTTTCCGATTGGGCACAGGAATCCTCCGGCAATTCCATCTCGATTCGCACGGTGCACGCATCTCCGGGAGGACACGGACGGGGCTTTCCTATGTCAAATATGTAGTTGCAGCACCGGCTGCCTTCGTAGCTGCCGTACCAGTAGCGGCAGTTTTTGCAAGGGTGCGGCTTTCGCATAAATGCGCTCCTTAGAAGGGCAGCTGGGAATCCGAATCCTCCAACATGGCATAATCAGAGGGAAATCCCTGCTGCTGGTACTGTTTGATCAATCCCTCCGTTTCCGCATAAGGGGAGGGGACTGCAAATGTCTGGTTGCTGTGGTCCGTCAGATCCGTGGCGGGTGCGTCTGATTTCTTGCTTTCCCCGAAGTAAATGCTATCGGCGATCACCTCTGCGGTGCGCCGGTTGTTGCCGTCCTTGTCCTGCCATGTGCGGATCTGAAGGCGGCCAGATACAACGGCCATAGAGCCTTTCTTCAAATACTTTGTCACAAACTCGGCAGGTTTTCTCCAGGCGACGCAGTCGATGAAATCGGTCTGCTTTTGCCCTGAGGACTTGTCGGAAAAATCCCGCTCCACCGCAAGAGAAAAGCTGGCACAGGGAACGGTGCTTTCTGTAAAGCGCAGCTCCGGGTCACGGGTAAGGCGACCCATCAAAACAATTCTATTCAGCATTGGCTTCCTCCTTCTTGGCGACTTTTCGCGCCTTCTTTCTGTCCGTCTTTTCGGCTTGACGGCAAAACTCGCTGCAATACATCTGATTTGCTTTTAAGCAATGGAAGGGCTTTCCACAGTGGGCGCAGATCTTTACCCGACCATTATTCTTCACGGGGGCGGTCTCTCTTGGCGGCTTATACTTGGCGATGTAATCGCCGTAGTGCATGCCGAGCCTTGTGGCGGCCAAGGCATCTTTAGCCAAGCCGTCCCAATCTTTGGGCTTCTTATGTCTTCTCGTTTTTATCGCTCCTTTCTTGTTTTGGGGTGGGTTATTCCGCAGGCTGTTTGAGCCATTCAAACGCACTTTGCTCATTGCCCCAAACAGCACCACCACCGAATCCAGATCGTCTGTATTCAACTTCGGCAAGGAACTCTGCCAACTCCTCATCGCTCATCGCCCGGATTTTCTGCGCATTTGTCATCTTCTTAATTTGCTTTGCAGGTGTAAGCAACGCATTTTCGACACTCCATCCATTTCGCAACCTTGCATAAAGGCAAGAATACGCAATGCCATATTCGTCCGCAAACTCTTTTACGGTTGCCGTCTTTCCGTTAAAAGTGATAAACTTGCTTGTCCGTTTATTGTTTGCTTGTTGATACGATGTTGCCCACCTGCAATTTTCTGGACAATAGTTGCCATCCGGATCAATTCGATCTATGGAAAGATTGTCATTATATCCATTTTTCAAAGACCAATCCCTGAATACCTCATACTGTTTCCACTCATCGTAAACACAGATACCTCTACCGCCATACTTTTCCCATTCGTATCGGCTTCTATTATTGCAGCATCTTTGGATAATACCTGCCCAAATTCTGTATAGCCTTTTGTCCGTATCTCCATGTTTCGTGTTAGATTTAACCGCAACATCTCTTGATAAACACCCACAACTTTTGCTGTTTCCCGTTGTCAAAGATGTTCTTCTTACAATTTTCTCGTTACCACAATCGCATTTACAAAGATATTGGGTTTCTCCGCTTTTGTCTTTTTCGGCTTGATCCAAAACTGTCCATCTTCCAAATCTTTCTCCAACTAAAGACGGTACATTTTTAGCCATAATCATTCTCCTTTCGGCGGTTGTGCCAATGGCTGCCAAGCGACAACAGGTGTATGTTCATAGTCATAACCAACAAAGTGTGTTTCCCCATAGTTGAGATGCCACCACAATTTTGTGTGTCTGTTGCACCATCCAGTAGATACCACACCATTTTCCAAAAGCACCTGCACTTGTTCGCAAGTAGCACCTTCCGGCTCGTCCTCTTGTGGCAACCTCTCCGTCACAGGAATCCACTTTTGAATGGTCACTCCGTTGGCGATAAGGTGGTCGGCAAGTTCTTCGGAAGTATATGAATAGCAGATTTTTCCGCTTTTCGTAATCAACTACACCAACTTTTCCCTAACATCCATTGTTATGCCTCCTTACCAAGCCACCGCTTGTCAAAATCACTCGGCAACCAATCCTTTACTGTTGAGCCGAAACACTCTGCACAAATCCTTGCGTGTCGCAATTCGCAATACTTGTGCATGTCTGTTCTTCTGCCTTTTTCTGTAATTCTAAATCCATGATACGGCAGCAACGATTCTTCTCTATCAAGTATGCAAGCGCAACTTTCTGCGAGCCCATCTTGTACAAGCTGTCTCATTTGCTTTCGGCATTGGTAGAGAGAGATTTCCAACATATGTGCGATAACTGTTGTTGGCAACGGAATCCACGAACACATAAAATCGCAATCGTGCCAACAAAGTGACTGAAACACTTTCAGCCGAATTTGCTTCTGTGTCATTCTCCCTCTCTCCTTTCTCCGTAGGAACAGAAATCATCATCTTTTGTGTCGTGCCATGGATAACCTTCATAAGTTGCGGACATGGGACACAGAACACTTTTCCTTGTACTTGCAATCCTTACGCCGCACCACTTCCACCAGTTCACCACTTTCCACCTTTTTCAGTAGTGCAGTAAATTCTTTTGTTGCGTACATTCTGCCAAGTGCAGTTTGGTGCGCCCTTTCAGCCTGTGGGCATTTCTCTACGCAAAAGTCACATTTGTTAGCCATTCCCATCACCATCCATCTTTGCACCGCAGTTGGGGCAGTAGTCATTCTCGCACTCGAACAGTCTGTGAGGATTCACCTTGCACTCTGCGTGATAGTAATACCGTACTCCATATCCAGCTTTATGGACAATCACATCTGTTGCTGTCCAATGTCCGTGAACCACTTCCACGGCATCCACGGTGGGGCGTTTCTTGAGATAATCTAAAAACGATTCGTAATCTTCTGTGGGCATATAGTGTTGCTTGCGGAAATTGATTATTGATTCCGTTTCTTTTATAGGCTTATTCACATCAATTAGCCGTCTTTCATTCTTCATCTTTCTTCACCTCCGTTGCCGGGACGAAGTTATTTCTCGAATTTCCAATGCATCCTTCACATTGATGCCAGTAAGCGATTCCGTCATTAAAGGCACACTTTTTGCAATCCGGGATTTCCACGGCATCGACATCACCCTGTTCTGCAATCACCCGCAAAACAGAATGCTTTGCATCGTTCCAGCGTGCGGGCTTTCCTGCAACCGTGATTTCGAGCAATTCAATTTCTTCTGCAAGCACATAAGCATCAATCAACCGCTTTTCATTTGCCATCATGCATCCTCCTTATAACGCCCCAATCGATAAACTCTCCGCATTCCGGGCAATAGCCGAACCGAGTCAAGTTGGTATTTTTTCTCCAATCGCCATAGCTTCTGAGAGTCCAAACCTTTGCACGAAGGTGCTTTGCGTTTCGTAGAACCGGATCGGCATCGAGGCTTTTATTGAACTCAATATTGTCTTCGATATGGTCTTTCAGGCCATCGAGCGTCACCAGTTCGCTATACTCGTAATGGTGGAGTAAACCGATGATGCATCCTCCCTTTTCATTTGCCATCATCTAACTTCCTCCCACCTACAAACAAACAAAATTCTTTGATGCAGTCAGCGCACAAGTCATACTCTCTAGTTGTAAAGCACCGAAGACCATCATAGAATAACAGACTTATCTGCGCTGGAACTTTCACAGAATTGGTAATTAATTTGCGTTCGAACTGTTTACCGCATCTATCGCAGTGCCATGTTGTTTTTTTAGCCATCTTCTGCCCTCCTGTTCCATGCTTCGGCGGCTTCTGCCAAAGACAAAAAACCATCCAACACAATTGGCTCTAATACACAGCAATCTAACGCATCGTATCCGCTTTTGTGGTAAAACTTGTACGCATCATCGAGGGAATTGTAAACCATCGACACAGGCTTGCCACAAAACGGACAAGGTTTCAACTCAGCCATCTTTCTCACCTCTCATATCAATTCCGCAATCATGGCAGTAGTTATGATCTTTGCCACCGAAGTACGAATAGTGACAACCACAGAACGGACATATTCTTTCATCAGGTCTGTGAATCCACTTACCCTTCTTCCGGACATCCCTTTTACCGGCTTCGTAGCCATTGCGATAGGCTTGCTCATAGGATGTATGTTCGTCCATTATTTAGCCTCCTTCATATCGGCTCCACAATGGGAGCAGCTGTCTTTTTTGATAAATGTTCTCGCAGAATATCCGTGACCGCAAAAGGGGCAATGAAAATGCCATATGGTGGTGCGATCATCCAGCCGCACCATCCACTGACCTTTCTTAACGGAATTGCTTTTTCTTGTGGCAAAGGGCTGTTTCAAGTCAGGCATCTTTTCCAATCCTTTCTGCTTTGCGAATCCAGCCTCTTTCTATGTAGGTTTTTAACAGACGAAACTGCATAGAACCCCAGAATCCGCAATGATAGATTTTGTGGTGAATATAGATACATTCTTGTTTCGATAATTCGTCAAGAGATGTAATTACTTCTCCGGGCCTGTATTTTCTCTTGTAAGCCATTATTTTGAGAACCGCCCCTTTCCTGTACTGCGGAAGCTGTTTCTTCTGGCTCGCAGTGCCTTTTCTACGGACGCATTCCGCTGGCAAGTCAGTCCTTGCTGTACAAGGGTGTCTCCGTAGTATGCTACCTTGCGAGCTTCGTATTTTGCCCTTTCCTCTGCGTACTCTGGGCAGTGGCCGTGACAACCGGGATGCCGCTTGGGAGCGACACAGTGATGGCAGCACTCAATGGTTCGTGGTGTTTTAAATCTATCGTTAGCCATAATCACTTTCCAGTGGAGCCAAAGCCATTGCTACCCCGATCCGTCTCCTCCAGGCTGTCCACCAGTTCCAGATGCGGATGGGCGCATGGGGTGATTACCAGTTGCGCGATCTTATCGCCCTTCTTTACTTCGTATCGGCTTCCACCGTTATTGAACAGGCACACCCGGATAGAGCCGACGTAGTGAGCATCTATAGTGCCTTCACCAGCTGTGATTCCGTGATTTACCATCATCCCAGAACGGCTGCGAAGCAATCCCACAAACCCCTCAGGGATGGCTATGTGCGTTCCGGTATCGAAGGTGCGGAATTGGTTGCTGCGGATGTACCCGTCCTCATTGGCGAATAAGTCCAAACCACCATCCCACGGATGGGCGAACTGGGGCATCTTCGCCCCTTCATCTAACATGATTTTCATGATGATCTCCTATCGTTTCGAAAGATTTTGCAAACGCTTTTGAATCACATCCGGGTGCCAGCCGCAATTGTCGCAAGTGACACGGCGGCACTCAACGCCTTCGTTGAATTTGCAAAGTGTGATTTGCCGACGCTTTTGTTCGTCAGCAAAGAATTTTAACCGGCATGTTCTGCCGCAATAAACCTGTCCTTTTTTCGACTGGAAAAATTCTTTTTCGCAATATTTGCATCTTACGATTCCTCGCATATTCCAAGCTCCTTTAGGGTGTAGGATTCCCGGATGTTTCCGCACTTGGGAAACTCCAGAATGGCATAGCGGCCTTTGGGATGTACCCAGACACAAGTGCCGGTTGCCATGGGGATCTCAACAGCGGGTCCCGCCCGTTCTTTTGGGGCTGTGCTTACCAGCGGAACCCGGAATTTTCTGCCGATAATATCGGGAATGTCAGGCATCCTTGCTCACCTCCGGATTGGCAATGTTTCCGGGGAGAATTTTATTGGCATTCACAAGCTCTCCGGTTGCGGAATTTTCGATGACATACATGTGTCCATTCTCGATTTTGAAGCCAAGCTGACGCAGCCGTTTTTCCAAATGAACCTGTCCAACTTCGGGATCTGAGTAAAATTCCTGGATTAGCTCACGAAGCCGCTGGGCGAATTTTGAGAGGCGTTTTAATCCAAGACCCTCGGTATCGTTGAGAGCCACACACGCCAGATGTAGCGCATTCCTCGCCGCCTCGTCTCGGTGTTCGCGAATGCTGTCATATTTCTGCATCAAAAGTCTGTCCGAATAGGGGATATCAGACCGCTGGAAACGTCTTTTCATGTTTCTTCCTCCACTCCGTTTCGTTCTGCGTCAAAGGCTCTTGCATCTGCAAGGGTGGTGATATTCCGGCAAGCCAGACGGTGCATCACACCCTCTGCGTACTTCCATGAGGGCTTCTCGGCAATCACCGAAGCACCAAATGCGTAGATCAGCAGCTCCACAGCATCCTTACCAATGCCGCTTGGAAAGCGCGGGTTAAAGCACCACTCGAAGGTCTTGCGGCAGTCTGCCGGAGTGGGGGAGCGGTGCAGATAGGTACGGGTCAAGCTGTCGGCGATCCGGGAGACGTTCTCCACCGCCGTTTCGGTGACATGGAGGTATTCCCCGGGCTTTAAGCCAACACTGGCAAGGATCTGCGGGCTTGCCTCGCGCGCTTCACCACCACCACCACAAAGAGATATATAACATTCGTTCTCAATCTCTATCTCATACTCTATCTCAGTCTCTTTCTCTATCTCAATCTCATTCTCTTTCTCCCCCTCGCTTGCTGTTTGCTTGCTGTTTGCTTGCGGTTTGCTTTCGCTTTGCTTACTGTTTGCTTTCGCTTTGCTTCCACCTTGCTTACCGATTTCGGCTTTTCTTCTGGAGGAATCCAGCACGGGCTTCATGAGGGAAAAGAAAGCATTTTGGGAGACTGTGAGATTCTCTTCGTGCGTACCGGTGAGACCGTAGGAAACAACTGCCCGAAACACGGGCAGCTGATCCTTTTTGCCAAGATTATTGATCGCATCCCAGAAGGATGCGTAGAAGGTCATCTGTTTACGGCTCTCCATTTGCGCTCACCTTCCGATCCAGAATGACAGTGGTTTTACTGTCGCCGTCTTCGTAACCACGGACATCCTGCACCTCTTCGTAAGTGGGGATGCCCAGAAGGATATCGGGGCAATGGACACGGGCAAAGAAAGCAGCCGCACGGTACATCATCATCTGCACCGGCATGGTCTGCCACTTGGAGCCGGGCTTATTGAGCCAGCCTTCCTTCTGCGCCATTGCCATGGTGATGGTATCAGAAACGCAGGTAGAGCCGGTGGAGCGGCGAATAGCCTTGGCATAACAGCCATGGGAAGGGGTTCCGGGTTCACCTACAAAGACATACTCCAGGGGTGTGAAGCGGCCGGAGCCATTGACGGCAGCGGCGCAGAAGGAGCCGGACCAGCTGGGTTTTCCTCTGATAGGGCTAAGGTTTTGCATGACCAACAACGGAGAAATTCCAAGGCGGTTGGCAATGTCGATGGCCACCAGACAGTTTTCCGGAGAATTGCGGTAGACATCCGGCACAAGAGCGGAAGTACAAAGCATTTTGGCGGTGCGGAAGGCAAGATTCATGATCTTGGGGTCGTTCCACATGGTGACGGCAGTAGGAACGGCAACGGAAAGTGCCAGCGGCTCCTGAGGTGTGACCACCTCTTCGGTTTCTGTGGGCTGGATCATCTCGGGATTCTTGATTTCTTCAGACATGGGTTACTCCTTTCTTTTTGCGCTTGGGATGCGCATTGTGAATTGTGATTAAAGCATGTGCCAGAGGTTCATCCTCCGGAATGGGGACAAGACGATATGTGCCGTCTGGCTTCAGGTGCAAGATCAGCATCCGATCCACCGGGTGACCGCTGGCCAGAAGGGCAAGGCGGTACAGGTTCAGCTGTCCACGGCAAAGAGGTTTGTTGACTGTATAGGTGGTTTTGAAATCAACCAGGGTGTATTTTCCATCCAGAAGACCGTAGCGGTCAGGTGTCCCGGCATAAAGGAATTCCGGATGGTAAATGGGCTGCTCTGTGAGGCTCCAGACGGGGATGTGCTGGGACACAAAAGAAGCGTATGCGCTGACATAGGGTGCATAGCTTTCTTCTGTGTCAACTGAGCCGGTGGCTTCCAGCGCAACCGTTGCCGCATGGACGGCAGTGCCACGCTCCGCTGCGGCTTCCATTTTCCATTTTGGCACATCCTGATACACTTTTCGGTGGAGCGGCTCGCACAACTCCGATACAGAGGGCAGCACATTTCCGTCCAGTGTGTAAATGTGCGGTTCTTCGCAAAATATCAATTCCGGCATGATCACACCTCGTCCAGATCTTCAGTGAGAATAATGCTTTTCCGGAGACAGCCGGCGCAAGCGTAACCGGAGATTCCGAAAGCGGACAGATCCAGGCATTCTTCTCCAGACAGAAAGCCGTCGCAAACCTCGCAGCGACCTCTTCTGGCAATTCGGGCTGTGTAAGCCAGATCCATGCACTTGAACTGCCGATCAGCTTCGTAGCAATCAGGGATAGAAAACGGCATATTACTCCTCCTTTGGGGCGTTTTGCCAGCTTCTTCCGAAGATCTCCTTTGCGACATATACGTCCGTAAGCTCGCCAAGCAGCTCTCCGATCATTTCCGTGTCTGTTCCAAGCCAAGCTTTACGAAGCACGGTGCCGATGCCTTCGTTGTAAAGCACCAGATCACCAACATCGGCTTTGTGGGAAGGGGCAATAACAAGGTGCTTTGTGCCGGAGGGCAGCTGCACCAGAAGCAGGTCGTTATATTGAAATTTTTCCATTTGACTTATCCTCCATGATTTGATATATTGTTTGTGGTTTTATTTTCTTTGCCGCTTCCGATCTGGCAGGATCGGGGCGGCTTTTCTCTTTTTCCGTCCTTATAAAGGTGCAGTCCGGCTTTCTCCATGTCACGCAAGATCTCTGGAGCATAACCAAGACCGGGAACGGATGAGCGGCATAGGGTTTCACCGCTTCTTCGAATCTCGTAAATGCTGTTCATTTTCTCAGATCCTTCTGCCGCCGATGAGGTAACCGGCAAGGAAGGAAAAAGCGCAAGCGCAGCAGCCGCCAACAAACACAGAAACAAAGCGGTTCAGGATTCCGGAGCCGCCCATCAGCAGTACGGTGACAGCCAAAACAAACAAAGCAAGCTGGAAGGCAAGAACCACGAAAACTTTCTTTGCCCGGTGGCGCATGTAAGCTTTGCGATTTCGGTCAGTCTTGCGGTTGATCTGGGATTCCCATGTGTTCCAGTTCTGATCGCTCATGCGTTGACCTCCTCTACATAGGGCCCCAGCTTTTGGTCTGCCCAAGGGTAATAGTCCGATGCCAGGACAAGGATGTTTCGGTGTCCGGTGGTGGTGACATTCAGCACCTTACCAATTGGAAAGGTGCCGTCACAGATTAGATTGGAAAGGTTCTTCTTGTCCAGATGGACATTGCGACGGCGCATATCCTGAACCAGCTGCTCCAGAGTCATGCGCCCGGTGCATTTTTGCATTTTGATTCCTCCTTGATTTTTATGTGGGATGCAAAGCATCTGTGGTGCGGCTGTTGACCACAACCACCCAGAGGGTAATTATTCAGAAAGACGGTAGGTGCTATAGGTCACCGGCTCTTCATAGCGGTTCTTGCCATGGGTGACGGTGGATGTGATGTTGTAGCCCTGATCCTTTAGGTCTGCGATGCGGGCAGCCAAGCGCAAACAGCCATATTCCATGAATGCGGTCACAGGATCAATAGAGCCGAAGTCGCGCATATGGCGAAGGATGCGGTCACACTGGGTTAGCTTTGCCATTTCAATATCCTCCTTTGGTGGGGATGGTCTGGTCTTTGAATTTTAAGTAAACATGGCTGTCACACCAACGCTTGCCGATGGCGCAGACGATCAGCAGCACGAAGCTTACAATGGCGATGAAGTTGTCGAGCATAACTCTTGATTCCTTTCTGTTGCGGTTCATAATCTTGAACTTATGCGGCAAAAAAATATGTGCCGATTTGATCGCAAGGAATATCGAGGTACTCCGGCAGGCACCACAGCTTGATGTCATCAGTAGTAATCGCCATCTTCTGGGACAGTTTTTGCGACATGGAATTCTCGGAAATGCCAACTGCGCGTGCAAAATTGCCACGAGTGCCATACTTTTCGATAATCCTTCCGATTAGTTTACGATAGTCAGGCATTTGTTTGATCACCTCTTTGTGAATGTAATTGGTTCAAAAACTTGAACTGCCATTATGGTAACATCACAACAATAAAAAGTCAAGCATAAATTTCAAAAAATTGAACTGGTACTTGAAAAAGTTCAATCAATGTATTATAATGCTTACATTGCCACTCTATTGGAGGTTTTTAATATGGACAACCAAAAATCTTTGTTGAAGAATAGACTTAAAGAAGCAATGTACCTTCGTGATAAAAAAGCTGCTGACTTATCAAAGGATCTTGACATACCTAAATCAGCAATGAGCCAGTATTTATCCGGAAAGTCCCAAAACATGGATTCATCCAGACTTTATGCTATATCGATGTATCTTGACGTTGACCCTGTGTGGCTCATGGGATACGATGTCCCGATGAAAAGAGTTGATTTACAATTTGAAGCTGATATGCAAATCACAGAACGGGAACTGCGGATCATTCAGTCTGTCCGTCGGATGAGCGAGGAGCAGATGCAGGCTTTTGAGAATTTTCTGAGAACGCTGCAGCGATGAACGCTTCTGCAAGTTCCATTTTCTCCGGATCTGCGCGAAGGGCGTGTAATAAATTGATTTCAAATTTTGTCAGTTGCATTGCTGTTCGTCCTTTCTTTTATAGGTTGACCCGGTGAGCTTCTGTCGCCTTGTCCGCCCACCGGGCCGATGCTTGGGGCTGACTCAAGCATATAACAAATGTTTCTATTTTTCCACGGCAAAGTAACGGGATTTACCACGATAGTTTTGGGGGAATTTTCCCATTCCCAAAATGGAAATTTCCCATTGCGGTGGGGCAAAACCATACCACTTTAATGAACTGAGGTGCTAAAGTTGAAAACCAGAACCAACCCGGCAACGAAACCTTATTACAAGTGCCTTTCTTGCCCGCTTTTCCGTCAGTCCTGCGCCGGTCTTCCTACACGGGACATGAGCCAGCAGGAATGGTGCGAGTATATGAGGGATGTGAAAGAGGTTTATCATCTTAAGAACGCATGGATCGCAAAGGAAGCGGATGTTTCCGTTTCCACTGTGGAAAGCATCATGGCTTTGAACTACGAAAAAGACATCCTGCGAGCCACGGCAAGGCGGATAGAACTGGCGGTGATCGGCTCCGTTGCGGAACTGCGCTGCCCTCTGACCCATGACGACAGCGCACTGAAAGAGCAGATCCGGAAGCTGCAGGAGCAGGTGGAATCTTTGGCAAAAGACAAAGAGCGGCTTGCTAAGGTGGTAGACCGGCTATTGGCATAAACGAACGAGTGTTCGTATTAAAAATAAAAAAATAAGTGTCCGATAAACAGGACAGAAAGAAAAAATCATGAAATGCATTAAATGTGGCGCACAGCTGGTGGAGGGTGCAGCCTTCTGCCACCTCTGCGGCAAGAAACAAACAGGAGAGAGGAAGCATCGCAAGAGGGCAAACGGCACCGGCTCGATCCAGAAGCTTTCCGGAAACCGCCAGAAGCCATGGCAGGCTAAAAAGGGCGGTGTCCACATTGGGGCATTCGCCACAAGGACAGAGGCACAGAAGGCTCTGGAGCGGCTCACAGATGTTAATATAAATGAGATGTTTAACCTCACGTTTGCAGACATATACGAAAAGTGGAAAGTGGAACACGCCCGGACGGTATCAAAGCACAGCATGGACAACTACCGGAGCGCATTCCGGGATTGCACGGAGCTGCATGACCGGGTATTTCGTGGGATTCGTACTTCTGCTTTTCAGGCGGTGATCATCCGGATGGAGCAGGAGGGGAAGAGCAAATCCACCTGTGAAAAGATGCTACAGCTGTTCGGTCAGCTTTCTGACTGGGCGATACGGGAAGGAATCCAGACGGTGAACTATTCCAAATTTTGCACCATCGCAGCGGAGCAGAAAAGCACCGGAAGGGTATTGCCCCCCGAGGCGATCCGGAAACTGCAGGCATCCACAGCTCCGGCGGCAATGGTCGCACTTGTCTTACTGGCTACCGGATGCCGGGGCAATGAGTTATTCAAAGTGCCGCTTTCGGAATGCCGGGACAGTTATTTTGTAGGCGGCAGCAAGACAGCGGCCGGACGGGGGAGAGTGATTGCCGTGGCGCCGGTTGGGCTGGAGGCTTACCGGCAGTTGATTAGTGAAGCCGAAAGCACCGGGGGCGCAAAGCTGATTGACGGCTACAGCGGGAACCGGGTTTATGCCAACTACGCAAAGCGGGACTTTGCGCAGCTGATGGAGGATCTGGAGATTGAAGGCTTCACGCCATACGATCTCCGGCACACCTTTGCCACCCAGGCACAAAGGGCAGGCGTTGACGCACAGATTCGGCGGCGGCAGCTGGGTCACGCAGACCTGAAAACCACCGACAAATACTATACGCACCTTGAAGCCGAGGACATTTTGGCGGCGATGAAAGATTTCGACATTGTTTCCGGTTAGATACGCATTGTATACACACCCAAAACGGATGTGCAAAAAGTTGTTAAAAATGTTAGGAAAACAAAGAAAAACACCCCGGAATCGTTAGATTCTAGGGTGTTTTTTGGTGGACGATATAGGACTCGAACCTATGACCTTCCGCACGTCAAGCATTTCTTTTTTGGAAACTGTACGAAATAGTACGCAAAAACAGCGTAAAAATGTGGAAAGTTGCGAAATTAGGACAAAAATAGTTCAACTATATTGGATAGTATTTAATGGGTTGTATACAAATTGTATACACAAAACCGCGGAAAGCAAAGGGAAGCCCCGGAGAAGATCCCCGGGGCGGTGGATATGTTAAACAAACAAACTGAGGAGCAAATCCCCCACGGTAGCGATCAGAAGGAAGGCGGCAAATGCCAGCATGTAAATGATCATAGCAGCCACCTCACGCCCGGTAAACGTCGGAGCCCACCAGGGCAAAGTCGCCGGCGGAGCTTTCCGCGCGGTCAAGGTACATGAGATCCCAGGACTTCGCCTGCTCCTCGCTGATGCGATAGGTGCGGTAAAGTTGTTGCCAGCCAGAGCACCAACTATAAAAACAATTGGGAATTGCGTTGCTTTTCTCCAGTACGGGAAGCTTCTCCAACTCGGCGGGGATGCCGGGATAAATGTCGAATTCCTCACGGAAACGGAAATTCTTATAATGCAGCAGTGCGGGCTCGTCCTGATCGACCCACAGTGAATAACAGGGGAAGCGCTCGCCCCGCTCAATGTCCCGCTGACGAATGAAAGCATCAACAGCTTGTCGGGCCCGGATCAACTCCCAATCCGGCCGGAACTCGTCGCCGTAATTATAAGCGCCGTTGCCGTGGACACGGTAGCCGCTCAGATCCGGCAGGACTTCAATGGCGTCAAAGGATGCGCCCAGGGAATTGACCAGCTGCAAGATGCCACTACGGTTATACTCGAATGGTGCGAAGCTGCCACAGGGGAAACGGTCGCCATATTCGCCGGAGCCAATAATATAATGACAATCGTCAACCCATCCGGCATAGGTCAGACCCTCAAAGGCCGCAGGGGAGTTCTTGGTTACTTCGGAGGCGATGATCTCCAGATACACGCTCCGGCCATCGTCCAGGTGGAAAGCGGTGCGAATGCGGCAGTTGCCAACGGTGGCCTTGCTGATGTCTGCGCCACTCCAGCCGGCGCCTTCAAAATACAGTTTTTTCATATCCCGGCCCCTCCTTACCACTTGATTTCAATGCCGACATAGCGGGCGGTTTTGTCTTCCATGCGGGCGTATGTGGTAGCGGTGCGCAGGTTGAAGGTGGCGGGGATCAGGATGGTCTTGCCGGACTCGGTGATAAATTTGTGCAGCATTTCGGTTTTCATAAAAAATTCCTCCTTGATTTTTGGCGTCAAGGAGGCTATAATGTAGGGGCTCCTTGACTTCGTGATGGTTGTTGATGGGTATTGGGCATTTGCTGGTAACATCTGCCCCGATCCGGTGCTGCTGGTAACAGTGCCGGATCTTTTATTTTTTGGATTGCTGCAAGCCCTGATTCATGAGGGTTTTAGCAAGTGCCGACCGGCTGCAGGTCTCTCTGGTAAAGAGTTCGTACAGATCCGGCTCCTGGTTGCGGTTGATCTTCACGGTTAGCTTGATTACATTCTCACGCTCCCAGGCTGTTTTGCTTGGATGATCTGCTATTGACTTCAACCTCCCTTTGTGTTATAATTGCATTGCCAAGTAGGGAGTTGCAGCTCCCTACCGGGCAATGGGCAATGACCGGTGCAACGGTCACGGCTCACCAATGGTGGATAGGTTTACTGGTGATAACCGCTTCCGGGTTTCCGGTGGCGGTTATTCTCTTCTCTTCTGGATCAACTCGAAGATCTTAAGAATAACTTCGACGACAAACTTTATCACTTGAAAAATTATGTTGATAATCTCGAAAGTGTTCATTGCTCTTCCTCCTGCGCTGTGCGCTGTCGGGTGAGCCGTTTGCCTTTGCCAGTGACAACATGATAGCATGGGTCGCCCCATATGTCAACCCCTTTTGCAAATATTTTTTGAAAAATTTTTCACGGCCCATTCTCTCGCGTGCGCGTACATTTATAGCCCCGGACGGCAACGATCCAGCACGGATCAGACCGCCCGGAAATTTTTTTGCAAATTTTTGAAAAAAGGGACTACACAAAATACAAAACCTTTAGTACAACGGAATTATGAGCAATAAGGAGGTGAACGCATGGCAGGAAACAGCAACAGCGGAAAGAATGTGCTTTTCCCTTTGAGTGAAAAAGCCCTAGAGGAGAAGATCCGGAAGTACAAGGAAGATTTGAACAACGGCGAGTTCGTCCGGGCTTCCTGGCCGCACTTTGCCGCTTACCTGGATTGCACGGAGCAGTTACTTGCAAGCGTCATTGAAAGAGGAGCTAGTGAGGATAGTGCATATAGAGGCCGGGCGGAGATGTTGAAAAAGATGGCGACTTGGGTCCGGGGGCAATATATGAGCGCTTCCGGGTGGAATGGACAGCTGACAAGCCGGGCGATATTTGCCCTAAAGCAAGACATCGGTGACGGTGTAAAGTGGTCCGATCAGGACACAAAGCAGACCGGACCCGTGGAGGTGCGTGTTTCCTTTGGTGGAAGCGATAAGCGGGCAAAGGATGCCGCAAAGTAGCCAGGAGCGCAACCAAATATTTATTTTGTTGCGTTCAAATCGGCGGATTTGCCGCAAAAGCATGGCTTATTTGGCACTTTTACCAAAGAAATGTAAAATACAACAAATTCCACCGCTGGCGTACACTTTTAGGGGCGATCAGCCACGCCCCGGCGGCCTGCGTTTTCTGCGTTCCGATTGCGTTCCGGGCTGTTGTGTGGCTCTGGATCTGTTGTAGTGCAGGGCATGGCAGGGGGTAGTCGGAAAACCCGCAGAACCGCTGACGGGAGGGCGTAGATATATGCCACACATCCATTTTACAACCCATTTTACGCCGGCCATTGGCGGTGCCAAGAAGTGCCAACAGCGGAGCGGGCTCCGCAAAAATTAAGTTTCGCATAATATAAAGCTTAGAGTTTGTACCAAGTCTTAGATTGTACGTATAAACTAAGATTTATATATAATTAAATATTTATAAATAAATTTATATAAATACTTAAACGCGTGCGCGCGAGGGAATGAATGGCCTTTTAAACACAGGCACAGCGGTGAAGACCGAGGCTCAGGGCGCAAGTGTTTGAAGATACGGATGGGGGTAGCCGGAAACAGGGAGGGGGTCAATTGGATCTTGCCCTCCGGAAAATAATAAACCCCTGAAAATGGCCGGGGCGGCTGCGCGTTGGTTTCTTGATTCCCCAACTGAAGGAAGGTTCAACTCCTTTCTCCCGGTCATTTCAAAATCATCGATCATGTAACGGGCATTTGCCGGAGTGAAAGGAGCATGCAGGTGGCGAGCAAACAGAAAAAGGGCGCAGCGGGCAATGAGATCGTAGCGGACATGGGAAGCCCGAACTCGGAGCCTCAGTGGAAGTTTTTCCTTTCCAAAGCGAAATACACCTGCTACGGCGGTGCCCGGGGCGGTGGCAAGAGCTGGGCCATTGTCCGGAAGGCTGCTATGGGCGCATACAGCTATGCAGGCATCCAGATCATCATGCTGCGCCGGGAATACGACCAGATGGAAAATCCCATCATACAGCCCATGCTGCAGATCCTGGCGCCGGGCACCTTCAAGTACAACAAGACGGACCATGTCCTGAGCTTCACAAACGGCAGCATGATCAAATTCGGCAACATGCCGGACTACGATGCCGCTACCGGCGGTAAGTACCAGGGTCAAAGCTACGACTGGATGTTCATTGACGAAGCCACCCAGTTTACCGAGAGCGAATTCCGGGGACTGGCAGCCTGTGTGCGTGGCGCCAACGACATCCCCAAGCGAATATACCTGACCTGCAATCCCGGCGGCGTAGGGCACTTCTGGGTGAAGCGGCTGTTTGTAGACCGGGACTATCGGGAAGACGAAAATCCAAGCGATTACATGTTCATCCCGGCGACCGTGGACGACAATGTGGATCTGGTCAAAAGCAATCCGGACTACATTAAGCAGCTGGAGCTACTGCCGGAAGACATCCGCAGAGCCCACCGGTACGGCGACTGGAACGCTCTTTCCGGTGTCTACTTCGAAGAATTCCGGGAGGGCGTCCATACCTGCAAGCCTTTCCCGATCCCGCCGCACTGGCAGCATTACCGGGCATTTGACTATGGTCTTGATATGTTCTTCTGTCTTTGGGTGGCGGTTGATGAAAAAGGGCGTTGCTATGTGTACAGGTCTTTCAACGAGGCGAACATGGTAGTTTCGGAAGCTGCGGCAAAACAGCTGGAAATGACCCGTCCGGACGAAAAGATCTATTACTCCATCGCCCCGCCGGATATGTGGAGCCGCAACCGGGACACCGGCAAGACACAGGCAATGATGTTTATGGAAAACGGTGTAGCGCTGGTCCGGGCAGACAACAACCGGAAACAGGGCTGGGCGGCAATGAAAGAAATGTTCCGGGTAAAGGGCGAGCTTGGCGGTCCCGGGCTTGTGATTTTCGACACATGCGGCACACTGATCGATTGCATCAAGAGCCTGCAGCATGACAAGAACGACCCCAACGATGTAATGGACAAACCCCACGACATCACCCATGGACCGGATGCCCTTCGTTACTTCTGCCAGACTTATGTACTTCCGGCAGAGGCGCAGGAAGAAGACGAGGAAGAGTCGCTCCCGCAGACCGGAGAGGATTACCGAACTGCAATCTGCGGATCTGCAGTCACAAAAGGATATATACTTGCGTAATTTGCGGCCTACCATAGCCGTGAATATAAGGCCTACCAGAGCCAAAAGAAAGGAGAAACCCAATGGATACCAACGAAGCCAGCTTTGCAGAGTTTGCAGAAGCCTTTGACGAGCCCGTCAGCAACCAGACTGAGGAGACGGAAGTGGTGGAAGAGCAGACTGACGCAGCCGATGAAACCGCCGCAGAAGAGGCGCAGGAGCCTGCTGCGGAGGGGGAAGAAACGCCGGAAGAAGGAACACAGCAAGATCCGCATTCGGGGGAACTTCCCGCAAAAGAGGAAACCTTCACTTTGAAGGTCAACAAGGAAGAGCGCACCTACTCCCGTGACGAGGTGATCAGCCTTGCACAAAAGGGCGCCGACTATGACCGGGTGAAGGAACAGCTACAGGAAGCCCGGCAGAAAATGTCCGGGAATGCTGAAGCAATGAGCGTTCTTGAGGCACTTGCCAAGGAGTCCGGGATCGATGTGCCTGCGCTGCTTACGCAGATGCAGATCGGTCTTTTGAAGAAACAGGAAGGACTCTCCGATACGGAAGCCAGAGAGCGGCTTTTGCGCCAGAAAGCGGAAAAGGAAAACGAAAGTCTCAAGGCTGCGGCCGCAGCAGAGTCCCAGAACAAAGAGACCTCTGCACAAAGGGCGCAGCGGGAGATCGAAGAGTTCCGCGCCGCATATCCGGATACCGAGCTTTCTAAAGATGTCTTGAATGCGTTGATGCCCGATGTCCAGAAAGGAATGCCCCTGATCAAGGCATACCAGAAGCGGGAATTGGCGCAGAAGGACGCACAAATCGCCCAGCTGCAGCAACAGCTGGCAGCACAGAAGCAAAACAAAGCAAATGCCGCCGCATCTCCCGGCAGTCAGTCGGATTCCGGCGGACGGCATAGCAAGAACGATTATGATGATTTTATGGCGGCCTTTGCATAGACCGCTGAAACAAAGGAGGAAATGTAAATGAGCGTAATCCATTTTTCTGAAAAGTATAAGCAGGCACTGCTGGACGGCTTCAACAAGGCATCTGAGACCGATGCTCTGTTTTCCCACGAGATGGATGTGGAATTTTCCGGTGTCAAGACCGTCCATGTCACCAGCCTGAAGACTGAAAAGCTTCAGGACTACAACCGGGCTAAGAATGTCGGCGAGGGCAGCCGCTACGGCGAGACCAAGGAAGTCGGCGACGAGGTCCAGACCTTTACCATGACTCAGGATAAGGCTCTGAGCCTGTCCATCGACAAGGGCAACAATGCCGAGCAGTTTAACATGAAGAAGGCCGGTGCTGTTATGAAGGCCCATCGGGACGAGCAGATCATTCCCGAAGTGGACACCTACCGTCTTGCCAAGTGGGCAAAGGATGGCGGCATCCACAAGGAGCTTGCCAAGGCACCCGACAAGACCACTATCGTCAGCCAGATCATCGAGCTGCACAACGAACAGCTGGACAAGAATATTCCTGATCAGATCACTCTGGTCATTGCCCGTACTTACCTGCCTGCCCTGAAGCTTTCCACCGAGTGGGCAGCTTTGGACAGCCTGGGCGGCAAGACCCTGCCCAAGGGCACCATCGGCGAGTTTGATGGCATGCCCGTGAAGCCCGTGGCTTCCAAGAGAATGCCCGCCGGTGTTCCCTTCATGCTGATCTATAAGGGCTCCGTCATCTCTCCCATGAAGATCAACGACTTCAAGGGCCATGTCGATCCCCCCGGCCTCAGCGGCGATCTGCTGGAATTCCGCATGATGTACGATGCCTTCGTTCTGGGCAAGAAGGCCAACGGTGTTGCCGTGGCATGTCTGCCCGGTACTGTTTCCGGCGAACCCACCATCCAGAATGACGGCGGCGAGATCCGCATTGACGGCACCGGCACCATCCTTTACACGACCAACGGTACGGACCCCCGGTACAGTGTGGATGCCAAGACTTCCGAAGATGTTGCTCGTCTGGGTGCTCTGGAGGCCGGTACAGTGGTCCGCGCCTGCTGCGAGATTTCCGGTAAGTTTGTCTCTGCTGTGGCAGAGTACATCGTTTAATACCCAGCGGGGGAGGTTGCTCCTCCCCCGCACTTTTAAGGAGTGGGAACATGATTTTCGTGTGTTTGATTTTTAGCAGTCTTGCGCTGATTGCTGCAGGTGCAAGTCTTTTTGTGAGTATTCATGAAAAAAAACGCAGCAACCAGCGGAACACTGCTTTGTGCGCTTTAAGTGACCGGGCGTTCAAAAGATTGGATGCACTGGAAAAAGGCACTGTTCCTGACTATGAAAAGGCAAAAGCCGCAGCAGACGCGGTGAATGATTTCAATGCGGGGATCTCGGGCATTCTGGGATTTGACCCGTATGCCGCCATCCGCAAGCAGCGGGAAGATAACGGAGGTAATATCCGATGAACCAGAAAGCACCCACCCACGAGAAGATCATCAAGCAGTTTGGAAAAGCATTTGATTTCAAGCAGCAGATTGGGCTGTACGATACGGTGCAGGTCAATGAGGACTTTTTCGTGGGCAAGCAGTGGGAGGGCGTTCAGTCCGGAGGGTTGCCCACGCCCACCTTTAACTTCCTCAAGCAGGTAGTCAATTTCCAAGTAGCTACCATCACCAGTGACAACATGTCGATTCAGGCATCTCCTATGCCCTCGGTGATCCCTAAGCCTGCGGCAGAGATCGAAAAGATCGCCGAGATCATCAACCATCAGTTTGCCGCCATTCTGGAGCGAAACCATTTTGTGGGTCAGCTTCGGCAGCTGATGCGCAACGCGGCAGTGGACGGTGACGGCTGTATTTATTGCTGGTTTGATCCCAAGATCGAAAACGGGCAGGCGGTAAAGGGTGAGATCGTTACAGAGATCATCGAGAACACCCGGGTCCATTTTGGTAACCCTAACTGCCGGAAGGTACAGGCGCAGCCATATATCATTCTATCCCGGAGAGAATTGGTGGATGACACCAAGTACCGGGCGGAGAAATACCGGGAAGCAGGCGTTTTCGACATGGAAAGCGTAGATGTAATCACTCCGGACAGTGAGAAATTCCGAAACCGCTACGACAGCTACACCGACGATAAGGTGACGGTGTTGACCTATTTCTACCGGGATCGGGACAGCGGACATATCTGGTGCTGTGAGGCAACGGAAAAGGGCATCCTTCGGAAAGCTTACGATACCGGCTACACCCTGTATCCGCTTATCTGGCTCAGTTGGGACTACATACCGGACTGCTACCATGGGCAAGCCATGATCACCGGTCTGATCCCCAACCAGAAATTCATCAATAAGATGTTTGCCATGGTTGGCATTTCTCTCATGACCACCGCATTCCCAAAGATCGTATACGACCAGAACCGTATTCGCAGCTGGGACGGTGCCGTTGGTACGGCCGTAGGTGTGACAGGGTCTGTGGACGGAGTGGCAAAGACCATTGACGGTGCTTCTGTGAATCCCCAGATCGCACAGTTTATTCAAATGGCCATTGAAAAAAGCCGGTCTTTTCTTGGCGCATCGGATGTTGCTATGGGTGACAGCCGACCGGATAACACCTCAGCCATCATCGCTTTGCAGCGGGCAGCCAATACGCCTATGGAAATGACAAAGCAGAATATGTACCAGTGCGTGGAAGATCTTGCCCGGATCTTTGTGGACATTATGTCTGTTCGGTATGGTATCCGTCAGGTTGAGGTCAATATGCATATGGACAAGAAAGGCGAACAGCCTCTTGGTATGCAGCTGGAGCAGCAGTCGTTTACGCAGCCGTTTAACTTTGAAGAGCTGAAGGCATTCCCCATTGCCATCAAGCAGGATGTGGGTGCCAGCAGCTATTGGAGTGAAATGGCAAACATGCAGACACTGGACAATCTGCTTATGAACCATCACATTACATTGGAGCAATATCTTGACCGCCTCCCCAATGGGTATATCAGCAAAAAGCAAGAGCTGATCGCTGAGGTCCAGGCAAAGGCACAGCAGGAAGCGGCTGCTGCAACGGCGGCTTCCGGCGGTACCGGGGTCTCCAGAGAAAATGTAGATGCAATGCCCATTCCTGTGGGACCGGGCAACGGTGCGCTGCAAAGAGCGCTGAACAGAACGGGGGTGCAGTAAATGGCGCTGGAAATAATGAAGGATGATGTGAGGATCATTCAGCGGCTCAGCGACTATCCCAATCAGGAAGAAGGTTTGACCGCGGGGGAGATGAAGGCCAAGTTCGACGAAGCAGCGGTGCTGCTGCAGGGCTTTATCAACAGTAAAATCGTGCCGGCCATCAACGGCAAGGATGTATCCGCTGTAGAAAGCTCCGAGTATCCCGGCTGCTACTATCGGATGATCAATGAAACCGTGGAATGGCTGAATCCACCGATGGTGGTTGGCACAGTATACCGTACCACAGAACGGCACAACGGGAAGGTGGTATATGCAAGGATAATCAGTCTTGGACATCTTCCCAATGCAGCTACAAAACAGGTGCGATATGTCCCCACCGACGGCAGTTCGGCCACCAATATCCTGAATTTGCGGGGCTACGCCACAAATGAAAGCGGCAGACCGCAGCCTCTGCCCATGAATTACAACGGGCAGGTCATTGAACTTCACGCCAATGCAGAATCTATTTTTGTACGCACGATAGCGGACAATTCTACATGGACGGCTGAGGTCATGGTGAAGTACACCGTGGATTAAAAGGAGGTGCGGAGCGTGGCAAAAGTAATCAAATATCAGCTGAAAACCAAGGTTGGTCAAGAGGATCTCCTTGCCCCGGTGACTATGGGTTGGAATGAAATCAACGAAGAGCTGGCAAAGAAGGAGGCATATAGGGGTGAGTATACCATCGAGGATGATGGCACGGAGGTACAGCCTACGGATGCGGAACGCATCGCTGAATTGGAAGAAGCGCTTGCACTTCTGCTGAATGGGGTGACGGAATGAGGAACGAGCTGCGAAACCGAATTCTGGCCTACAACAAGGCGGTGGCGGCACAGAAGGACAAGGCAACGGATATGGATGTTCTGATTGCCGCCCTTGGAAAACTGCCACCCGGTCAGCTGAAGAAGGTAATGACTGAGGATGTGATCTCTGTGCTGAAAAAGTACGGCATCGAGATTGAGTAAGGAGGATGCACAATGGCAATTAAAACCGGTAAAGAACTGGCGGCTGCGTGTCTGGACGTGGCAAAGAACTACAAGAGCCTGTATGTGATAGGCTGCTTCGGCTGGCCTATGAACGATTACAACAAAAAGCGTGCCAAGGCTGAGTATGTGTACAACAGCAACAAGGCGGCCAAGATCGATGCGGCCACTGCCGATACCTTCGGCTTTGACTGTGTCAATCTCATCAAGGCACTGCTGTGGGGCTGGAGCGGAGATGTGAATGCCACCTACGGTGGTGTGGTCTATCAGTCCAACGGCGTGCCGGACATCAACGATGACATGATGATCAAGGAATGCAAGGATGTGACTACGGACTTTTCGGGCATCCTCCCCGGTGAGGTGGTATGGATGCAGGGTCACATCGGCGTGTATGTGGGTAACGGTCTGGTGGTGGAATGCACCCCCATTTGGGAAGACGGTGTGCAGGTCACAGTCCTTCTGAACAAGGGCTGGCAGCAGGGCAATGGTCGGTACTGGACAAGCCACGGCAAGCTGCCTTGGATTTCCTATGAGGAAGAAAAACCGGAGGTGAAGCCGGAAGAAAAGCCCGTAGAGAAGAAGGGCCTGGAACTGCCGATGCTGAGCAACGGAAGCAAGGGCTACAGCGTGAAGGCGTTGCAGATCCTGCTGATCGGCTACGGCTTCTCCTGCGGCAGCTATGGCGCAGACGGAGATTTTGGAGGCGGCACGAAGACTGCTGTGACATTGTTCCAGAAAGCGAACAAACTGGATGCAGACGGCATCGTAGGTGACAAGACATGGGCTAGACTCCTTGGCATTGGATAAGGAGGTGGCAGCATGGAAATGTGGCAGACTGTGGCTATCGTGATTGGCGGTATCCTTGCACTGTGCGGAGCCATCTCCACCATTGGCGGTGCTGTGGAGAAGGTTGCAAAAGTGGTAAAAGCCGCAAAAGCCCCCAACGATGAACAAGACCGGCGGCTATCCGAAGCGGAAAAGGAAATCGCAGACATCAAGGGCTTTTTGGCCAATGACAAAAAGAGCATCGAATCTCTTCGGGAAGGAAACCGGGTGACACAGCAAGCGTTGCTTGCGCTGCTTGCCCACGGCATTGACGGCAACAACCAGAAGCAGATGATCGAGGCTAAGAAGGAATTGGAAAGTTATTTAATTAACCGATAAGGAGGTTATAAAATGAGCAACAAGGTTTATGACGTTCTCAAGTGGATTGTGACCGTTGTATTGCCTGCACTGGGTGCTTGCTACTACGGGCTGGCTTCTATCTGGGGCTTTCCTTATGGCGAGCAGATCGTTGGTACGATTTCTATCGTGGAAACATTCCTTGGTGCAGTACTGATGGTCAGCTCTGCCAACTACAAGAAGACCAAGGAGTAACCTATGCGAGATCTGGTGTGGGATAAACGGATGCTTGGGGCATTTATTGAGCATGCGTGTCTCACAGAGGAAGAGATCGAGGTGCTGCGTGACTTGGCATATGACAAAGACAGAGCCGGTACAGCAATGCGCTGCCACATGTCCGAGGAAAAAGTGGACAAAATCAGAAAGCGGCTTCGGATCAAATATGATTTGATACAGCCGCATGTGGACGAGCTTCCTCCCAGAAAAACCAAAACTTAACACATCACCCTCCCAGTCGCCGGGAGGGTGATTTTTTTGTGCAGATTCCGTACAAAAAGCTTGCAAATTGTCGGCAAATCCGGGAGCCAGTTATTGGTTACCTTATAGGTAGGTCAGGGATACCTGATACTACATTTATGGAGGTAATTAACCATGGTAGAAATTGAAAAGGAATATGCAACAAAGGGTGTAGCCGGCGCAGGCTTGGGACTGGGCATTGCCGGTACCGCACTGGGTCTGCTGGGCGGCAACGCAGGAGGCATTCTTGGCGGCTGGGGCAACAACTGCGGCCCGATGTTTGCATGGGAACGGGAGCTGTCTCACAAGGACGGCGAGATTGCAAGTCTGAGAGCTGATCTTGCAACCGACAGAAAGATTCTGGATCTGTACCAGTATGTGGACGGCAGAATGCGCAACATCGAAGGCCAGCTGGCACAGCAGGCTGTTGTGAATGCGCAGATCACCGCTAACATCGGCTGCATGCAGAAGAATCTGGACGTGCTGAACGGTTTGACCAAGACCATCATCCCCATCGGCAATATCTGCCCGCCCCCTATGGAGCGTTATAACTCTTGGGTGGCACCCACGGCAACCGCTGAAACTCCTGCAGCAACCACCTAATCGCATGACACCGGGGGGGCGGAATACCGCCCCCAAAGTATCTTTTAAGGAGGTTATTTATGGCAACGATCGAGCAGGTGCAAAAAGGATTTGTACGGCTGGTGGATAATCACATCAGCGTTGCTTTTGACGGGTGGCAGAGGGCTGTCGTGTCGGGCTGTGCAGGGCTTCTGGCAGCCAATTTACCCAAGATAATGAAAACATACGCAGACAACCCAATCGTGGCTTCTCTGGGGGTGTACGACCCTGAGAGGGGAACTGTGGATATCGATGCGCTGTATAATGCGTTTGTCCCGAAGCTTGGAAGCGACAAGCTCCCGATCTCCGTACCGTCGCTTGGCACCATCAAGCTTGGCCGGGAAGAATTTGACGCCCTGCGGCAGTACATAAAGGAGGCATGAAGATGGATAAGATCACAGTTGCAAACATTGAACGGGAGATCGATTTGATACTTGACAGCAAGCCTCTCAGCTGCGACAATCTGGAGCGATTCGTTCTGCTTTGCCGGGCGATGAAATATATGGGCAAGCTGCACCGGGAATTTACGGAAGAGGATGCAAAGGCATGGGTGGAGTCCATGAATCCGCCGGCAAACTGGACACGGGCGCAGACAGATGCCGTCATGCGCAGCCGGGGCTACAAGCATAAGTCCTGTGTATTCTGGGCGGTGATGAACTCGCTGTATTCCGATTACGGGCAGACCATGAAAAAGTACAATGCCGATCTGCCGGAGATCTGGGCGGATCTTGCCAATGACTGGCTGAATGACGCTGATGCTGTAAAGGAAAAGGCAGGGCATTACTGGCGGGATATCGTAGCGCATGAAGATTAAATAAAGAACCCTCCCGGGTGGGAGGGTTCTTTTTTATTTGGGGTTGTAAATCTCGTAAAGGGTGGTTGCTGCGGCTTTGGTGATGTGGAATTCCCGTTGGAACATTTCGATGGTGCGGTCTTTGGTTCCTTTGCCGCCCTTGTCCTTTTCTCTGGCGTAGATCTCGTAGGATTCCGCATACTCGTCGTTGCTGTAGCCTTTCTCCAGAATTTCCAGATATTTTTCATATGCGGAGTCGCTGAGCGTTTCCTTCAACACAGCGGTCTGCTGCCGCTCGGTTAGCTCATTATCTGCACCGGTGATGGCGGCGATTTGCTGGCTGATGGTGGGCGCCTTTTTACCGGATGGGGGAGTCAAAGAAGCCAGAAGCTCGTCCACAAAGGTTGCGGTTTCTACCGGCAGTGATGCGTACTTTTCGGAAGAGCCATAGGCAAAGTGCCGAATAATCGCTTCTGTCTCACTCATGCCGGAAGGGCGTTCGGAAATGTACTTGGGGATGTTTGCTTCGGCGCCGATTTTGTTTTTGGCCAACTCAGAAGCATAAGACTTAGCGGTGTTCAAAATCTTTGTTTTGCTTTCATCGTCCATAGCTTCAAAATCGGAGGATGCGATCAGATCCCCATAAAGGCGATTTACATTCTCGCCGTAGGTCTTTTGGTACTTTTCCGTCATGTCCTTTCCGCTGATCACGATTTTGTCGTCACCGGAACCAACACTGCCGGGAGCTCGGTAGCTGGGGTATATGCTCTCATCGCCGGTTCTTTCGGAAACCTCGTCCAGATAAGACGCAACATCGCTTAAATTCAGCCGGTCTGCATCGCCGGGATTTATAAGTGTATTGAAGATACCGGATGCCAGATCTTCGTACCGACGCTGCTCCTGTCCCAGACCGCTGTATTTTTTCGGAAGGGACTGACTGAGGAACGGAACGGCTGCAGCAAACTGATTCCATGCAGAGTCAAGTGCGTTTTCTCCGGTTGTATCCCGATAGTACGGGTCAATGACCTGTGCCGTCTGACGCAGCCAAGAGGGGATAAAACTGGATGCAGTGCTTCCAAGGAAGGTTCCGGCGGCATCGGTCGCCCAATCGCCAAGGTCGGTATCTTCATCAAGACTTGTCAGACCGCTCAGAAGATCCATGGCTTCCTGCATTCCCTGCATTGCCGGCATGTCCGCGATAGACTTAACGACAGATACCATGGTATTTTTGGGATAGTTTGCAAATGCGTCTGCAACAGAATCTTCCTGAGCAGCCAGCCAACCGAGGTACATCTGTGCGTTGAACGGCTCCAAAAAGTCCAGACTGATCACTGCGTCATCGTCTCTCCACTCGGTGCTTCCTCCGGTCAGTCCTCTCAGCGCAGCATCGATATTCAGCTGTGCACCGGACAGGTTCTGCGACTGGTACAATGCCCGCTTTTCGGGATCATCATCGTCGTGAACCTTCAAAACTCCGGCAAGAGCCAACGCTGTAAAGGTAGCAATCAACGGGATTCCGGTAACACCTCTTGCCGCATTGGTAACAGCTGCTCGTTGGGCTTCTGCCAGCGTGATCTGACGAGTTTCGCCGTTTTTCCCGCGAACAGTTTTTGTTTTTACTCCGTCTACATCTACATATTTTCCGTGCTTTACATCGCTGATCAGCTGCAGGATCTGAACTGTTCCGGTGATTGCACCGGCAGTATAATCCGTTGCGGTATGCGCCATGGTGGAGCCGATGGAT
>JAEIGA010001323.1_pt1 | contig 38613 bp, 49 predicted proteins | sample 9270691 | NCBI WGS metagenome assembly JAEIGA01 (sample SAMN17057246, study PRJNA624740) | gut metagenome | biome: biome; isolation source: fecal sample | host: Bos grunniens | place: China: Xizang | collected 2019
CTTCGGGAGATTCCGCAAAGATAGGCTCTTCGGGAGATTCCGCAAAGATAGGCTCTTCGGGAGATTCCGCAAAGATAGGCTCTTCGGGAGATTCCGCAAAGATAGGCTCTTCGGGAGATTCCGCAAAGATAGATAGCACGGGTAAAAAAGCTGTTGTTATGTGTGCAGGTAACGGAAGCATAGCAAAGGCAAAAATCGGCTCTTGGATAACTCTCGCAGAGTGGAAAATGATAGACGACGTTTATACTCCCGTATGCGTTAAGACGGAAAAAGTTGACGGCGAACGCATAAAAGAAGATACATTTTACAAGCTCGTTGATGGCGAGTTCAAGGAAATACGAAAGGTAGGTTTTAAATAATGAGCAATCTCAATCTTAATAAAGTAGTTTTAGCAGGCAGACTTACCGCAGACGTGGAGCTTAAGCAGACTCCCTCGGGCGTATCGGTATGCAGCTTCACTCTTGCGATCAATCGCAAGTTTCAAGCAAACGGACAGCAGCAGACAGATTTTATTCAATGTCAAGCTTGGCGACAGACAGCAGAATTTATAAGCAAGTATTTCAAGAAGGGCTCGGCAATCTGCATCGTCGGAAGCATACAGGTAAGGAGCTGGACCGATAGCAACAATCAGAAGCGTAACGCAACAGAGGTAGTCGTTGACGAAGCTATGTTCGTTGACGGTAAGAACGATTCACAAGGCGCAGAAGTACCGAATTACGAAGAAATGAACGCAGACGATGATTTGCCGTTCTAAGGGGTGTAATATGGCTTGGAGTAAAGAAAAGCAGGCGGAATACTTGAAAAAGTGGATATCCAATAACCGAGAAAAATGGAATAATTATCAACGGAAATATTATGCAAAAAAACAATGTAATCTCGGTACTGATCCGGTAAAGATAAATGTAGGCGAAGCAATAAGAAAAGCAAGGCTTGATAAGGGCTATTCAATACTGCAATTAGCGGAAATAGCTCAAGTTACATTCAATACAGTGTATAGGTGGGAAAAGGGGATATCCTATCCAAATGTGTTTAACCTCATCCCAATAGCCGATGCTCTTGGTTTAACACTTGACGAGCTTGTAGGAAGGACGGTGTTGAGCGATGAAAGAAACTGAATTGAAACCGTGTCCGTTTTGTGGGGGTGAAGCGTTTTGCATTTCGTTTGTAACAGCCGAGGTGGTTCGTTGTATGAGGTGTGGCGCAACTATTACGGAGGAAAAAATAATTTTGCTCGAAAACGAAAAAAACAATTATGCCACAAGCGATAGCAAAAGAGATATGGTGAGGATTAAATGGAACAGGAGATCAGACAATGAGAAGGACTAAAGACAGAACAACCGCAATTTGTATTGGTTTAATAATAATATCGCTAATCGGTGCTATCTTGTTTATGCAAGTATCTGGCGAAACACCTAATGATAAGGAGATAGAATATGAGCAACGAGAAACAGACTGAAGCTGAACGCCAAGCGGCTGAAAAATGCGTTTGCATACGTTTAGAATGCTATAAATTAAATTGCAAATATAGAAGCAATCCAAGGGAATTTTGCCCCGATCCGGCGGGTCCCGTGGATTGGAAAGGAAGGTCAATAAATGAACAAAGAAAAACAGCAGATTGAGGAAATGGCAATCACAATCTGTAGAAAACGCCACGCTTGTATTTTGAAAGACGACGAAAACTGTCGAAAATGCGACCAACACGAAAGGTGCTTATATCAAGATATAGCATACGCTCTTAAACAAGACTATGCGAGGGAGATTTTTGCGGAGATTGAAAAAGCAATAGACCTTAATCTTATAATAATCAAAGAAATGCTTAATGTAAAAGGTGATAGAGCGAATGGTAAAACTATTCTTTTAGCTAAATATGAGCTATTCACGGAAACGAAAAAATTTCTTGCCGAACTCAAAAAGAAATACATAGCCGAGGGAATGTGTAATACCCACCCTAACGAGCTTGACATATTAAAATCAACCATCACACGCAAAGAGGACGATGCTTACAACAAAGGCTATGAGGATGCAAAGGCTGATATTTGGGAGAAGCTCCAAGCAGAAGTGGAGAGGGCTGAAACACTTGCGAAGTACGGCGACGATTTCTATGAGGGTAAAGCCGAAGGAGTAAATGCGGCTATGAATTGTATTTTATCGGAGGGTGAAGAATGAACGAAGCAGAAGCTAAAGGCAAAGAAATCGAAGAAGCTTTTAACGAGCTCATTAAAAAATGCGCCGATAACAAAGGTTTCGTTTATATCAAAGACAAGCTGCATAATGATTTTATCTTACGTATAACCGAGCCTATTAGGTTAAGTGTCTATGAAGGCTACAAAGGAGCGCAGGATGAAGAAAAGTAAATACCGTAGCCAAAAGATAACGAGGGACGGACTTACCTTTGACTCGCTCAAAGAATACAGAAGATTCTGTGATTTGCTTCTGCTTGAAAAGGCAGGAGCAATCACGGACTTAAAAAGGCAAGTCGAATATGTTCTGATCCCGGTACAAAGAGAGCCCGATACCGTCGGTGTACGTGGTGGTATTATCAAAGGCAAGGTTATTGAGCATAAATGCAGCTACGTTGCAGATTTTGTCTATACCGAGAACGGAAAGACCGTTGTAGAAGATACAAAGGGCTTTAAAACAAAAGATTACATACTTAAACGCAAAATGATGTTGTACGTTCACGGCATCAGGATTAAAGAAATTTAAAAAGGAGTAGCAAAATGAAGAAAGATTTAAAAACAACTACCGCCCTTGTTCAAGCTATTCTTGAAGAGGACGAAAAGGCAAGGAATAGCGACAGCTATTTGTATTTGAGAGTGCTTAACACGGTAGCGGAAAAGGAGCATATAGACCTTAACAAGATACACGTTATTGATTTTCTCTTAACTCTGCATAAATCACCGTTTCCGCCTTTTGAGTCGGTGCGCAGAACAAGGCAGAAGATACAGGAGAAATATCCTCACCTTGCGCCGTGTAAGGCGGTTGAGGAATTACGTGCAGAGAATGAGGAAGCATTTTTAGAATTCGCAAGGAGCTGACATTATGGCGGAACGCAGAATGTTCACACAGAAAATAATTGATAGTGATGCTTTTCTTGATATGCCACTATCAACACAATCCCTATATTTTCACTTGAATATGAGAGCTGACGATGACGGTTTTGTAAACAATCCGAAGAAGATCCAAAGAATGATAGGAGCTTCTGATGATGATTTAAGGCTATTGCTTGCAAAACGCTTTATCCTCGGCTTTGAAAACGGAATAGTAGTTATTAAGCATTGGCGTATGCACAACCTCTTACGGAAGGACCGCTACAATCCTACGCAATACATAGACGAGAAAAACACTTTAACTATTACCGATAACGGCTCATACACCGAAAAGCCTATTTTAGATACCTTGGCAACCACTTGGCAACCAAACGGCAACCAAATGGCAACACAGGATAGTATAGATAAGAATAGTATAGAAAAGGATAGTATAGTAGAGGATAAAGAGCCAAAACGAAATCGTTTTGTGCCGCCCACACTTGAAGATGTACAAGCATATTGTAACGAACGAAAAAACGGTGTGGATGCAGAGCGCTTTATAGACTACTATACTTCTAACGGTTGGCTTGTCGGCAAAAACAAAATGAAAGATTGGAAAGCGGCGGTTAGGACTTGGGAACGTAACGGATATAGCGGACAGAAGCAACCGCAAAGCTCAAACAAATCTTATGACTTGGACGAGTTCTTTGATGCAGCTGTAGCAAGGACACAAAGAGAATTAAAGACCGCAGGTAATGACGAAGCTATTCGGCAAAAGGCGGAAGCTCTAAAAGCAAAGTTAGTATAAAGGAGAGTGATCGAGTTGACAGCAGAAGAATATTTAGAGCAGATAAAAAAGATAGATGCTATGATAAGCAATAAAAAGCAAGATTATGAGCGTTGGGCTAACGTTGCTGACGGACTTGGTGACTTCTCTGTATCGGAGCGAGTTAAAACCTCACGTAATCTTCATCGTGGCTCGGATGCTATCATAGAGTACATAAGTATCGAGGAAGAAATAAAAGCTCTTGAAAAGAAGCGCAAAGGCATTATAGAAACCTTGCAACAGCTTCCTTGCGACGAATACAAGATACTATATGCTATATACGTTGACGGATGCAGGGTTAAAGAGCTTCCAAGTCGCTTTAAAATGTCTAACGCTTGGGTGAAGTGGAAGAAGCGGAACGCTTTGGATCACGTGCAGCAGATTATAGACAAATAAACAAAAAGAGGGATAGCCTTTGCGGTTATCCCTTGTTTTCTTTTAAGCTGTTTTCTTTACTTTCAATGCTTCTGTTGTTCTCTTTTCCCATTCGGTTATAAATGCGTTTTCCTCGTCCGTGGGCGCTCTGTTATAATTGCCGTGTGATTGCAATATCATTTTTCTTTCAAGAGAGTATTCAACCGTAACTAACGGCTTTGCTATATCCAAGAGGGAGCGGATGAATACGATAATAACTTTTCCGTCCGCCATTTTCTTATCATAGCCCATTCTGCCGACACAATGGCTTAACTCTCTACCCTCTTTGACAAGCTCTTGAATATGCGCAGGAATAATAGCAACGTAATTCTCGCCTTGATACTCAAATCGCTTTGCTTCTTGCGCCCGGGCTTCGAAATTGTGGTATAGCTCTTTGTTCTTCTCGGCATCCTCTTTTGCAATAACGCTGTCATATTCAGCTATCCTCAGATCGTGCATACTTTTGAAATTGTGGGGAAAAATATTCTTTGTGTCGGCTAAATCGTAGTTGAGCTTTTTGAGAGCTTTGATATAGTCATTATAGCTACGGAAAGCTATGTTATTTTCACGGATATATTCAAATACTCTCTTGCGGTCAATCTTCACTCCTTTGAGTTCGTCAATGCTTTGGCTTATCACTCTTTGATAGTATGCGTTATCTTTTAAAATTCTCTTTGCTTCCTCAACGCTTATACTATGCTCATAAGCATATATAATAGCTTGCGGCCCACAGTAACCGCTAAATTTAGTTGTATAGAGATAATGACGGAAAGCCTTGTCTTTCTCTGCCTTTCTTATCAACGTGGACGAGGGCTTAATTCCGAGCTTGCCGAAATACTCAACACAAGGGTGCTTGATATACTCGTTAAGATAGGCGATAACATCATCACATACGGACGTGCTATAAGCGCAATACTTAAAGCGTGTGTCTTTGAGCATATCCGCATTTAAGAGAGAATACCATATACCGAACGGCTTTTCCTCGCTTATATGCCATACATCAAAATCGTCCTCGTCGAATACGTTATAATAATATCCGTGACTACAATGCGACTTATCCATAGGCTTATATACGGCTTGATAGCCCGCCATTCCACCGCCGTAAAGGTTTTTCCATACAAAATGATTGTCTTGCGTTATACGGCGCATTACCTCGGTTATCTCCGGATCCTTGCCCTTGTGTCTACGGCAAGCAAATACACGTAACACTATATCTTCATCAAGAGCTTGCAAGTAGCCGATAAACTTTCTATTGCCTACTGCCGACCGCTCGGCTTCCGCCATTACCTCGGGCGGAAAGTCAAGCGGTATATTTAACATCTTATGCAATCTATCCATAACTACTCCTTAAAACAAATCGAATATAGATATCTGTGAAGGCTCTTTTTTTGCTTCTGTGGGCTTTTTAGTGGGTGCAGGGGTCTTTGTAGGGGGTGTTACCTTTTCGGGCGGTGTGGTAGGCTTTTTGCTCGTCTTGCTTGTTACTGTCTTTGCGCTCGGTGCTGACTTACATTCTGCGATACTATCTTCTTCAAAGTAGTGTATCGCCCATCCGAAAACCTCTCTATCTTCGATGCAAGCGCAACCATTTACAGCCTTTTGCTTTGCTTCGTTTACAATGTAATTCCAACAGCCTTGAAGCGTTTTTTTGCCGTTGTTGATTTTCTCTGCTAAAAGATCGCTCACGTTCTCTTCAAGATATTTCTTGACTAACTCTTGCGAGGGGTTTGTTGCGGTTAAATTTAATTGTTTCATATTTTTCTCCTTTACACTAATAATAATTTTTGGGCTTCCTCTTTAGAGGTAAATACGGACGTGCCTATTGCTCTGTTGTCAAAGGCTATTCCGTCGGTATCGTATATTGTTCTTCCCTCGTGAACGTATATATCGTGAATGGTGCTTGAATAAATGCGGAAACCGTCGCATTGATATACTGTATCGCCGATTTTTAAGTCTTTCGTTTTTTCTTTTGCTGCAAATTCAACATTTACACCTGCCATTTTATACACATATTCTGCATAGTTGGCGGGGCAAAATTCTCTTGCTGATTCTTTTTGAACATCGTTCAATTCTTCGTATCTTTTCAAATCCTTTTATCCTCTCTTTCTTTAACCTAAATAGCACTCACCGTTGTAATAACAGCGGTATGCGTTTTCATCAACGTAATGATTTATTTGAAATGCTATGCCGTTATTGTCGTACTTGGCTGCTTTAAATCTTACGGTAACTATGTATTTATCCATTTTCCCGAACGATGTATCAAGCGTTTCAACGTATTCAATTTCTTCGTACTTCCAATTCTTTGGTACAAACTCATTTTCGTTGATAGCTCTTGTTATTTCTTTCAAACTTACTTTCATTTCAAAATCCTCTCTTTCTTTAGTGGGCGGTATTGCCGCCGCCCTCGGTTTGGATTGTTAATAGCTGTTCTTTTCGCACCACTCGGTCATTTCCTCTATGGTTGCACTTTCGTTCTCTGTGAGGCTCATATTTCCTATGTCCTCGTGATGTGTTCCGAGCCAACAAACGAGTGTCGGAAATTCACGGAAATGCTGCTTGCATTCTCTTTCGTCTAACTCGTAAACCCTGTAATCGCCTACCGTTTTAATGAATTTTGCCATTTTTCTTTCCTTTCGTTCTTCGGCTTTGCGCCTTTCGCTGTAACTATTTTACCATATACACGGCTATATGTCAATATCGGAAAATTGCACAAAGATTTAAGCGAATTTTTGGTAATTTTGCGTATAGACGGCTACACGGCAAAGTGATATACTATATAATAGTGAAAGTGAGGCGATATTTATGAGAAAATCAGAGTACAACGAAAAAGCAAAAGAGCGCACTATGCGTTATATGAAAGAAAAGAGGGATAAGCTTACGTTAAATCTTCCGCTCGGAGATAAGGAGCGGTACAAGGCGCACGCACAAAGCAAAGGAAAGAGCTTAACGGGACTAATTGTTGATTTAATAGAAGCGGATATAAATAAAAACAGTTAAAATTATCCCTTTTTATCCTTTTTTAGCTCTTTTTATCCTTGAAATACGGTAAGGGGTATATTATAATTAAAATATGAAAATGTATAAAAAGCATCTACCTTTGGTAGGTGCTTTTTTGTATATCGGAAGCGAAGCACCAGCGCTCTTGCTCGTTTTTTTAAGTTTTTCTCTGGGTAAGAACGTCAAATACTGTACCTCCGGGGCGGCAGCTCGGCTGTCGCCTATGGTGTAAGCGATATATAGCAATAAACAGAAAGGGGGCGAAAGTATGCTAACACCGAAGCAGGAGAATTTTGTTCAAAACATCATACAAGGTATGAGCCAAGCGGAAGCATACCGCAACTCCTATAATACCAAGCGTATGAGTGATAAGACTGTTTGGGAGAATGCGAGCCGTTTAATGGCGGATAGCAAGGTTAAAGCAAGGGTTAACGAGTTAAGAGATCAGATATCGCAAAAAAGCATTATGACCGCACAGGAGCGTTTAGAGTGGCTTACAAGCATTATTAAGAGCGACGAAGAAACAACCGCAGACAAGCTCAAAGCTTCCGACCAAATGAATAAAATGCAAGGCGAATACACAACGAAGATAGAGGGCGAGATCAGAACGAAAAAGCTTGAGGACTTGCTATGAAATACACCGCTGACTATCTAATAGCCAAGCGTAAAGAGAAATGGGACGAGCTGCATAGTATTGAGTTTGACAAAGAGTTTCGTGAGCTTGTTGCGGACGAGATACTAACGGATGCGGATTTGCGTGCGGAGATACAGAGAAATCCCGAAAAACTTATAGAGCTTGTATTTATCGTAGTTGACAAAAATCAACAGACAATGCCGTTTTTTTTGAATGACGTTCAGCACGAATTCATAGACACGCTAAATAAAGCCATAGAGGATTTTAACAACGGAGATATAACAGATATATCTCTTTTAGTCTTAAAGGGCAGACAGCAAGGATTTACTACCCTTGTGACAGCGTATCAGCTTGCTTGCACAATGTTTAACAAGAACTTTCAAGGCTATACGTTAGCGGATAAGAGTGATAACTCGGAAGCTATATTCCAAAACAAAGCAAAGTTTCCATACGGTCAGCTTCCCGAAGCTTTAAAGCCTACGGAGAAATTTAACAACCGCAAGCAGCTCTTATTTGAGAAGATCAATAGCTCTTGGGCGGTAGATACGGCAACGAAAGACGTGGGCCGTTCTCGCACAGTTAATTTCTTTCACGGCTCGGAGTGTGCATTTTGGAAAGACGGAATATCACCTATACAAGGAGCTTTAGGCGAAGCATTTACAAAGAACTGTATCAAGATATACGAGAGTACGGCAAACGGCTATAATGACTATCAAAAGATGTGGGATAGCGGTGTTCATATAAATTGCTTTTATGAATGGTGGAAAACAAAGGAGTATAACATAGCTTTCCGCAACGAAGAGTTAAAAGCTTCTTTCCTTAAAAGCATTGATACAAAAAAGGATTGGATATGGGAGCGTTTAAAGTGGCTTAGGGATGTGAAAAACCTATCCGCAGAGCAATTATATTGGTATTGGAATAAATACGATAAATACCTCGATAAAGACCTTATAAAGCAAGAATATCCGTGTACACCGCACGAAGCTTTCTTGTTATCGGGTAAGAACGTATTTGATACGGCGGTTATACTCAATAGGCTTGCAAACCTTAAAAAGCCTATCAAGTGTGGTTATTTCATTTACGATTATGACGGACTACACATAAAAAATATACGTTGGGTAAATGACAAAGACGGATATATACAGATATATGCTTTACCAAATCAGCCTGCATTTACTCTTTATGCGATTGGCGGAGATACGGCAGGCGAAGGATCTGACTACTTCACCGGGCACGTTCTCGATGCAAGGACCGGGCTTCAAGTCGCACACTTAAAACATCAATTCGATGCAGACCAATACACTCGGCAAATGTACTGTTTAGGTAAGTATTACGGAACGGCAAATAATTGTAGCAAGGATGCGCTAATAGGCATTGAAGCAAACTTTGACAGCTATCCTATTATGGAGCTTCAAAGGCTCGGCTATCCTAACCAATACACAAGAGAAGCGGTAGATACCTATACAGGCAAGACAGAAAAACGCTTCGGCTTTAAGACAACGAGCTTAACAAGACCGACAGCTATTTCAAGGCTTGTAGAGATAGTCAGAGAGCATTGTGATACTATCAACGACCGAGAAACGTTAGAAGAGCTTCTAACGGTTGTACGCAACGAAAAAGGGCGCATAGAAGCACCCGAAGGCGGTCACGATGACGATATGATGGGACTTGCAATAGCACATCAGATTAAAGATCAGGTAGTATTCAGCAACGAGCCTATTATAGTCAATCCGCAAACGCATTTTAACATAGAGAAACAGTATCAAAGTCAATACGATTACGGAGAAACGAGGACTATCATATAAGGGGGATATATGGAGATTATTTTAATACTTGCTGTCGGTGCGCTTAATATAGCGTGCTTTTTTATTGGCGCAAAAGTCGGTCAGAGAGTGACAAAGGGCGAGAGTGTAGAGCTTCCCTCTGTCAATCCTATTAAAGCTATTAAAGAGCATAACGAACAGAAGCGAGCAGAGAAAGAAGCAGAGCGAGAGCAAAAACGGATAAAGACCATAATGGAAAATATAGAGAACTATGACGGAACGCCTAACGGTCAAAAGGACGTATAAGGGGGTGCATAAATGGATTTACAAGATATAAAGCAGACGAAAATATGGGAGCTGTATGAGATAGGACGTAACTACCATAGGCGAGTAGGAATATACACCGATACAGACCGTAATTATCGCTTTTATAACGGCGACCAATGGGAAGGTGCCAAGCTCGGCGGAGTAGAACCCGTACAGAAGAATTTTATCAAGCCTATAGTCAAGTATAAGATTTCTGTCGTTCACGATAACCTATACGCTATTGTATATTCTTCGCAGAACTACGAAAATCAAGCTTTCCGAAAAGAAGCAGAGCGTATTTGCGAAATGCTAAACGGCTACGCTTCAAGAGTATGGGAGAAAGATAAATTAGACTTTAAAGGGCGCAGAGTAACAAAGGATGCTGCTATCAATGACGAGGGCATTATTTACGTTAATTTTGACGAAGAAAAGATGTACCCGATAAACGAGATCATCAAGAAGAACGATATTTATTACGGCAACGAGAACGACGATGATATACAATCTCAGCCTTATATCCTTATGCGTAAGAGAATGCCTGTAGTGAATGCTGTTGAATTTGCTCTCTCAAAGGGTATTAGCGAAGATAAAATAAAGTTCATCATAGGCGATACAGATACCTTTGAGGAAAGCGGAGAAGCCGCTAAAATCGAGCTTGATAATATGGTTACTCTCGTTTACAAGCTGTACAAAGAAGAAGGTACAGTACGTTATTCGATTGCTACACGTTGGGTAGATATCGTAGATGATGTAGACACCGGGCTTTCCCTCTATCCCATAGCACATTTTGTTTGGGAAGAAAAAGAGGGCTCGGCACGTGGCGAGGGTGAAGTTAGATACTTAATACCAAATCAAATTGAGGTAAACAAGACCGAGATGCGACGAGTGCTGACGGTCAAAGAGCAAGCTTATCCGATGAAGGTAATAGCTGCTGAGAAGGTTGAGAATCCACAAGCTATCAATAATGTCGGCGGTGTAATAATAGCTAAAGGGCAAACGGCGGACGATGTACATAAGATTGTTGGTACTGTTCCCCCTGCTCAAATGTCACCCGATGTTGTTAAGTTGGAAGAAGACTTAATCAATATGTCAAGAGATTTAGCCGGCGCAGGAGATACAGCGACGGGCGCAGTAAATCCCGAAGATGCTTCGGGCCGTGCTATTCTTGCCGTTCAGCAAGCTTCGCAAGCTCCTATGACAGAGCAGAAAGAAAGCTATAAGAACTTTATCGAGGACCTTGCGAGAATATGGCTTGAATATCTTATAGTTTACTCTGTTGACGGTGTAAACCTTGAAGAAGAGTTTACAGATCAGAACGGTGAGGAAACTATAAGGCTCGTTAATGTACCGCAGAGCGCATTAGAGCAGCTTCAAGCTACTGTAAAGATAGACGTTACTCCTAAGAGCGTATATGACCGCTTCGCACAAGAGCAGACGATAGAAAATCTTTTGTTAGGCGGTTTCTTTAATCCCGAGAAAGTAAGCGAGCTTGAAATATATTACAAAGTGCTTCCCGATGATTCTGTTGCTCCTAAGGTTATGATAGGCGAAGCAATAGAGTATATCAAGGAACAGCAACGTAAGATAGCTATGATAGATGCACAAGCTCGAATGATGCAGCAGAGGGCGCAAATGTTCCTTGCGGAAGATCCCGATGCACAAGCGCAACAGATAGCCGATGCTCAAATGTTGCTTGAAGCACAGCAAGCAGCTATGCAAGTGCAAGCTCCCGAAGAAGCTATTGAGGGAGAAGAAGAAGTCGAAGCCGAGGAAAAGGCTATGGACGAAAAGGAAGCCGTTGCCGAGAAGCAGAAAGGCAAAAAGAAATAATTAAGCCCTACTAAAAAGGGCTTTTTTATATGCTCCAATACATTTATGAGCCTATAAACTGTATGGAATAAAGGTGAAACAGACACCAAACAAAAAACAGGAAGGATATTCATTATGAACGAGAATGAAAACCTTGTAGCAGAAGCTACTGAAAACGTGGAGCATACCACAGAAGAAACTCCCGCAAAGACGTATACACAAGAAGAAGTAAACGCAATGATGGGAAAACGCCTTGCAAGGCAGGAAGCACGTATCAAGAAGGAATATGACCGTAAATATGGCGACCTTACTGAAACGCTAAAAGCTGGCACAGGCAAACAAACCGTGGAAGAAATGAACGATGCTTTTACACAGTTCTATGAAAGCAAGGGTATCAAAATCAACAAGAAGCCCGACTATACGGACCGAGATATTGAAACACTTGCAAGAGCTGATGCAAACGAGATTATCCAAGGCGGCTATGAAGAAGTAGTCGAAGAAGTTGACCGTTTGGCTAATACAGAAAACCTATCCCAAAGAGATATGGCGTTATTCAAGATATTAGCTGAACATAGACAGAATACCGAGCGAAACAACGAGCTTGCTAAAATCGGCATTACCGAGGACGTTTACAACAGCAAGGAATTTCAAGAATATCGAAGTATGTTCAAGGAAGACACACCTATTACAAAGGTATGGAATGAATACCAAAAATCACAACCAAAAAAAGAATTTAAAGCAATGGGAAGTATGAAGAACAACACCACCGCAGATAACGGCATAAAGGAATTTTACTCTTTTGAGGAAGCAAGCAAATTCACAAAAGCGGATTTTGATAAAAACCCCGCACTATACAAAGCCGTGCTTAATTCTATGCCGAAGTGGTAATAAACTACGCTTCCCTACCGAGAAAGGACGGTAAAACAATATGGCAGTAACACATTTTATACAGACTATTTGGTCTAAGAAGATTCAGGACGATCTTGAAGAAAAGTGTAAGCTTGTGCAGGATTGCACGAGAGAGTACGAAGGAGATTGTGAGTACGCACAGACAGTCAAGATTTTGGCTGTAGGTGACCCTACTGTAGGTAACTACACAGGAAAGGACATCAACATTGAGGAAATGACAGATTCAAGTCAGGACCTTGTAATTGACGTTCAGAAGTATTTTGCGTTTGAGGTTAAAGACGTTGATAAGGCTCAGTCCGTACCCGGACTTCCCGAAAAGTATCAGCAAAAGGCTATGAAGAAGCTTGCTCTTACACGTGAGAAGTTTATCGGCGCACTTGTCGCAGGTAAGGCTCAGTCCTCCAAGGACGAGGAAGCAAAAAACGCCGAGTATAAGCCCGGTGCAACCAAAATTATAACCGCAAAAAGCAATTCTCAGGCGGATATTAAGGCAGCTATCGATGAAGCTATTATTACTCTCCGTGAGAAGAACTTTGACGATGCGGGAATAGTTGAAATCGACCCCCGCACCTATAAGACTTTCAAAGACGAGCTTATTGAGCTTAAGACCGCAAACGACGAGCTTATTAAGCGTGGCGTTGTAGGACAGTACGATAATTACGATGTTAAGTCTACTAACAACGTATACCGTGATAGCACTCACGTTTACTGTATCGTACGTTCCAAGCACGCTATCGCCTTTGTAGGACAGATAAACGAGGTTGAGGCTGGACGTATGGAAAAGCGCTTCTCTGACTATGTTCGTGGTCTTGATGTTTACGGAGCAAGAATTATTGCACAGAACGAGCTTGTATGCGTTAAGATTCCTCTTGCTACTGATTAAAACCGCAAAGAGCCTACAAGATATAGGAATACAATGCGTATAGCATAGGCGGTTTTTAGGGGAGCAGAAATGCTCCCCTCTTTTTGTGAATACAGAACAATTTTTCTGTATTGACCAAAGGATTGAAAGGAGAAAAAATATGAAACTTGAACTATTTGTTGAGCAACCAAACATTGATTTGAAAACAGGAATTAAGGTTACAAAAGACACGGATATTGTATATAACACCGAAAAAGTAAAACAGACAATACGAAATCTTGTACTTGAAACCGAGTTAGAAGATGCAGGAACTAACGGAATCAATTCCTACAAATCTACAAGCCGTATTTATGTTTATCTAAATGACGGAGATATTCTTTTGTTCAGCGAAGAAAGAGGATATTATATGCCGCCTTATCCTGTTGTAAGTATTGACGATGCAATAACTGATATCGAGTCGCTAAAAGGACTGAATTTTAAAGAAGAATAAGGGAGAGGGCGAGTAAATGTATCGAATAAACGAAGATAATTCAATCTATTCCACAAGGGGCGATATTGTAATTCTCTCCGTGTCGGCAGACAATAACGGCAAGCCTTATACGTTCCAAGCGGGTGAGGTATTGCGTATAAAGGTATTCGGCAAAAAGGATGCGGAAAGCGTTGTATTGCAGAAGGATTTTCCCATAACGAGTGCAACGCAGGCGGTAGAGCTTTTCCTTGACGAGAACGATACCAAGATAGGCGAGGTTATCAGTAAGCCAAAAGATTATTGGTACGAGATAGAGCTTAATCCGTTTGACAATCCGCAGACTATTATCGGCTACGACGAGGACGGACCGAAGATATTTAAGCTATTCCCCGAGGGTGCAGATATTCCGCCTTATGTTCCCGATCCCGAGGACATACCCGTGATAGATACGGAGCTTGATATGACTTCGGATAGGCCCATATCAAATCAAGTTATCGCACGAGCCTTTGCAAATCTTCAAGCAGGCTATCAAGCAACGCACGATGCGGTTGCAAAATTACATATTACGCCGCAGATGTACGGTGCTATCGGTGACGGAGAAGCAGACGATACAGAAGCAATTAAGCTTGCTATTTCCGCTATTGGAAAGAACGGCATTTCTACTCTGCATTTCCCTACGGGTACGTATTTGGTAAGCGAGGATATAGCGCTTGTATCAAATATGACAGTAACAGGCGACGGCTATAATTCCGTTATTAAGAGAATCGGAACAGAGGGCGATCACTACAATGTTATAGCTTGCACCGGAACGGACAACGTAACAATTAAAAACATTCACATTCAAGGAGAACGTAACGAGCATATAGGAGATACGGGCGAATGGGGTATGTGTATAGGCTTGCGAGGTAGCAAAAACACTACGATCAAAGAATGTAAGCTGACGGATGCTTGGGGGGACGGTGTTTACGTTGGAAGTAATGACAATACTCCTTGCACCAATACTATTATTGAGAATTGCATTATCGACAACAACAGACGGCAAGGTATAAGCGTTATAAACTCTGACCGCCTTATTGTCAAAGGCTGCTCAATCACTAACACAGAGGGTACACTTCCCGAAGCAGGAATAGACTTTGAAGCGAATAACAGTACGGATATCTGCACGAATAACATCGTTGAAAACTGTATCTTTTACGGAAACAACGGCGGAAGTATTGCTATCGGAAATCATATAATACCATACGAAGTTATTATAAGGAATTGCACTTCAACAGATTACAAGTCTATTAGCGTTTTCGGTACTTCCGTTGAAGGTGTTTCAGGCGGATATTTGACCGTTCAGAATTGCATTTTCAAAAACAGTTCAAGGTGTGTTGCGATTGAAGGTAAAAGCGCAAGCGGACTTTTTGTAAGAATTAGTAATTGCGAATTATACGCAAGCGGAAGCAACGGTGTTTGTATTGAATATACTTCCGATGCCGTGGACGTTTTGGGCGGTTTACGTGTTTACGGTTGCAGCCTCGATAATCCTAATTCTTCGGTCGAGCCTATTCGTATTATAAACAACAAGACGGGCGGCACATACAACGATATTATCATTGATGTGGTTGTAGAAAGATGCAATAAGTATTGCGTATATACAAAGGGCGACGTTACCGGAAGCGCAATAGTTAATATAGGCAAAAAGCGAACTCTTAATGCAAGTTTTAATTTGGAGCAATATGCAGTATTCAATAGCGTTGATGTTAAATGCGAGAGTGCGGCACGAACAATTACTTGCAGAGAGAGCTTCCCTTATAATTGCCCTGTTACTGTAAGAAAAATATCAGGTACGTATGCGTTGCAGATATGGCTTGAAAAAGGTAAATTTCCACAGTATAGCGGAGATGATGCTTTCGAGCTTAAACATAATTATGACGAAATCACTCTTATACACGAAGCCGAAGGCGTATGGAGTGTTACGGACAACACAGTACACGGTGCAACGGTAAGCCCATAACGAAAGGAGAAAAATATGAGCGTAAAAGGAAGCGCTGAAAGCGTAATAAAATTAAAGGGCTCGCTCTCACTCCCTAAAGCAATACAAGGTAAATCCGCCTATGAAATAGCGGTTGAGGAAGGCTTTAAGGGAACGAAAAAGGAATGGCTTGACTCTCTTAAAGCAATAGCTCCCGAAGATGTGCAGCAGATAGTTAATGAAATCATTAAAAACAGCGCAAAAGCAAGGATAGGAAATGTTACTATTCTTGCAAGTAATTGGGTAGGTGCGGACTCGCCATATTCCCAAGTGGTAACGGTTGACGGCGTAACGGAAAATAGCCAAGTTGACTTAACTCCGAGTGTAGAACAGCTTGCCATATTTCACGAAAAAGACCTTGCTTTCGTTACAGAGAATGAGGGCGGCGTTGTGACGGTGTATGCTATCGGACAGAAGCCCGAAAATGATTACAATATTCAAGTAACTATTACAGAGGTGGCGTATGAGTAAAAAAATTATGGGCGTTACGGTTGGTACGTCGTTAAGCCCGTCCAAAATTGAGGAAAAAATAAAGCCTATAAAGACCGTGAACAATGTTGCTCCCGACGAAAACGGAAATGTAGAATTTAAAATTCCGGAGGGTGCAAACGGCAAAACACCTTATATCAAGAACGGTAATTGGTGGATAGGTGAAACCGACACGGAAGTTAAAGCCGAGGGAACGGACGGTGTTGGCATTTTAAAAATAGAAAAGACCGCTACAAACGGAAATCTCGACACTTACACTATCACCTATACTAATGGCAACACTTCCACCTTTACAGTAAGCAACGGAGCAGATGGTTTTTCTCCCACGGTATCGGTAGAAGCTATTGACGGTGGGCATAGAGTTGTTATCACCGATAAAAACGGAGAAAAGAAAGTTAATATACTTGATGGCGCAGACGGTAGAGGAATTTCGTCTGTTCTCAAGACCTCAACAAACGGTTTTGTTGACACTTATACAATTACTTTTACCGATAACACAACCGCAACATTTACCGTGACTAATGGGAAGGCAGGAACGAGCGTAACTGTATCGTCTGTAAGCGAAAGCACGGCAGACGGTGGCTCAAATGTTGTTACCTTCTCGGACGGAAAGACTTTAACTGTCAAGAATGGAAAAAACGGTGCAGACGGAAAAACACCGTATATTAAGAACAAAACTTGGTGGATAGGCGATATTGACACAGGTATTAAAGCAGAGGGAGCTGACGGTAAAGATTACGTATTAACCGCTTCCGACAAAATCGAGATAGCGGAAAAAGCTGTTGAGCTTATAGAGGATATGCCCGATTACGTAAAAACCGAAGCGGAAAGCGTAATTGATAGGGTATTATCGGCACAAGGAAACAGAACCTTTACTTTTGCCGTAATGACCGATATGCACTACGGCAACGGAAGCTATACAGATGGTATAAAACACGCTTGTCAAGCCATTAAATATATTGACGAACGTGTAAAGCTTGATACTATTGCTATTCTTGGTGACTATACAGACGGTTATCCATCTACTAATATCACCGATGCTATGGCAGATTTTAAGGGTATCAATGCTATGCTTGATAAACTTCGCTTTGCTCCTAATCTTCGTCAAATGGGTAATCACGATTATTACGCAGACAATATCCCGATGACAAGAAGATTGATACAGTATTACAGCGATGATGTTGTATGGGGTAGCAAGACAGGCGGTTATTTTCATAAGGACTATGAAGATATTAAACTTCGTATCATTTGTTTAAACACAAATGAAATCAATCCGATGGATACATCAAATAATCATCCGTCAAGTAGCATTTCTATAACAGTAGACCAATGTAATTGGTTTATAAACACTTTGGATATGAGTAGTAAAGAAGATGTGGAAGATTGGCAAATACTCATTCTTTCACACCAACCTCTTGATTGGTGGACTTATGACAACGCAAATAGACTTACGTATATCGTTAACGCTTATCAAAAGGGTGCTTCTTGGACAGATAGCACAATATCTTGTAATTTTAACGGTAAAAACAAAGCTAAACTCGTTGGTAATATACACGGTCATATTCATAACTTACTTCACGAACCTATGTTTCTTGGAGTAGCTAACAACGGCACAAAGACAACCGTGTACAGATGGGCTACACCAAATGCTTGTTATAATCGAGAAAATCAATATGACGGTGTATGGCAAGAGCCTACCACCTATAGCAAGACACGTAACTCTGCAAAAGATACATCTTTCGTTGTATATTGTCTTGATTTGGAAACCTATACGATGAAAGCAATTTGCTACGGTGCAGGCTATGACAGAGAAACAACCTATGCAGAGGTTATAAGCTTTACTAATGCTATTCCCTTGTCTATTAACTCGGATAGCTCACCATACAACGGCGGGCAAGGTTGGAAAACCAATACTCGTTTGAATTCAAGCGGTGCAGAAGCAGAGCTGACTAATTGGGAAGCAACAGGTTTCATTCCGATTACAGGTACATCAAAAATCTATTTTAAAAACATAGATTGGAACAGTGACGGAGCAGGTAAAGACTATTTAGCTATTTATGATAGCTCTTTTGCAAAAATTGCTTCCGAACCATTTACAAATTGGGTTAATACTAACGGTGCTGATCTTATATCAAGTGGAAAAATACAGAAGGATGCTAACGGTAATATCACATACTTAGATGTATCTGGCTTAGAGACAGCTAACTTTGGCGGAGCAGGGTTCGATTTCGGCTCACGAGTAGCATATTTCCGTCTTTCCGCTTGTGGAATTACAAATGATTCTATTATTTCAATAGATAATCCTATTGAGTAAGGAGCAACAATGAACGCATTACACTTAATATGGATAATTCCGCTTTCGATATTCATCGGAGCTTCTATAATGGCTCTTGCGAAAGTGGCGAAATAAAAGGGGGATACAACTATGAAAATTGATTGGAAAAGAAAATTAACTTCTCGTAAGCTTTGGCTTGCGGTTGCGGGCTTTGTTACAGGCTTGATACTTGCCTTTAACGGCTCGGCAGAAGTAGCGGAAACCGTGAGCGGTTGCATTATGTCGGGCGCTTCCGTTATCGCCTACATTGTAGGCGAGGGGCTTACCGATGCGGCAAACGCAAAGAACGGTAAATGAGAAAAAGGCAGGGCTTCGGCTCTGCCTTATTTTAAAGGAGTAAAATATGACTTTACTTGATATGAAAAGAAACGTCTTAGGATTGATAGAAGAGCTTAATCCCGATAGCGAGTATTTGACGGATGATCCCGACATAGCAACGAAATTGAACTATGTTATCAATCAAATAATGTTCGAGCTTGCGAGAATTAAGAAAATTCCTAAGTACGTTGAAATAGACGTTAGCAAGGGCGATTTAATTACCTTTGAGGACATAGAAAAAGAGTGCGGCTATGAGGTTTTTCAAGTCGGCACAATTGGCGGCGTACATAACATTCCAAAAGCAAGCGGAACGGTGTTTAAGATTTTGGAGAGCGGCACGGCAGAAATAGAGTGCTTTGTATATCCCGAACGAATAACGGAAAAGACAAAAGACAATGCGTATGAGTTTGAGCTTTCTCCCGATGCGCAGGAAATAATGCCCTACGGAATAGCGGCAGACTTGTTAAAGAGTGATGTGTCGGCAGAATACGGAAGCATTTATCAAGCAAGATATGAGTCGATGCTTCAAAGACTCGATCCTCGTTACCAAACTACCACTATATACATTGAAGGGGGCGTGAATATCTAATGAGCGTTGAAACTGGTGATATTGTTTCCCGTGTATATGGAAATTTCCGTGGAGTTGATTTTAGGGGCGAGGAAATCAACCTTGTTAGAAGCCCCGACAGCTTGAACGTATGGAAAGACTACAAGGAAACAGAAAGCATAAGAACAAGACCCGGACTTAAGCTTGATACTTCCTTTTCCGAAACCGTGTACGGCGTGTATTTTTTCAACGGAGAGAAGATTGTTCATAGCGGTACAACACTTTATAAGGTTAGCGCAAACGGAAGCAAGACGGTACTTTATTCGGGCGTAAAAGCTACCGAGAGTAACGCTTTTATCTATGATAACATTTGGTATTTCAAAGACGGTGTTCATTATTTGCAGTATGACGGAACTACTATAAAAGACGTAGTAGGCTATATTCCCACTACCACGATTGGAAGAAGACCTGCAGGCGGTGGAGAAAGGCACGAGGACGTAAATATGCTTTCTCCCTACCGTATAAATACTTTTCTTGCAGACGGAGAAAGCACAGAGTATTACCTTGATGTGCTGAATATCGACAGCGATTATGTGCCGATAGTTAAAGTAAACGATGAAGTTAAATCCGTCAAACATTTTGACGTTAATTATGAAGAGGGCAAAATAACGTTTGGTAAAGCTCCACTCGCCCCCGATACAGACGGTCAAGATAATGTATCAATTCAGTTTAAAAAAGCTGTGCCGAAATATGTTGACTGTATTCTTAAATGCTCTTTGCTTCAAGTATTCGATAACAGAGTATTCGTAAGCGGAAACAAGGAACACCCAAATATGCTTTGGCATTGTAGCTTGAATGACCCTACATATTTTAGCGATCTCGACTATTATCAAGAGGGTATGGACTCGGCGCAGATAAAAGGAATGGTAGCCGGAAATAACGCTTTGTGGGTATTCCGTGAGCCGTCCGAAGCAAACACTAACGTATTTTATCACACGCCCGCAGACGGCGGTGATGATTACGGCAAAATCTACCCTTCCGTCCATTCAAGCATTACAATAGGTTGCGTTGGTAAGGCTATTAACTTTAACGACGATATTATCTTTTTCAGCGAAAGAGGTATGGAAGGTATAAGCGGTGACGTTACCACGGAGCAGGTTGCGGCACATAGAAGCTCTCTTGTTGACCGCAAAATGATAGCAGAGCCAAGCTATAAAAATATGTTTCTTGAAGAATGGGAAGGCTATTTACTCGTCTTTATCGGTAACAAGGTTTTCCTTGCCGATTCGAGAGCAGTATTTACAAACGAAAATCACATAGAATACGAGTGGTTTTATTGGGAGCTTGAAAAGAATGTTACTTGTACGAGAGTAAAGGACGGTGTACTTTACGTAGGAACGGAAGACGGTATATATACGCTTAACGATACCACAAGCAACGTTGAAAGCTATTGGGTAACACCGAAAGACAAATTCAAGACTCCGCATAAGCTTAAGACAACGAACAAAAGGGGTTGCGTTGTCGAAGCTACGGGAGATATTTCCGTATATGCAAAAGTCGAGGACACAGAATTTGAGTTTATCGGCTCATACGAAAATATCACGGACTATTTTGCTTGCAGAATTAAACGGAAGAAGTTTAAAGATATTCAGCTTAAATTCTATTCAAATACGAGATTTAGCCTTGAAACGGCTACTTTAGAATGTTTCATCGGCGGATATATCAAACGCTGAAAGGGGGATATAAATGTCAGTTGCAAATTTAGACGAAAAAGATTTAGCGGAAGTTAAATCGCAACAGAGCGCCGCAGAAAAAGACTTGGAAAACACCTATAACGGTATGGTAGACAAATATACCGCAAAAACAGATCAACTCATAGACGAGTCAAAAAAATGGGTTGATACTCAATCAAAATTACAAAACGAAAATTACGAGTTAGAGATAAAAGACATAGAAAATCAAAAAGCAGATGCTAAAAAGGACTATCTCAAAGAGCAATCGGGCGCATACAAGGATTGGCAGAAGCAAAGCAATAAATACGGCGCAGAAGCAGAGCGACAAGCTTCTATGGGTATGGCAAATTCGGGATATAGCGAGAGTTCGCAGGTTGCTATGTATAATAACTATCAAAATCGTGTTGCGGTGGCGAGAGAAGCTTTTGTACGTTCTGACACGGCATTTAATCTTCTTATGGATAAAGCAAAGTTACAGAATGATACTCTACTCGCTGAAATTGCGATAAATGGACTTCGGGAACAGCTCTCACTTGCAATAGAGTCTATGCAGTACACTAATTCTCTTCTCATTCAAAAGTCGGCAGAAAAGAGGGCTATCAATAGCGATTATTACAACCGTTGGATTGGTATGTACTCGCAGATCAAACAGCAAGAGCAGTATGAAGCAACGAAAGCGGAACAGAAGCGACAGTTTGATGCGAATATGGCATTCCAAAGAGAACAGTTTGAGTGGCAGAAAGCACAGGCGGCGGCAAAAGCTTCAAGCGGCTCTATCAGTAAATCGTCAAGCGGAAGTTCAAGCAAAAAATCAAGCGGTAGTGGTTCAAGCTCTGTAAGCAAAAACACAAGCAACAGTGCGCCAAAAATCAAGAGCAAGGACGAACTTAAGGTTGATATGACAAGTGTGTTGTCTTTGGGATATGGACCTATCAACGCAAAGAGGTTAGACACCTTAGTAAAAATAGGAGAAGTACAAGAAATTGTTGATCCTGTAAAAGGAGTTATAACGTATAAGAAAACAAATCCTTCCCTCGTTGTAAAATCTAAGTACAAATAGGAGATAAGCTATGAGTTTTAATGATGATTACTTAAAACTTCGCAAGAAGCGCCTTGAAGAACAGCAAAAGAAGCAAAAAAACGCTCCCTTTGTGTTTGAGTCGGGCCCGTATCAAAATGCTACATTAACGGCAGACGATATAGCTCCCGTAAAAAATCAAAACACCGTAGTAATAGACGATGCACGTGATATAGGTAAAAAGAATACAGGAAGCGGTTTGTTTAAGGCGGGAACGTTTGCAGACGGTTATCAGTTCGGAGATATAACAAAAGCGAAATTAGGCACGGTGGCAGATGTAGTTTTGGGAATTGTGCAAGGTGTCGCAGGTATAGGCGAGGGCTTAGGCGACCTTGCTATGTACGGTGTTGCAGGAGTACAGGATCTTGTAGGAAATGATGACGATGCAGAACGTTTGAGAAAAGCGACACAAGAAGATATTATCGCTCCGCTTTTCGACTCTTTAAGAAAGAAAACAAACATAGACGATACTTCTTTACTCGGTGATTTCGGTTACGGTATTGCGCAAGGCGTAGGACAAGTCGGTGCGATAATCGCAACGGGCGGCGCAGGTAGCGCAGCAGGCTTAGGAACGGTAGGAACGTCCGCATTAACAACAGGTATGATAGGCGCAAGCTCTATGGGTAGTGGAATGAGCGAAGCATATAAAAGCGGAGCAACCGACGAAGAAGCATTAGCCTATGGCGCTATGAGTGGTGTTATTGATGCAGGCACGGAAATGATTTTCGGCGGTTTAGGTAAGTCTGTAAAAGCAATCGGTGTAAGCAAAGGTATTTCCTCGCTCGATGATGTATTTGCGAAAAAAATTAGTAGCAAAATAAGTAGTCAGTTTTTCCAAAATGCGGCGGAATACGGCATAAAAGCAGGCGCAGAGGGCTTTGAAGAATTTTTAGCCGGGCTCGGTAGTGCTGCCGCAAAGAAGCTTACTTATATGTCCGAAGAAGAACTGTCGCAACTCGTAGAAGACGAAAATCTTCTTGAACAGTTTGTGGCAGGAACAATAGTAAGTGGAATTGTACAAAGCGGCGATCTCGTTAAGTCCACCAAGCAAGGCAGAGATTTTATAACTAATTTCTCGGCAAATGAGGAAACGGTTATAGAAAAGGTTTACAATGACCGAGTAGCCGAAGCGGAGCAAGACGGCACGAAGCTCACAAACAAGGAAAAGAACAAGCTTTATGAGCAAGTGCAAGAGGATATGCGAAAAGGCTATATTTCCACCGACGATATTGAGAGCGTTCTTGGCGGAGAAACCTATAAATCATATAAGGACACCATTGACAGCGAGGATGCTATTCTTAAAGAATTTGACGAGCTTGGTAAAAAGCAAAATGCTACTCTTGCGGAACAATCCCGATACGCAGAACTTCAAGCGCAGGTAAAGGAAATTAAGAGCAATTCAAACCGCAATAATCTCAAATCTCAGTTAAGCGAAGAGGTATATAATTCCGTTAAGGAAAAGGACTTTTATCTTGCCGAAAGCTATAACGAAAGAGCAAGACGAGGAACGTCTTTTGAAGCGGATTTATCGCAGTATGACGATAAGACGGCAGAAGTTGTCAAGAGAGCTATTGATAGCGGAATACTCAATAATACACGAAGAACACACGAATTTGTTGATATGGTTGCAAAAATATCAGCAGACAAGGGTGTTCTTTTTGATTTCACTAATAACGAAAAGCTCAAAGAATCGGGCTTTGCGGTGGACGGTGCTTCTATCAATGGCTATGTTACAAAGGACGGTATTACGGTTAATATTAACTCTTCAAAGGCTCAAAATTCTATTGTCGGTCACGAAATTACTCACGTTCTTGAAGGTACGGATTTTTATACAGAATTGCAGACAGCTATTTTTGAGTATGCAAAATCCAAGAAAGACTATGAGGGCAGAAGAAAATCCCTTGAAGAACTGTATAAGAACGTAGAAGATGCGGATATTGATGCAGAGCTTACGGCGGATTTGGTAGGTGACTATCTCTTTACCGATGCCGATTTTATCAATAATCTTTCTACGAAGCACAGAAACGTATTCCAAAAGATTTATGACGAAATCAAGTATTTGCTCAAGATCGCAACCAAAGGAAGCAAAGAAGCAAGAGAGCTTGAAAAGGTTAAGAGAGCGTTTGACAAAGCTTACCGGGCGAACGGAAATACAAACGAGGGTACAAAGTATTCCCTTTCCGACTCTGACGGAAAGCAGCTCACAAAGGAGCAAAGCGAGTATTTCAAGGACTCTAAAATGCGTGACGAGAACGGCAATCTCAAAGTTATGTATCACGGCTCACAAGATGCAGGATTTCACGTATTTGATGCTAATATGTCCGATGATGATACAAGCTTTTTCTTTGTTGATAGAAACGACGTAGCAGCTTCTTATAGCGGCACAACGGAAACATACGAAGCACAGACCATACGCACCGCCGATGATATGAACAATTTTATTGAGAGTATCGGCGTTGAGGGCTATGAGGTAGTCGAAAAAGACGGTAAATTTACACTTCTTTATGAGGGGGATAGAATTGCCGACAGCAATACCGCAAAAGGCATATACGAAGAATTTTGTTGGTATGAGGGCGTAGGAGAAGGTGATGCCAATTACAAGGTATATCTTAACCTTACAAATCCTCTTGAGGTAGATGCAGGGGGGCGTAATTGGAATAATATCTCACGTGAATTTTCACAAGAGGTTTACGGCAGATACAAGTCATTGACAGCCGAGGAAAAAGCGGCTCTCTCCAATCTTGCAGAATGGGGAGAATATAGCATTTTCCGTGATGAGATGTTGGAAGCAAGGGCAACCGCAGAGCAAGGCGGTAGTGGCGTGTTTGATGAAGCTTACACAAAAAACCTTGCGAGAGCATACGCAAAGTTAGGCGGTGCAAACGCCAATTTGTACGATGCATTTAGCATTGCGCAGGAAAACTTTTCCGAGGAAAGTTTGAAAGAGTTTGCCGTAAAGCAAATGAACACAAGGGATTATGCACGAAAAGCAAAAACCGAAGGATACGACGGCGTTATCTTTAAGAACATTCACGATAACGGTGGATATTCAAACGGAAGCGAGGGAGCTTCAACTGTTGCTATTGCCTTTGAGTCAAATCAGATAAAGTCGGTTGCGAACGAAAAGCCTACATCAAATCCCGATATACGCTTTTCTCTTTCGGAAGCGGCTGAGGAAACGAAGGATTTAATTGCAGTACACAATTTAACCGAAGAAAAGTTGGCAAAAAGCCTTGCGCTTGGTGGGCTTCCTATGCCGTCTATTGCTATTGCGAGAGCAATAGACGGACACAGCAATTTTGGAAATATTTCGCTTGTGTTTAACAAGGAAACTATAGATCCTCAATTTATGAGAAGCAACAAGGTGTATTCGGGCTTGGCAGATCCTTTTAAGGACCGTGACATAAAAGCGGTAGGCAATAGACAAGTCAAAGCCTATATGTACGAAAATCCCGAAGTTAAACCTTTCTTCCAAGAAGAAGCTAATAGGTTATTAAAAGAATTGCGTGACGGTACAAAGGGCGAAAGATGGTTTAATGATCAGCTGTATTACGATTCAGGCGGTGAGTATGGATTTAGCGGTACAAAAAGGCACGTATCGGCAGATATAGCGTATCTGTTAGATAATCTCAATTTTTCTTATGCGGATATCGAAAAAGGCATAAATGCTATTATCGAGGACAACGGCAAGGAAAACAATGCCGCTTCCAAGCGCATTGAATTTATACTAAATGACCGACTTTTAAAAGGCTATACCGACTTTACATTTGGCTATGATGTTCCGCCAAATCAAGATTATATCAATCTTTTAAACGAGAAGCAGATAATCGAGTATTCCGATGAAGCACGAGCAAAATTCTTTGAGGTAGCAGACGAATATGCTCCCCCGATGGAAGATATTGCGCCTATCGCTCCTATTGCGGAAAATACCGCACAAGAGCCGAAGATTGACAAGCCTATTGAGGATATAGCGCCTACTTTTGATACCAAGAAGAAAGGTGAAATCGAAGGGCAGCAAACGATGTTTGAGGAAGTGGAAACAGAAAGCGAGCCGCCGGAAGTGGAAACAGAAAGCGAGCCGCCGAAGGTTGCTGAAATCTTAACCGAAGAGCCTTTAACTCCAAAGAAAAAGAATCGTGCATTTACACAAGCAAGGGCAAATCTCCTTGATAAAGGCTCTGTCTTTGAGGACTTGTCTTTAAAGACGGGAAATCGTGAATTGCAAGGCAAGTATAATTTTATGCACTATTCGGAAGCAAGAGCGCAAAAATATATTTTCGATAACTTGAAGCCGCTTGTCGAAAAAGCGGAACAGTCGGGAAAATCCGAACAGTTATACGAATATGTATATCACTTGCACAATATCGACAGAATGAGCCTTGAAACAGAGGAAAACCGTGTAAAGCGTGAAGCTCTTCGAGAAAAATTCAAAGGTTATAGCGATAAGCAAATAGAGCGTATCGCTATGGAGTGGATTAAGCACGATACACCGAAAGATGTTGTCGAGCGTATCAAAGCTGCAAGAGAGTACGTAGAAGCAAGCAAGGGCAAAAATAAGCCTGTATTTGGCGATACCGTTACCGCCGATGTTTCAAGAGATGTAGTAAAGAGGTTAGAAGCCGAGAATCCCGAATTTAAGGAACTTTCAAAGGAAATCATAGAGTACAACGCTCATTTAAGACAAATGCTTGTTGATGCGGGTGTTATTTCCCAAGAAACCGCTGATTTATGGGCTAAAATGTATCCTCATTATGTGCCTATACGTAGATTAGGCGACGAAGGATTGAGTGTAAATGTACCGCTTGATACAAACAAGACGGGAGTAAACGCACCTATTAAGAGAGCGACGGGCGGAAATCGTGATATTATGCCGTTGTTTGACACAATGGCTATGAGGACCGAGCAGACATTTAAGGCGATAGCTAAAAATAATTTCGGTACGGAGCTTATGCACACACTTGACTCTACTGTTGAAAGCAACGCAACAAGCCTTGACGATGTTATTGATAGCTTTGACAATCACGAAGAATTGTTACAAGAAGGTAAGAACGGCAAAAATCCTACGTTCACGGTTTTTGAGAATGGAAAGAGAGTAACTTTTGAGATTACCGAAGATATGTACGATGCCTTGAAGCCTACGAGTAAAGGACTTTCATACACTAACAAAGTAGCAAATACGGCAAGCAATATTTTCAGAGGAATATTGACCGAGTACAACCCGGTATTTATGGTATCGAATGCGGCGAAAGATATCCAAGACGTTTTAATTAACTCTCAGCACGCAGCTAAAACCTATGCGAATATTCCAAAAGCTATTAAAGAGCTAACAACAAAAGGCAAATGGCACGCCGAGTATATGGCAAACGGCGGTGAGCAAAACACCTACTTTGACAGCGAAAGCAAGACCTTTAAAGAAGAAAATAAGGGATTTATTAAAACTATCGGTATGCCGCTCCGAGCAATAAGCACTGCTAATAACTTTATCGAGAGAATTCCCCGACTTGCAGAATATATTGCAAGCCGAGAAGCGGGCGCAAGCGTTGAAGTAGCTATGTTGGATGCGGCGAGAGTAACTACAAACTTTGCCGCAGGCGGAGATGTAACGAAATTCCTTAACCGAAACGGTGCAACGTTCTTGAATGCTTCCGTACAAGGCTTTAATCAGAATGTACGAAACGTAAGAGAAGCAAAAGCAAACGGCTTGAAAGGTTGGGTAAAATTAACGGCCAAGGTTGCACTCGCAGGAGTTCCCGCTCTATTGCTCAATAATCTCCTATGGGATGATGATGAAGAATACGAAGAGCTTTCCGAGTATGTAAAAGATAAATATTATATAGTCGCAAAGACAGAAGACGGAAAATTCATTAGAATACCAAAAGGCAGAGTAGCGGCGGTTATTCAAGATGCTTTTGAACAGATAAACAATGCTGTAACAGGAAATGACGAGGTTGATTTTAAAAACTTCTTTAACCTTGTAATATCTAACCTTGCACCGAACAATCCAATTGAAAACAATATTCTTGCACCGATTATACAAGTCGCAAACAATAAAACTTGGTACGGCGAGGATCTTGTTCCTACGAGATTACAAGACCTTCCCGCAGGTGAACAGTATGACGAAAGCACTGATGCATTTAGCAAATGGCTTGGCGAAAAGACAAATATAAGTCCTTACAAGCTCAATTATTTGCTCAATCAGTATAGCGGTGGTGTGGGTGATGTATTCTTGCCTATGCTGACTCCCGAAGCGGAAAGCGGAGATAATTCCTTTAAAGGAAATATACTCGCTCCGATGAAGGATAAGTTTACAACGGATAGCACACTTAATAATAAAAACGTTTCCGCTTTTTATGACACTATGGACGAGCTTACTACCAATGCAAAATCAAGCAAGGCGACGGACGAAGATATTTTGAAATACAAATATTTTAATTCTATAAATGCCGAACTTAGTGAATTGTATGCGCAGAAGCGAGAGATACAGAATAGCGATCTTGCGAATGATGAAAAGTATGAGGCGGTTCGTGAGCTTCAAGAACAAATTAACGATCTTGCAAGAGAAAGTTTGAACACATACGAAAACGTTTATATCTCTGACGGTTACGCTTCAATAGGCGATATTCATTACCGTTGGTATGAGCCGGGCGAGGATTCCGATGCGGAAGCAGGTTGGCAGAAAATTACCGACAAGCAGCTTGAAAAACAAGAAGCGGTAACAAGCTATCTTGGTGTTGAACCTTCGGAATATTGGAAGAACAAAACCGAGTACGATTTTGCCTATGAATATCCCGAAAAATATTCCGTTGCAAAATCCGTAGGCGGCTATTCTGCATACAAGAGATACACAAGCGAGTTGTACGATATCAAAGCCGACAAAGACGAGGACGGAAAATCCATAAGCGGAAGCCGTAAAGAAAAGGTTATTGAGTACGTTAATAACCTCGATATCGACTACGGCGCAAGGCTTATACTTTTCAAGAGCGAGTACAACGCCGATGATACGTACAATTACGATATCATAGACTACTTGAACAACAGACAAGATATATCCTATGAGGATATGGAAACTATCTTGAAAGAGTTAGGTTTTACGGTCCTCTCGGACGGTACTATTCAATGGGATTAAGGGGGTAAGTTATGAGCAAACAAGATAAAGTTGCGCCGAGAACTCCCGCCGACTTGGAACGCAAATACAATAAAAGTTTTTCTGAAATCTTGGGCGTCGCCACCGATGCCCGAGATTATGCAAAAGAAGCAAAAAAAGAAGCCGAAGAGCTTAAATTTCAAGTAGGCAACGGATTGAGCGCACAGTTTAAACTGTCGATTGAGGAAGACGATACAAAAACGTTCTCGCTTATTGACGGTAAAGCTACAAAAATTCATTTTGAATCTGATAGCTTTTCTGTTGATAGCACATACTTTACGTTGCAAGAAGACGGAACGGTTAAGATCAGAAAGGGCGATATAGGCGGTTGCTCTTTTGACGGTGAGGGAAATCTTTTAGTCCCGGTCGAATTTTTGTCGGGTAAAATCTTAGCGCAACAAATAAACGCAGACGGTATTATTGCGGCAAACGTTGACCTCACGGGCAAAATAACCGCAACAGAGGGCTCGTTTGGTAATTCTCACATTACTTCCATAGGCTCTATATTTAGAGTGCCCTATGAGGGTATTTATTTCGGTAGTGCCACAGACGATACCTTTTTAGGAATAGCTAATTATAACGGATATAGAGCTGTTTTAGGCTTGGGTATGGCAGGCGGAGCTGCAAGCGTTACGGATTGCGTGTTGCTTACGAATAAAGATATACAGTTTGGCGGCGACGGCGCTTACAATCCTATTACTTGGAACGAACTCCGTAAGGCTATAAACGGAATAAAGACCACATACCCGACTTGGTTTAATTAACAGAAAGAGAGAGTAACGATATGGATAAACCTTATAAGCCGATTTGCTTGAAATATCCCGAAGCAAAAAAAGAGATATTTGATGCAATCAGTAAAACTATTAACGAGCATACTCTGCCGCTTTTCCTTGCGGAGATCATCGTCAAGGAAGCTCTTGACAGCATAAAGAACGGAGCGCAGACGGAGCGTGCTATGGCTCAACAAATGTATGAGCAACAGACAAAAGAATACGAAGCAGAAACCGAGGGGAGCGGAAATGAATGAGATAGTTATAGCTTTAATTGGTGCAGGGGCTTCCGTTGTTGTAGGACTTTTTACGCTTTTGGGAGTGATTATAACGAACAAAAACGCTAAAAAAGAAATGATACATAAAATGGAAGTTGCTCAAGCGGTAACAGATACCAAGATTGAAGAACTCACAAGAGAGGTCCGAGAGCATAATAATTTTGCCAAGAGAATGCCTACCGTTGAAAACGATATAGAGCGTATTAAGGCAGATATGCGAGAATTGCAAAACCTTCACAAACGAGTTTAACAGAATAAGAGGAAGTCATTTTCGTGGCTTCCTCTTTTTTCTTTTTTCAAATTTACTTGACTCATAGTTGACTGACAACATCGGAAAGGACAGATGAACAATGACAATCAAAGCCTATTCAAAAGCGAAAGACGGAAACAAAAAGGTAAGTACGAATTTTAGAGTAAAAGAGTTTGCTTGCACCGACGGAAGTGACCCGATCTTTATTGATTCTGACTTGGTGAACATTCTGCAAAAGATTAGAACGCATTTCGGCAAGTCCGTAACGATTACATCAGCTTATAGAACACCGGGCAAAAATAAAGCTGTGGGCGGAACAACGTATTCACAACACCTATACGGACGTGCGGCAGATATTAAGGTAAACGGCGTTTCTCCAAAAAAGGTAGCTGCTTATGCGGAAACGTTGCTTAAAAACAAAGGCGGTATCGGAACATACAGCACCTTTACACATATTGATACACGAACAACAAAAGCACGTTGGAAAGGATAAGGAATTTCTTTTCCGTGTGCCGTTTAAATACATTAGCCGAGTAAATAGACATATAAAAAAGAAAGTGTCTTGTAGGCAAAATTTAAGGGTATGAAGCTTATGCTCCATACCCTCTTTTTTTATCCTTTGATTACGTCAAGAAGCTCGCTGATAGTGTAAGCCTTTAATAGTGTTGCGTGAGCTTGCGCCATATCCTTTGTTTCCTTTGCTTCATCGTGTAGCTCAATAGCTTCGTTCAGCTCCGCTTCAAGATAGGCGATAATCCCTTCTGCTGTTTTCATCGGGGCTTTTACTCCGTAAGCCTTTCTACGCTCTAAATATTCGTCTTCGGAGATGTGTCCTTTTAAAAACAATTCGTCAAGTCTATCAAGTGTGTTCATACAATATCATCCTCTCAATTTTATTGTACTTTTATTGTGGCACCGAACGGTGCGTATTGAAAAGTACAATGTTTTTAGTTAAAAAAATATAATGCTTTCGGGAACGATTTTTTTGTTCTCGTCAATGGCAAACTCTTTGGTGAAAGAGCGCCAAAATGCCTTTTTGTTCTCCTTTGTGAGCTTCGCATAAATACTTCTATAATCCGTTTCTATAATACTCTTTAAGGCTTCAAGGTCCTTTTTAATCGGTACTTCCTCAACATCAATCTTATTTAATTGCTTTTCAAGTTTGTAATACTCGGTATCGTATTCTTCCTCGCCTATTCGTCCTTTCCTAAACATCATATTCAAGCGGTCCATTTCCACCTTTAGTTTTTCAGCTTTGATACGGTTATTGTTTTTCGGTTGGATTTCCTCAATCGTTTCGACTCTTATCACTTCATTTGTGATATACTGCTCTAAATTTTCGAGTAGTTGCTTTTCAAGCTTCCGTTCGCTAACAGATGGTGTAAACGGACAAATCTTTTGTGTCCGGGCGGCGTTGCAACGATATACAAACGATGAATATTTACCGCCATTTGTTTTGACAAAATTTCCTGATAGGTTGTTACCGCAACAAGGGCATTTTATCAAGCCACTAAACAAGAACGTGTGATTTGGGCTTCTGCTTACACGAGCATTCCGCTTTATAATATCTTGTATGCGGTCAAATCTCTCTTTGGTTATATAAGGCTCAACATAATCGGAAACACCTTTATATTCGCCATACAGTAATGTATCCGTCAAAAACCTTGTTAGCGTTGATAAGGTCATTTTCATACCGTACTTGATATTTACATATCCGAGTGTGGCGGCTTTGCTTTGGTGTGTTTCAAAAAACTCCAAAATATCGTATGTCAGTTCTTCGTTTTCTTTGCTTTTTATCAAATATTTGTTTCTTGGCTCTCCCGTAACTTCCCACGGAAACAAGAAACAATGCGAGCCGATAATAACCTGCTTATTCTTAATTCGCATCTTATTATTAAAGCGGATTCTTTTTGATGTTTTGCGTGCCTCGTATTCAGCCATTGAAAGGTAGATATTGATTTTAAATGCTGCATCGGGATCATCGGGGTCAAGATCGCTTTCTTCAATGGATAGCCACGTTACGCCTGCGTTGCGGAGTTGCTTTTGACACTCATAATATTCTCCTACGTTACGAAAAAATCGGTCAATACACTTGAATACTACAATATCAAATTTCCCTGCCTTCGCATCCTCTATGAGTTGTGCGAGGGCTTTTCTTTTGTCAATTTCAAGCGTTGCACTTATTCCCTCGTCAATATACTCGCCTACGGACACAAGCTCGTTATCGGCGGCAAATTCGTCAATCAAGTCAAGTTGGTCGCCGATAGTGTATCCGTTTTTCTTCTGCTCGTCAGAGGAACAACGTGCGTATTTTGCTATCCGTATCACCCTATTTCTCTCTTGATACCTTAATAATTGTTTGTAACTTCCGTACATTTCCTCACTCTCCTTTATAGTTTTTCTTTGGTGCAGCTATAATTTTTATAACATCACCCCCTTTAATTGTTTTTATCAGTTATAACAATAAGGACAAGGCTCATAGCCTAAATTTTCGGCTTGGTCGATATTAAACGCCCAAAAATCTTCTCCTTTAAAGCTGTGGCAATCATACTTGTGATACCAATTCGTACTATCATCCTCAATCAATGCTATATATTCGTCAAAGAAATCTACCTTATCACGGTTTTCTATTCGCTCTTTATCTCTTTGATTGTTTAGTCCTAACTGATATAAATTCAATGACAGCGATAAACCTAACAATATAGACACTATAATAAGAGGGATTTTAAAGCTTCTCTTTTTTTCGTTTTTACTAACGATCTCAAATTCTACTTTTTCGTCATTCTCGGTTTCGTCACTCTTAAGCTCTATGTCTTTTTCCAATAGAATTTTTTTCATCATCCAATATGCTACACCCGACCATATAACCGCCGCTGATACAGACGGATTTGTTTCACCGCTGATATTGTATTGAACTGTGTAAAAGATAAGCCATAAAATACCACCGTTAATAATCGTTATTTGTCTAATTGTTTTTAAGCTATATGAACGGTGTGTGTTATATCCTATGATACAAAGTATTGCAGGAACAAGTAGGTAAGCAATTGCGGTCATAATTAGACCCGGGATAAGTGATATTATAGTATCTAACATATTTAGTTCCCTTGCTCCTTTTTCATCATCACAGAATTAAAGTAATTATGCAGAGATATGATTTCCTCTTTATGTTCAAGCTTGATGCGGAGTAAGTCATTCTCAGCTTGTAGGGTAACGTTTTTAACTTTCAAATCCGTATTTTCCTCGGATAATGAAGCGTACTCGGCTTGCAGCGCTGTTAAGGCGGCATTTGCTTCATCGAGCTTTTCTTGAAGTGCTGCAAGGTTTTCATCCCCAAGCACCGAGATTGTTTCGGAGAATAATTCCCTCGGAGATAAGCCGACGGCTGCGCCTAAATCTAATACCGTGTCAATTCTCGGTGTTTCGGTTTTGCCCGACAAAATGCGGGTTATCGTTTGTTCGGGGAGTCGCACCCTCTCCGACATCATCTTTGTTGTTATGTTTTTTGCCTTTTTGGATTCAATAATTTTTTCACGCCACATATTTTTGTTCTTCCTTGTTACATTTTTGATAAATTTGATAGTTTGGCTAACATTTTTGATTGTTGATACAAACAAATTTGATAGCCGATTTAACAAACTTGAATATTGATATTTTGAGTTTGTTATTGTAAAATAATGTCACAACCTCAATCGGAAATGTTTTCCTGTAGAAAAATTAATTTTCAAGATTGTATAATGTTTTCAGAATTATTATTTCTTGTAAGCTTGAAAGGAGCTTCCCCCCTATGAAAGAAGAGTACATTCAAAATATCACCGAGTTATTAAAGAAATGTAACGACCCCTCTTTGCTTGACCTCATTTATCAGTTGCTTGCAAAGCAAGTAGCACAGGCTTAACAGCCGCACGCTTTTCAACATCAAGAGTAGAAAGTATAGCCACCATTTCTAAAAGTTCAGGATCTTTATTCAATTTCAAGATGATATCCGAAAGGATATCATTTTTCTTTTGCACTTCTTGCCACCCCATTAAATATTGAGGTGTTGTTTGTAAGACTGCTGCTATGGGCTCTAAGATATCCAATGGTAAATTTTCAATATCCCCCTTTTCATAACGATAAATAGTTGAACGATCTTTACCAAGACGTTTTCCCAATTCTTCGGCACTCATTTTTAGTTCTTTTCTTCTTTGCTTAATTCTTTGCCCGATATCCATAAAAACACCTACCTTTCTTCCATAATTATATAATAATTGTCGCAAATTTGCAACAGATAAAGTATGAACAAATTGTAAATTATCGCATTTTGTGCGAAAGTTGTATTGACTTATGCTATTTTTGGTGCTATAATTCGGATAGTCGCACGATATGCGACAAAAACAAATAGAAAGGATCAAAGGCTATGGAAGTAAAAGTAAACAAGCTCAAGGGAAAGATTGTTGAACAAGGAATGAATGTTGAAACTGTTGCAAAGCGCATAGGCATTGAACGTTCGTCGTTATATAGAAAGCTCAACAATTTTGAGAAAATCACTATCGGTGAAGCAAGGAAATTGAAAAACGTTTTAGAGCTTTCCGATGAAGAAGCAACCGCTATTTTTTTTGCTTAAAAAGTCGCATAATATGCGACAAGAAAGGGAGAGTATATGGAAAAACCCAACGGAGCTGACTTACTCCGCACCTTAATTAAGCTTTACGCCGACCAAGAGGGCGTAAAAATCACTTGTGAAATTCACAAGACAAAAAACAATACATAGGAGAAAGAAAAATGATAGTATTTGTAATTTTAGTGATAGCCGCACTAATCGGCGGTATATTTGCACTCTGCAAAGCGGGTGAAAAAGACGGTATTTGCAAGTATGGATATAAGGACGGTGAAAACGATGTTTCTGACAGGTGATCCCGAGAGAGATTTTGACAGGTATGAAGCTGAGCAAGAAAATATGAGACGCAAGCGTCCAAGATGTTATGAATGTGGCGAGTCTATTTATTCAGAAGAATGCTATGAGATAAATGACGAGCTTGTTTGTCCTTCTTGCTTGAACGAAAATCACCGTAAGTTTACGGACGATTATATTGATTAAAAAATTCTAAATATTCAAAAGGAGAAAAAAGAAAAATGAAATTGTATGAACTTGCTAACGATTATGTAGCTTTAATGCAAGCTATTGATAATGACGAGCTTCCCGAAGAGTGTATAGCGGACACGCTTGAAGCTATCACGGGCGAAATCGAGGTTAAAGCGGATAATATCGCTTGTATGCTTAAAAACATTGAAGCCGAAGTAAATGCGATAAAGCAAGAAGAAGCAAATCTCGCAACACGTCGCAAGACTAAAGAGAAAGCGTATGAACGCCTTAAGGAGTATCTTTCCACTACTCTCCAATCATTGAGCATTGATAAAGTTGAAACGGCACGCAATAAAATCACGTTCCGTAAGAGCGAGTCCGTTGAGATAGACGATACGTTCATTGAGTGGGCGCAGAAAAACAGAGAAGATTTGTTGAAATACTCTGCTCCGACCGCAGATAAAACCGAAATCAAGAAGTTATTAAAAGGCGGCGCAGAATTGCAAGGAGCGCAGCTTATCAGTAAATCAAATATTCAAATCAAATAAGGAGAAAGAAAAATGAAGTATTCAGAGTCACTTGCAAATATCGCTACGGCTCTTGCAAAGGTGCAGGCCGAAATAAAAAATCCTATCAAAAATCAGATAAACAAAGGTGTACAAGGTGCGCCGAAATATGCAAATCTTGAAGACACTCTCCAAGACTACGTGAGACCGATATGCTCAAAATACGGAATATCCGTATATCAATCTATCAAGACCAACGAAAACGGACAAGTCGGTGTTTGTACCGTACTTATTCACGAAAGCGGAGAATTTATAGAAGGCGACTATGTTTTTTGCGATATTGTTATTCCCACTAACAGTAGCGGAAAGAAAATCCTTACCGAAGGACAAGCAACGGGTGTGTGTATAACATATCTTCGAAGATATTCGCTTAATTCTGCTCTCGGAATTAACGGCGACAAAGACACGGACGGAAGCTATTCAGACACGCCGACAGAGGACGAGCCACTTACATACGAAACCGCACTTGCGTTTGAAATCACATTTGGCAAGAACAAAGGAAAAACTCTCGCAACTATCTATAAAACAGATAGAGATTATATAAATTGGCTTGCAAAGGGCGAGAATACAGATCCGAGAATTAAAGAAGCAATCGCATTGATTGAAGCGGAAATCGAGAAGGCAAAAAGCGAGAAGGCGAAAGAACAATGAGAGTACAAGGAAAAATCCTCTCTGCCGTAAATGATGTAATCACTATTCAAGTATGCGCCGATGCGCAAAATTGGTGTATCGACCATAACGCAAAAACTGTTGAGGTCCGTATTGATGATGGGCGAAGCATAACGAACGACCAACGCCGCAAAATTTACGCCACAATGCGAGATATAGCCGAGTGGAGCGGAGATATTCCCGACTCTATAAAAGCCTTTTTCAAGTGGACTTTTTGCGGCGACAATCAGTACGAAGATTTTTCGCTTTCCGACGTTGACAGAGAAACGGCGAGCGAATTTCTTACATACTTGATTGACTTTTGCATACAGAACGGAGTGCCTTGCTCCGATCCCTTGTGGGATAGATGCGAGGATATAGAGCGCTATATGTACTCTTGCGTTATGACGAGGACTTGCTGTATCACGGGCAAGAAAAACGCACAGATACACCACGTTGACCGTATAGGAATCGGGCGAAATCGAGATACGATTTGTCAAGTCGGTATGAGAGTAGTCCCATTATCCGCAGACTTGCACACGATGATACATTACTCGGGCGGAGAACAAGAATTTTACGAAAAACATCATATTGAGCCGATAGCTCTTACTGAAAAGATGTGCGAGCATTTAAGGCTTGGAAATATACAAATATCATAAGGAGAAAAAAGAAAAATGAAAAAGGGTTACAAAGCATTTGAAAAGGGGCTGATATGCCGAGGAAAACAATACACAGAAAATACAGTTTTTGAGGAAGAAAAAGCGGAGATATGCCATAGCGGTATGCACTTTTGCGAAAAGCCTTTAGACGTATTGGATTATTACCCTCTTGTAAATGACAAGGGTGAGATAACGGAATTTGCAGAGGTTGAAGCTCTTGACGAGTGCAAGACGGATGATAACAAAAAATTCTGCACAAAGAAATTAAAGATCGGTGCAAAAATAGGATTTCCACAGCTCGTTCAAGCAAGTATTGAATTAGAGTTAGAGAAAACTCCGAGCGAAACAAAGACCAAGACAACGGCAAAAGATTCCGCACAGATAGGCTCTTCGGGATATTCCGCAAAGATAGGCTCTTCGGGAGATTCCGCAAAGATAGGCTCTTCGGGAGATTCCGCAAAGATAGGCTCTTCGGGAGATTACGCACAGATAGGCTCTTCGGGAGATTCCGCAAAGATAGGCTCTTCGGGAGATTACGCACAGATAGGCTCTTCGGGAGATTCCGCACAGATAGGCTCTTCGGGAGATTACGCACAGATAGGCTCTTCGGGAGATTACGCACAGATAGGCTCTTCGGGAGATTCCGCAAAGATAGGCTCTTCGGGAGATTCCGCAAAGATAGGCTCTTCGGGAGATTCCGC
>JAEIGA010001324.1_pt1 | contig 38610 bp, 46 predicted proteins | sample 9270691 | NCBI WGS metagenome assembly JAEIGA01 (sample SAMN17057246, study PRJNA624740) | gut metagenome | biome: biome; isolation source: fecal sample | host: Bos grunniens | place: China: Xizang | collected 2019
CCAGACGGAATTAATTTTGCAACTAATGAAGTTATTGTTGAATACAAAAAAGGAAGAAGAGTCCTTGCGCCGTTTGTAGCACCTGAGATTAACGGTAAGATCATGAAAAGAAATGGTTACATTGCTAAATCTTTTGAACCTGCAATGATTCAGCCAAAGAGAGCTTTATCAATTGATGATCTTAAGAAAAAAGGATTTGGTGAAGCTTATTACAACCAGTTAAAACCTCACGAAAGAGAAGTTGCTATTACCATTGATGACTTAAAAGAAATGCGTACAATGATTGATTTACGTAAGGAAGAAATGGCTTCACAAGTGCTCCATACAAATGCGCTAACAATGAAATATTATACTGATGATAATAAATTAACCGAAACAAAAAACATCGATTACTATGTCGGTGATAATACTGCAATTTATACACCTACATACAAGTGGAATGAAGATAACGCAGATATTCAAGGTGATTTAGCAGCAATGGCTGAGGATTTACGTATTCACGGACTCCCTGCAACAGAAGTTTTAGTTGGTAGAAATGTTGCAAGATCTTTTCTTAAAAACAAAGAAATTCTAGATCTATTAAATAATAGAAGGGTTGAAATCGGTAGATGGGAACCTCATTTTATTTATCCTGAAGCAACATTACTAACATCTTTAAACTGCTATGGTAATGATTTAGATATCATTTCTTATTTAGGATCTTATGAAAACGAAGCAGGGGTTAATGTTGATTATATTGATCCTGATTCTGTTATCGTAATAGCTCCAGGCTGTGGTGTTACTAACTACGGTATGATTACACAAATCGACTACGGTCAGTCAACTTTCACTGATTACGTGGAAAAAGAAGTCCCTCTTTATGAAGTAAAAGATCAGACAAGAAGTGTAATCTTAAAAACAGCTCCATTACTTCAACCTAAAAACTTAAGCCCATTTAGAGTGGCAAAAGTACTTTAATAAAAAAGAAAGGAAATATTTATGATTAAAATAATCAACGGTGTATTTGGGTATAACAACGGAAAATCAGTTATTCCAAAAACCTCACAAGATCCACCTTTTGAGTGCGATAAAGCAATTGAAAAACGTCTTGTATCTATAGGTGTTGCAGAATATGTAACTAATGTAGTTGAAGCAACTGAAGCTGTAGAAGCAGCAGGGACCGCTGAAATTATTAATGAACCTACTAGAGAAGATCTAATTGCTACGTTTAAACAGCTAGGCTTAAAAGGGAATCCTAGTACAATGAAAACAGAAACCCTAAAAGCTAAAATAGCTGAAGCTGCAGAGCTTGTTGAAGATGAAGATACACCTTCTTTTGATGAAGTAGACGGAGTTGTAGGCTAATGTCGTTAAAAGATGAGATCCTAAACGATATCGACAATGTGTTTTTTTTCATTGAGGATTTTGGCGAGGAACATATAATTGACGGAAAGCCAGTTATATGTATATTAGACGATGATGCTTTGAAGATACGTTCAGGCAGTAATGAACTGAGCGTATCTGAAAGCTCTTTGTTGTTATTTGCTAAAGTTTCAGATCTACCACGTAAAGTGGTAGGGGATGAATTACTTTTTGATGGAAGAATATACATCGTTGACGATTGGAAAGTTAATTTAGGTGTGGCTGAAATAGCATTACATCAAAATGTTTCTTACTAGGAGGCTAATAATGACAATAATCAATATTTTAGCTGAAGTCAGAAACTGGCTTGAAAACGAAATATGTGAGAATTTTTCATTCAAAAAAGATCCAGGAAAAGAAAACCCAATAGATGCAAGCTATAACTATGAACTTGTGAAACCTTATGCTTTTCTTTTTTACCCACCTTTTGATGAGAAATTCCCATCGGTAACAGTACAATTCGGAAACGGTGTACAGTCCAAACTTGAACAAAGCGGAGAGTTAAAACTCCGCTTTTTGTTTGCAACTTGGAATCCTGGGCTACATTACAAAAAAAATGAAACCCCTGATTTTAAGCTAAATACCGAAGGTTGGAGAGATGTTTGGAACTTTATTGATTACACATTGATAAAGCTTACTAATACAAATTCTATCAGCCCCAAAATCCGAATTAAACACGAGGATAAAATAAGTTTTGGCCCTATGGCTGAGAACGAAACTATACCTAACTATTACCCATATTGGTGCGCTTGGATAGAGTTCACCGTTCAATATGGAGTCAATTCTACTAATGAAGATATATCAAATTTAATTTAATTGGAGGCACAAATGGCTAATGTATATAAACATGGCGCTTATGCTGAACTAGGCACTTCCATTGCACAGAACGCTGTGCAAGCAGGAACTGTCGCTGTTTATGTAGGTGTTGCGCCTGTTAACTTAGTTCAAGGTTATGCCAACGCTGAAGTTGTGAATCTACCAGTAAAGATTAATAACTTTACCGATGCACAAAAGAAGATTGGGTACTCTGAAAACTGGGTTAACTTTACACTAGGTGAAGCTGTTGCAGCTCACTTTGATAATGGGCTAGAGAATATCGGCCCTATTTATTGTATCAATGTTCTTGATCCTGATATTCATAGAAAATCAGAAGTTACAAACGCGTCAATTACATTTACAAACAATGTAGCTGAATTTGCTAGTGATACTGCGATTCTTGACACTGTAACTATTGAAAACTATGTAAAAGATACTGATTTCAAGGTTGATTATAACTTTACTACAGGAAAAGTTATTATTACTTCCCTAAACGAAAAGTTAAAAGATACCGTAACAACCGCTTATTTTGAGGTTGATCTAACTAAAATCACTAAAGAAACTATTATAGGTGGGGTTACTGCAGACGGTGTATACACAGGATTAGGAGCTTTACAGCTTCTATATCAAAGAGAAAACCAAGTTTGTAACTTACTAGGTTGCCCTAAATACTCAGAAATCCCTGAAGTATATGCAAAAATGATTAGTGCTTGTTCTGAAATAAACGGACATTGGCAAGCTTTCTTTACTGCTGATATTCCTATTATTGACGAAACAGGGACTAAAGTAGATACAATTACTAAGGCTAAAACTTGGAGAACAGAACACGGTTACAGCTCAGAACGTTCCGAGATCTTCTGGCCACAATTTCAGGATGTAACAACAGGTCGTGTTTTTCACGGTTCAACACTAGCTATTGTAACCTACTTAAAAACAGACTATGAACACGATTCCGTTCCGTTTGAATCTTGCTCTAATAAAGAAATTCCTATAGGTAAACAGTACTTCGGTACTGATTCAACAAATCAGGGCTTCGACCAAATGACAGCAACTGCTGATCTAAACGCTTACGGTATTTCAACAGCTGTTTATTGGGGTGGCAAATGGGTGCTTTGGGGCGGTAATACTGCTAAATATCAATACGGTAAAGACATAGATCCTAGAGCTATTGATTGCCATTATATGAGAATGTTATTCCATTTAATGAACGGTTTCCAACGTAGACAAGCTGTTAATATTGATGAACCTTTCAACCTTCAACTAAAAGATAGCATTCTTAACGAAGAGCAAGAAATCATTGATTCATATATCGCACAAGGTGGCTTATTAGTAGGTACAGAGATCCTGTTTTTAGCTTCTGATAACTCAACAGGCGATATGATTAACGGTGATTTTGTATACCAAATGCCAACTAGCGTTACACCTAGAGCAAAATCTTTAACAGCTAAAGTTGCTTACACTGATGTTGGCTTAAAAAGTTTAGTAGTAGAGGAGGCGTAAACTATGGCAAATTTAAATCTTAAAGGCCCTTTTTTAGCTTCTAAAGTCCTTTGCGACAAGAACGTTATAGCTGAAGATGTAAAATTCACGCTTCCGGAAGTCGCATTCCAAACTATTGAACACCAGGCACTAGGTAAAATCGAGATCCCTATTCCATTAACTGATGCTATGGAAGCAGGTATCACATATATTGGCTTTGATAAAGGGCTATACAAAACACTAGGACTTGAAAACAACACATTCGAGTTCAGATTTGTTCAACACGAAACAAAAAAATCCGGTGAACAAAAAAATATTGGCTGTAAAGCTTTTATTAAAGGTATTGCAAAGGGAATCCCTGGCGGTGATCTAGAAATAGGATCTTCTTTTGAAGGTGCTATTACAATCGCTGTCCTACGTTATCAACTATACGTTGACGGGAAAGAGGTTGTCTTGATTGATAAATTAAAAGGTATCTTAAAAATCAATGGCAAAGACTATGCAAAAAATATTAAAAGCTTGATCTAGCAACTATTACCCCTCTCCCTTTTGGGAGGGGGGTTTTAAAAAGAAAGGAATAAAAATGAGTATTGAAAGAATTAAATTATCAAAACCATTACTTGTTAATGGCGAATATTTAAACGAACTAACCTATGATATCGAAGAGTTAAGTATTAACCACATTACAAAAGCTGAAGGCTTGAAAGCTAAAATCGGTGGTAAGGATATTGTAGGATCTATTACCATTGCGCAAGCTGATTATGCTTTGCATATCTGTATCGGTATGCAAGCTATTATTGCTGTAAACCCTGATATTTCAGAAGAAGATCTATTAAGGTTAAAAGGCTTTGATATCACAAAACTAGCTAACGTTGGCGCACGTTTTTTTATCGCACCGGCGGAGCAAGAGCAAGCGATATCAAACGAGCAGCCAGAGGCTACGCTAAATATTACAACTGCTCCCTAACAGATATTTATAAAATGAGTGTCTTAGAATTCTTTGAAGAATGCAAAGAAGCCGTTAGTCAAATTGAAGAAGAAAACCGTAAATTAGAACAGATGCAAAAGCGTATTAAAAAGAGGTAATTCAATTATGACCGGCAAAGTGATGGAAACAGTAGTTAAACTAGTAGGTTCAATAGATCCAAGTCTTGCTAAAAGTATTGGTACAGCACAGTCTAGTTTTAAAAAGATGGGTAAAGCTGCTTCTGTAGCAGGTAAAGCTCTCGGTGGTATAGCTGCTGTAGGTGCAACTGCAGCAGGTGCTGTAGCCGGCTATTTAATAAAAAGCGGGACTGATTATATTAAAACTATGAACGATGTTTCTGCACAAACCGGTATAACAGGCGATGCTCTCAAAGAATTTGGTGATACCACTAGAGAGATTTGGAAAAACGGTGGTGGGGAAAATCTTCAAGAGGTAGCTGATGCACTAGTTAATATCAAACAAACAAGCGGGTTAGCAGGGGATGAGTTAAAGAATGCAGCAGAAAGTGCTTTATTAATCAAAGATACTTTTGATTTTGAGGTTAACGAAAGTACAAGATCTGCTTCTGCTTTAATGAAAAACTTCGGTATCACCGCAGATGAAGCTTATGGCTTAATAGCCGTAGGCGCTCAAAATGGAGCAAATAAAAACGATGATCTATTAGATACCTTAAATGAATATAGCGTTCATTATCAAAACCTAGGACTAGATGCGGATCAATTTGTATCTAGCTTAGTAGCAGGTGCTGAAAACGGTGCATTTTCAATAGATAAAGTCGGTGATGCAGTAAAAGAATTTTCTATAAGAAGCCAAGACGGTAGTGATGCTACAATAGGAGCTTTTGAGCAAATAGGGCTTGATGCTAAAACAATGACTGCAGCCTTTTCTATGGGCGGTGAAGCTGCAGAAGCTGCTTTTTTCCAAACTATTGATGCTCTAAACGCTATGGAAGATCCTTTTGAACAAAACCAAGCAGGGGTTGCTCTATTCGGTACTATGTTTGAAGACTTAGGTGACGGGGTACTAGATACTTTATCTAGTATGAACGGCGCTAGTGTCGATGCTAAAGAAGCTCTAGAACAAATGGAAAAAGTAAAATATAATGACCTCGGCTATTCTCTAGAGCAAATCAAACGCACTATGCTAGATGCTTTTATCCCGTCCGCTGAAGCTATCGGACAAGCTATGTATGGAATAATGCCTGATATTAAAGCAGGGTTTGAAGACTTAGCCCCTGTAATTGGGACCCTTGGTGAAAGTTTTGTTGCTATCGTGCCAATGATTATGGATCTTGCTAAACAAATTATGCCTGTTTTAAGTAATTTGATAGCGCAAGTAACACCGTTTTTAACGGATTTATTTGTTAAATCTAGCGATCTATTCGCACTTATAGCGCCAATGCTATTGAATCTTGTTTCAACTTTGTTACCACCTTTAATGTCAATAATCAATGCAATAATCCCGCCTATAATGCAAATTCTAGAAGGAATATTACCTCCGATACTAGAATTAATAACAGCGCTTGCTCCGGTAATTAGTTATCTAGCAACGAATATAGGTGTAACCTTAACCCAAGCTCTGAATATTATTATACCTGTGGTTCAAAGCTTTATAGGGATATTTTCAGAACTAATAAATTTTATTGTAAATGTTTTTACAGGAAATTGGGGTACAGCGTGGGAAAATATCGTTGCAGTTTTCAAAAATATTGTTGATTTTATTGTAGGGATTTTCAAAATACCTATCAATGGAATTATTAACATAGTAAACACCGCTATTAGAGGATTCAATAAAATAAAACTGCCTGACTGGGTTCCAGGTATCGGTGGTAAAGGAATAAACATTCCTGAAATACCACTACTAGCAAAAGGTGGATTTACAAAAGGGGTTTCAATTGCAGGTGAAGCAGGTACAGAAGCTGTTATTTCTTTTGATCCTGCATATAGATCTAAGAATATCGACACTTGGCTGAAAGCGGGTGATCTTTTGGGGGTTGCATCTTCAGGAAATATTAGTAATAACATTCACAACTTATCAATCAATTTTAAAATAGAAAACAATTCCCCTGAAGACGATATAGTTTCAAAAATAAAGAATAATCTACCTGATATAGTAGACGAATTTATGGATGAAATAAACCGCAGAACAGCAAGTGATTATAAATCATATTCTTACGGTTAATTTAAAATAGTCAGGAGCTGAAAAAGATGAATAACAAAAGAATAATGGAAACTGTAGTACAGCTTGCAGGTTCTATTGATCCTAGTCTTGCAAAAAGTATTCAAGAAGCCAACGTAAAAATTGGGAAACTGAATCTAAAAGCTATCGCTATGGGTGCTGCTTTTGCAGGGGCTGTTGCTGTTGCTACTAAAGCTCTTTATAACCTAGGAGCTGAGTTTGATAACGCCTATGACGCAATAAGAATAGGAACAGGCGCAACAGGTGAAGCTCTAGAAGCCCTAAAAGATGATTTTAAGGATGTTTACGGTTCTGTGCCTGCTTCTATGGAAGACGCAAGCAAAGCAATTGCTGATTACAACACACGTTTAGGGCTTACAGGTAAAGAGCTTTCAGAGTTATCTAAACAAGCAATTGCAGTTAGTGGAATGCTTGAAGAAGACTTAAGTACAACTATTGAAACTTCTTCACAAGCTTTTCAACAATGGGGTATCGATGCTAAAGATATGGGAAAACAAATGGACTATATCTTTAAAGTATCTCAATCAACCGGTATTAGTTTTAATGAATTAATGCTTAACATGCAACAATACGGACCTCAACTTCAAGACATGGGCTATTCTTTTGAAGAAGCCTCTGCAATGATGGGCCAAATGGAAAAAGCCGGTGTTAATACAACAGAAGTTCTTGCTGCTATGAAAAAGGCTGTCGGTACTCTTGCTAAAGAAGGTATTTCAGCCTCTGCAGGTATGCAGATCTATTATGAAAAAATAAAGAATGCCCAAACGGCAGCAGAAGCAGCAGCACTAGCAAACGAAGTGTTCGGAGCTAGAGCAGGTTCAACAATAGCTTCAGCTATCAGAAACGGAACTATGGAAATAGAATCTTTTACAAAAGCCCTAAATGATAGTGATGAATCAATAATGAATGCTATGTGGGACACTGCAGACGCAGCCGAAAAATTTGGTATGCTTCAACAAAAATTTAAGCTATTAATTGAACCTTTAGCTTCAGGAGTATTTGATAACGTTGCTCAATTAATGCCTACAATTTCAAGGGTTTTTGAAAGACTTTCACCGGTAATTGAAGAGTTAGTAACAGCGTTATTACCCTTGGTTAATACAGTGTTTACAGCCCTTGCAGATATTATTGAAGTATTAGCACCGATAATTTCATTATTAGCAAAAATCATAGGTAGTGTTCTAGTCGGTGCTATCAAAACAGTAATGCCTATATTTAATAATCTTATGGGGATTTTAACAAATGTTATAGATTTTATTGTTAATGTTTTTACTCTTAAATGGGGTACTGCTTGGGCGAATATAGTTAATGTTGTTAAAAATATTTTCCAAGGTTTATTCAACACAATAGTAGTACCGTTTAGATTAATCTTTGATAGTATAGGAACTCTAGTTACTAAATTCCCTGGGAAAAATACTTCACCTATACCTGCACTTGCTTCAGGAGGGTTTACTAATGGTTTAAGTTTTGCAGGTGAAGCAGGGACAGAAGCTGTTATTTCTTTTGATCCTGTATATAGAGCAAAAAATATTAGTACTTGGTTAAAAGCAGGTGAATTATTAGGTGTTGGAGCTTCAAGTAGTAGTTTTTATGATCTAGGTGGGTTTACTTTTAGCCCTAAACTATATATTTCAGAATCAGTTAGCGCTGATGATATTATTAATAAACTCAAAAGTGCTGAAGGTGATTTTTGCGATCTTATAGACGAGTGGCTATATAGAAAAACTGCAGGAAGTTATATAACTTCTTCACTAGCTTATTAACCAATAGGGGGTAATTGAATGGAAATTACGGGTTATTTACGACATATAGCAAAGACCGGTGAAACCCCTGATATATTATCATTGAGGTATTACAACACCGAATTTATGGCTAGTTATATTCTTGAAGCAAATATTCAATACAATAATGTGATCTCTTACAAAGGTGGGGAAGAATTAATTATCCCCATCTTTGACACTATAGAAGATGATTCCACCCTTGCACCTTGGAGGAGGTCATAAATGTACCAAGCAAAATGGAAAGATAGAGTTTTTTCAATAACTTCTAATACAATAAGAACCCTGACTGAACTTGGTACAAGCTACAAAGTTAAAAAGAAAACAGATAGCACAAGTTCAACTACGGTTATTGACGGTCACGAGCTTCAGTCTTTTTCTTTGAGCTATGAAGTAAGTTTAGTTACAGGAATTAACCCTTTAACCGAATATACTACAATGAAATCATATCTTGGAGCTTATGGGCCTTTATTACTACAAGGAACTTTATACGGTCCGAATAACGTAATGCTTGAAGGGGTAGAGCTTGATAGTGATAAGATCTCAAACGATGGTAAGGTTATTAACGGTAAAATTACGCTTAGTTTTAAAGAATATAACGCAGGTGGAAAAACAACTGCTGCAAAGTATTTAAGTAAAACAAAAAGATCTTTTTATCAAAATGATCCTATAGCTATTGCTGATAAAGTATTAAAAGTTTTCTATAACGGGGTGAATATAACAAATGATATTTCAATAAATTCTTGTATTCATGATATGTTTGCCTGTTCTACAGCTGACACTTTAACACTAAAATTTAATGATATAAATAAGGTGTGGGATAGTTGGAAACCTCAAAACGAAGATATAATATCTATCGTTTGTGGGGTAGCTAAATCAGGCGCAATGTATATAGATTCCGTTGTACCTGAAAACGGATTAATGACTTTAAGAGCAACTTCAATCCCACCTACAGCTAAAACTGTTAACAATAAATCTTGGGAAAATGTAAGGCTTTTGCAACTAGCTAAAGAGATAGCAGACCGGCATGGTCTAGGGTTTGAAAGCTATGGGGTAGAAGATAGAGTTTATAGTTATGTAAGACAAGAAAACAAACCTGATTTTGAATTTTTACAACAAAGATGCGAACTTGAAAGCCTCGCATTTTTAGTTTATGACAAAAAACTGGTTCTATATTCAGAAGAATATCTCGAAAAACAAAAACCAGTAAAAACCATTACTATTGATACCGACAAGGATTTCACATATACCAACAATGCTCAAAAAGGCTACGGTAAAATTACGGTTAAAAACGGTAATTTAACAGGTACTTATAAAAGCTCAAATGGGCTTTCTAAAGTAAAAGAAATTATCATTCAAACGTATGTAAGCGGGCAAGAAGAAGCAAATAGGTTTGCAAAAGGAATTCTAAGACAGGAAAACAAAAACCTGGCAACAGGAATTTTTAAAGATGCAATTATGAGAGAATTTTCTGCAGGTTCAATTATGGGAATAAAAACAGTCGGAGCAAATAGCTGGAACGGTAATGCTTTTATATCACATATCCGTCAAGACTATATCAAATCGACTTCAAAAGTTTTCTTTAGAAAAGCAGAGGTGGGGTAAATGATTGATAAAGGAATAATATCTTCTTTTGAATCTGATGTTGATAGAAACGGAGATCTAATAAAAGCCCGTGTACTTCCGGCAACAGCTCAATCAATGCCAACGCGTCCCCTTATAATCTCCTGGCATCTTAGAGGTGCTATGGGGAATTTAAAAATAGGGGACAATGTTTGGTTTGCACTAGCTGATGATCTAACCGGCATTATTTTAGAACGAACTGACGGCGAATGGTCAGGGACTATTCCTGGTGATGTTACAACAGGCGGAAACCTAACTACAAAAGATTTAAAAACAGACTCCATTGCTAGTGTTAATAATCATATTCACGGCAACGGTAATGAAGGAGCAGATACAACAACTCCGAAGGGGTGATTAAATGAGACAAGCTGAATGGAACAATATAACCTGGGGAACTAGTGAAAACCAAATAGCGAATATAAAAAGTTTTAAGATTTCGCAAAAACTCAAAACAGAAGAACAAGAAAACCAAAGCTCTGGAAATAAAACGGTAGTAAAAAGCTTAGAACCTGAAACCTTAAATATTTCTTATTCAACAGGCTTTGCAATTGGTTTAGATTCTCGTGGAGAGTTTGAAACACTTAAAAAATGTGCAGGTATGCAAGATTTATTTATTTTGAACGGTAAGCAGATAAGCAAAAACCGTTTTACTCTTAACGAGATAGAGCTTTCAAATACCGTACTAGATAATCAAGGTCAGATCCTAGCCGGTGATATAAGTTTAACTTTTAGTAGTGACGATAAGCCAAGTTCTAAAGGTGGTAAAGGAACTAAGGCTAAGGCTAAGACTACTACAGCAAAGAAAAAAAGTTCATTTAGTCTAACTCCTGAAGATTATGCAAAAGCAAAAGCGCTAGTTAAATAGAAAGGGGAATAAATGAAATCAAGTGGAAACGGAAAACCACAGCAATGTGTGGCAAATCTTATAAACCTATATCAATATGAAGTTCCTTATGCAAGGCTTAAGGGTATGGACCCTTCTATTATAGATACACCTACAGAAAATGCAGAAACTGCTGTAAAAAATCACGTAAGTGCTTTGATAGAAAACTATGAACCACGAGTAACCGTGAACGATATTGAAATAAGTTATGCAGAAGATAACCGAATGGTTATAACCCCTGATATTACGGTTAATACAGTGTAAGAGGTAGGGGTAAATAATCCAAACTTAGAAAGTATCGCTAAGCTAGAAAGAAGGTTTGAAAATGGCTAATATAGATTTATTCGTTGTGGATGATGAAGTTGTCCACAATGCTATTGTTGATTATGTTGAAAAAAACCTAGATGAAACGCTATATCCAGGCGATGAAAGAAAGATCTTTATTGAAGTAATGCTTGGGTTTATCGTTTCTTTTTTAACATCTTTAAACGAAAAATTTAATCAAAGATTCGCTCAATATGCAAAAGGTGAAATTCTAGATGCACACGGTGAAAACGAAAACTGCCTTAGATTAGAAGCAAAAAAATCACAGGCAACAGAACGTTTTAGTATCGGCGCAAAATTAGCTTTAAATGTTGTTATCCCTAAAGGAACTAGGGTAACTGCAGATAATGAAAAATACTTTGCAACAGATGAAGTTGCTGTTATCTATGCAGGTTCTACATACGTTGATGTTGCTATTTCAGCCGTTGAAGGTGGAAGTTCATATAACGGATTTTCAGCAGGGCAATTAAACAAGCTAGTTGATAAGGTTGAATATATTTCAACGGTTTCTAATATTGACGAAACCTTTGGTGGTGATGACGGAGAACCATACCCTGAGATAGATGGGGGTGTTGGTGATTCAAATTATTATGAAAGAATTAAACTCTCTAAGAGTGCAAAAACCACAGCCGGCGCTGAAACTTTGTATAAATACTATGCAAAATCAGCTGATGCAAGTATTTCTGATGTATTCGTAGACTCTAACCAGGCAGCAGGAACTATTAATCTAACCGTATGCTGTAAAGACGGAGCTATACCTTCAAAAGAAATTCTTGATAAGGTTTTAGCAGCTTGTTCTGCAAAGGATGTAAGGCCCCTTGGGGATAAGGTAGAAGTAAGTGGTATAGCGCAAGAATCATATGATATCGAGCTTGTTTATTACACTACAGAAGATGAAGAAAGCGATACTATATCTGCTATTGAAGGTGAAAACGGAGCTATAGAGCGTTATAACGCTTGGCAGTGTAGTGAAATAGGAAGAGCAATTAACCCTGATAGACTTCGAGCTGAGATCCTTAAATCAGATACAAAAACAATAGGCGCTGATTATGTTGAGATTATTAAACCTGTTTATACAATTTTAAATTCAACTAAAGTTGCTAAATGGTCAGGAAAAATGTCAGTTACACATAAAACAACAGCCCCTGGGGGAGGTAATTAATGAAACTTAAAGACGTTGATTTATATAAAATGCTTCCCTCTTTTATGAAGGAAGATAAGTTTGATAAACTTCTTTCCGAAGGTTTATCTAATCTATTTCAGAAACTGGTTGTTGATATGGACCGAGCTGTAATTATTGGTCATATTGATGAGCTTAATGAGGCCGAACTAGATCAGCTTGCAGAAGACTGGAATGTTTTTTGGTATTTAAAAAGTGCATCATTAGAACAGAAAAGACAATTAATTAAAGATACACCTCTTGTTTTTAGCAAGTTAGGCACGGTTTGGGCTGTTGAAAGAGTAATGAATAATTACTTGCCTGAATCAGAATTAAAAGAATGGTTTGAGTACGGTGGAGATCCTCATTATTTTAAGTTTGTAACTAATAATACAGCTATTTTACAGACAGATATTGATGCATTTTTATTTATTTTGGAACAAATCAAACGTAAATCTCAGTGGTTAGAAGGGATCATTCTTGAATTAAGGGCCAAAGGAACTATGTTTCCTGGGGTTGGGTTTATTGAAGAATCAACCGATACTTTTAGCTTTTTGGTTGAAGAGTAGCGCATGGAGGTATGAAAAAGATGGCTGAGCAATATGCTTCCTTCGTTGTAACAAGCGTAGGACGAGATATTATTGCCCGTATTATCGCGGGTTTAAATATTACTTTTAGCAGAATTGTTATAGGTGATAGTTATGACTATGATACAGAAAACTTTATAAACAAAACTGCAGTTATTAATGAAGTTAAATCTTTACCAATAAAAACAATGCAGATCACAAGCTCAAACGTAGTAGAACTTACTGCAGAGTTTGCTAAAAGTGATATTGAAGACGCTTTTTGGTATAGAGAAATCGGTATTTATATTCTAGATCCTGATGATGAAACAAAAGAAATATTATTCGCTTACGGTAATAGAAACGATGCAGCAGAATACATAACACCCCATATTCAAAACTATGCAGTGCTTAAGAATATAAAGTGTTTGGTTTCTGTTGGCGCTAGTGCAAACGTAAATATTCTAATTTCTACAACTCAATCTGCAAATACCATTAATTTTGCAGCAGTAGATTGGGTTTTTGATGAAACAACAAACGTTTACAACATAGAGCTTGGAAATATTTCAGAAAGCTTGAAAATATTCAAAGCTACAGAAGCAGGAAAAGTTGAAACAGGAATTGTTTCTATTACAAGAGATTCTTTAAATAACACGATATTAAAATCACTCACAGCCTTTAATGGATGTGTAGTTTGCATATAGGAGGTATGAAAAAAGATGGCAGAAATAGAAAAACTAGTGGGATCAGAAAGCCCGCTTGAAGTAGGACAAAAAATTAATAAACTTATTGAAAACAAAGCGAACACCGACCTATCAAACCTCTCAGCAACAGGCGAAAATAAGTTTAATGCTATAGTTCCAACTGGAACCGTTATATCATCAGCAGCCTCTAGCACTCCTAGCGGTTATTTATATTGCAACGGCTCAGCCGTATCACGTACAACTTACGCTAATTTATTTAATGCTATTGGCACAACTTACGGAAATGGCGACGGCTCTACTACTTTCAATTTACCAAATTACAGCACATATAAATTTGTGACAAGTGCAACTATTTCTGTAAAAGGTAATGGTAAACCTTTAGGTCTTATGACTTCTTCAAAAAATGATTTATATTTATCAAAAGGGTATCAAGGAACTGTAAACTATCCTCAAGTTGGTGTTGGAAGTTCAACATCAGTGCCAGCTTTAACTACTAATTTACCTGTAAATACAGCTTCAGGAATTAGTGATGGTACATTATTTGGTGTAAATTCAGATGCTTCTAAATCAGGTCTTACAGGCTCAGTGGGAACTGCAACTCTAAAATGGTATATCAAATATTAAGGGGGTTTATAAATGCTCCACAATATTTAAAGAAATAATTTTATAAAACTTCTTCAGCGTGAAAAAGAGGGGTAAATATAGGTTTGTAAATTATATTCAAACCTACTCAGCCTATTGAAAAGAATGCGAAGGAGAAATTTATGACAAATTCTATTGATTTTATTTTAACAACTGCTGCAAATGAAATTATTTTCAAAGTCTTAAGTGGTAAAACTCTTAATTTTACTAGAATGGCTGTTGGTGATGGTTTCAGCTACGATACAACCGTTGCAAAGGATTATACAACCATTGTAAATGAGGTTTTAAGTCTTGATATAACAAAGGTTGAAACTAACTCTTTATCTAGTGTTAGAGTCACTTCAGTTTTCAAAAATACCGATGCAGAAAAAGAATTCTATTACCGAGAAGTCGGCCTATATGCACAAGATCCTGACACAGGGAAAGAAATCTTATATGCTTACGGAAACCGAAACGATGCAGCAGAACTTATAACCCCTACAGGATCAAGTGTAATTACAAAACAATTGAATTTTATTATATCCGTAGGCGATAGCGCAAACGTGACCTTTAATGTAAATGCAGGCGTTTATGCTTTACAAGAAGATATGATAAAAACACAGGCAGATATAACAATACTTAATAGTACTAAAGCTGAACAAACAAAGCAAAATGAACTTGAAGCAAGAATGAATACATTTGTTGCAGTTGGTAAAACAAGTGACAATGCAGAAACTACAGATATTAGAATAGGTGCTGATGGAATAACATACACAAGTGCTGGAGATGCAGTAAGAGGTCAATATAATTTAATTAAGACAAAGTTGGATAAATATAGTGAGGTTTACTTCCCTCATGTTTATAATTTAAAAGGGAGTGACTTTGAAAATTACGGATACATTAATACTAGTGGTACTGTTACTGATAAAACCGACCAAAATTGGAGAAATACAGATTTTATAAAAGTTGATGTTGGAACAAATGTTGAATGTCGATTGGTAGTTGATTTAGTAGATGTTGTTGCTAGTGTCGCTTGTTATGATTCAAATTATGTTTTTCTGCCAAGCGTTTCTAAGTTTGATTTTGTACAAAAGTTTGTTGTTCCGAGTGGTGTTACATACTTAAGATTTTGTTTTTCTTCTTCATACGTTTTTGATAATTATGTCAAAATCAAAAGTGGAGCATATATAAAAGGGTTAAACAAACATATAGAAGATGTTGATACAGATATTTCTAATCTCAAGGTAAACATTGAATACGTAAAAAATAAAAACATTGTTACGATTGGCGATTCATACGGAATACAAAACACAGACGGAGATATAACTAAGTTTTACTGGGAATATCTTCGAGATGGATTAGGATTAACAGAAAACACAAATTTTTTTCACAAGTACAAAATAGGTGCTGGTTTTGGAAATGGCGGATATTTGGAACAGATACAAGCACTTGATACTGCCATAGCTGATAAAAATTCTATCACTGATATTTTCGTATGTGGTGGATGGAATGATTCAAATATAGAGCTTGATTATGGTACTGATGAATCGTTTGCAAATGGTGTATTATCATTTAACAATTATGTAAGATCAAAATATCCAAATTCAAGAGTAACAATCGGTCATATAGCGTGGGGTATGCTAGGGGAAGGAATGAGAACGCAATTGGCTATTTCGCTAGGTAGATACAAAAAAGCATGTAATGTATATGGTTGGAGGTATTTAACTAATAGCGAATATATATTACATGATTACAAATCTACTAACTGGCAAAGTGATTCGGCACATCCAAATAATAACGGGCATAAATTACTCGGAGAACATATAGTGTCAGCTTTTTTGTGTGGTTCTTCTGATGTTTACTACTCGCAAGATACAGAAACCAATTTCACTAAACATGGGTATTCAAATGAAATTATTGGGAAAGTATACTCAGAAGTTAATAATAATGTTACAAGGGTATGGAGTAATTCGGAAAACGGTCAAATTGTAATAAATGGTTTTGTTGATGGAGGATTAGTGCCAAATAGTGAATATGCTATCGCTAAAATATACACAAGATATTTTAGAGGATATAAACATTTTGGAGTTACCGAAACAAGCTGTATTGTATTTGCAAATGGGACTAAATATAGTTGTGGTTGTAAATTACGTTTTGATGACGGAGTATTATATGCAAGGTTTTTTGTTCCATATAGTCAATCATGGTTAGGGGATGTTACAAAAATATTTATTCAAGATTTTGATTTGTCAGTTGCTACAATTAGAGCATAACTAAAATTTTAATTAACATAATGGACATAAAGCGTACATACCTCGCAAGAAGAGAAGAGATAATTTAAAGATATCAAAATCCCGCGTTTCTTGGGGGTAATTTTAAGAGTTTACCCCCTCAGACGATAAAATACTTATTAAAAATACAAACTCTTAAAATTGGGCCTTCTAGTAGGCTCTTTTTTAATTTTATTTTTTCAACCAAAAAAGGAGGACTATTATGAACAATTTTTTGAAAAAACTTATTGAAAAATTTGCACCAAAAGTAAAAGAAGAAATAAATGAGCGTGCGCAAAAAGCTGTTGGGATGCTTAAGTTCAAAGTAGGTAATTATGACCATACGGAAAAGCTTAATATTGTTGTTGATTTTGTTATGTCAAAGGTTAAATTACCGTTATGGTTAAAACCATTTAAAGGGGTAATTAAAAAAATCATACGAGATACTGCTGAAGGGTTTATTGAAGAAGTAAAAGATAAAGTTGAAGATTTTAAGGTGGGAGAATGACCCCACTTTTTTATAGGAGGTTAATATGGGAAAGTTTATAACAGGCGAATCTGTTTTTAAAGACACAGGGTTACCAGGTATAAAATGTGCAGTTATTAACCAGTTATATATGGATAATAACGGTATATTATACCTTGCTCCACGTAATCAAAGGACTGATGGTTACACGATTCCTCGGTGGCTGGCATGGCTTGCAGGTGGAAAGTTAGAACAAGATCTAAGAGCGCCACGACAACATGATCTAGAATGTATTACGCATCAGGTTATAGTAGTAAATCAATCAATACAAAAGTTAAAAATGGATGGTTATCTATTTAGATACAAAGATGAAGTATATTGTTATGATCTGCCAACGGATTATTTAACTATTAAAAAAACAGGATTCTTAGAAACAAACAAGCGTTTCAAATGTATGCTTGAATCTTTAGATTTACCTAAATGGAAAGTTTGGCTCTATTACATAGGGGTTCATTTTAACATCGGTTGGTTTACAGATATCTTATTCAAAAAAGTTAAACCAATTGATATGAAAAAGATCTATAAAGGAGGGTGCGACAAATGGACGGATCTGCGCTAGATATCTCAATAATTGGTATATTTGTTACGGTGGTTATTGAAGCTCTTTATTTTGCTTACAAAATGGGAGTTATAGCAAAATCTATATCAATTCTTGAAGAAAAACAAGATAAACATAATAGCTTAATTGAAAGAACATACGCAAACGAGCGAGAAATATCTGTCTTAAAAGAACAATTAAGTGTTGAAAATCATAGAATTGCAGATTTAGAAGGAGTACAAAATGAATATTTCAGAAGCAGGTATTCAACTGATTAAAAAATTTGAAGGATGTTCTTTAAAAGCATATAAATGCCCTGCAGGAATTTGGACTATTGGTTATGGCCATACATTGAAAGTTAATGAAGGACAAACTATTACTAAAAAACAGGCTGAAGACTTACTAAAACAAGATCTTAGAAGTTTTGAATTAACGGTTAATAACCTCGTTAATGTACCGTTAAACCAAAATCAATTCGATGCCCTTGTATCTTTTTGCTATAACCTTGGCTCCGGTAATCTCAAAAATTCAACCCTTCTTAAACTACTTAATAAGAAAGATTATTTAAGGGCAGCAGAACAATTTGATCGTTGGGTACACGCAGGCGGTAAAAAACTATCCGGATTAGTAAAAAGAAGAGCAGCAGAAAAAGAGCTGTTCTTGAAATCAATAGATGGTGAATTATATGTAGTTACAGCTCATTCTTTAAATATTAGGGAAAAGGCAGGAACTAATTATAAAATTCTAAAAGTTCTTAATAAAAATGATTCTGTTAAAATCTCTAATATTTCAGGTAATTGGGGTAAAATATCAGATAACCCTGGGTGGGTTTCTATGAAGTATTTAAAAAAAATTGAAGGTGGTTATATTTAATAACCACCTTTTTTCTGCTTTATAAGCCCTTGCTACGGGTGGGGAAAATCACCCGTAGGCTTTAATTTAAAAAACTATCACTTTGTTTTTTCCCATATACGATAAAGGGCTATTTGTTAGAATTACTTTCTACCATTAACCGGTTTATTACCATTAACCGGAGTTTTTACTGGTTTATTACCCGTTTTTGAATCTACTTTTACTGTCGGTGTAGGTTCAACAACTGCTTTTGATTGCTTTTCAGAAGTTGCTATATTAAAAGTAACAAACCCTACAATAACCATTAAAAGAACTACAATAACAGCAAATAACCTGTTAACTACTTTTAACTTAGAGGTTTTTAACTCTTCATTTTCGTTCTTTAACTCGTTAATTTCTTGTAAATACATTCCTTCACGGCCAGCTTTATCTTCTAAATATAATAACTTACTTTTACTATCAATTAACTCTTCATTGAGTTTTGCTATACGGTTATTATATTGTTCATTCATACTAACAATTTTTTCAAACATTTCTTGCACAACTTCATTGCTATTTGTGAATTGTGAAGTGTTGTTAACATTCATTGAAGCGTTATTGTTTGTAACAATATCTTCATAATTACCTACATTTACAGGTGATTTACTGTAAATATTTTTAAAATGATTAATTTGCTCGTTGTTAGTTACTACTAAACGTGTTGGACGGTTATTTACCTTTTCAGTTACCGTAACTATCTCTTCGCGTTCTTCCATCTTGTAAACTGTTTTTGCTGTTGTGCCTATAAGCTCGGCAAATTCAGCAAATTTTAACTTCATTTCCATACTTTAACCCCTCTATATTATACATACATTTACCGTTCATTAGAAAATAACTGTAAAATTACCGTATCTTGACACAATAATAGCAGAACGATTAGAATAAATGAAGTTTACAAGTGATATTTGTTACATTGCTTAAAAGTAACAAAAATTTACTTGAAAGTCATGCTCATGTTAGGTAGCATGCATGACGAAAAGAGGTAAAGAGAGATTTTTACTTCAAAAAATAACAAATAAAAAAAGCCTTGGTGAGAACCACACAAAGCTCTTAATAAAATCTGAACACTTTTATTAAAGCATAGTTTCTCGCAAAAGGCAAGTAACGGCGATGGGAAAAATTAAAGGGGAGAAACTATGAGGAGAGGAAACACCGCTGAAAAGCATGCTGTGCATGGCTTTTCACAAATCGAGTTGACTAATTGGCTTCTTAACAATTTGTCACAATTCAACTTAAAACCAACAACGAAACTTGTACTTCTGTATTTATCAGGTTGCTATAACCCAAAACACGCAGATGTATTTCCAAAACAGAAAACAATAGCACTTCAAATGGGCATTTCAGAGGCAAGTGTAATTAGAGCTATCCAGGAGCTCCATAAAGAGGGGTTAATTATTTCTGAAAGAAAATATACCAATAGGTATAAATTCACCTCTAGAATTTTAAATCTAGGGGGTATGGTTGAATGTTTTTCTGAAGATAACAAAATGCAAGTTGAAAACTCTCAAAATGAAATATTAGAAACTAGCAAATTGCTACCTCCATGTAATAGAACAAAAAGAGAACATATAAAAGAACAAACAGAAATAGATAAAACAAAAAGTTCTCTTGGTAGTCAAAAGGAAAATAAGGGGGGTAATGTATATTTAATTCAAAGCGAGGAAGATCGCATACTTGAAGAATATGCAATTAAACACGGTGCAAGAAACGTGAAAGCTTACATAAATACGCTTAAGAGTACAGGTAGTGCTAAGAAAATAATTCGTGAATATACAAAGAAAAGATGGTATACACAACGAGCTGCTTACGATATTTGTGAAACAAAAGAACTATTGAGAAGCTACGATGAAAACGCGAAAACAGCTAAAAATGTAACAAACGAAGACCGTGAGCTTTGGATCAAGTTAGGCGAAAAGTTCAGAAAAAAATAAAGCAACGGCCCTAGAAGAACCGCTGCAGGGGTAAATGAATAGCTTGGTATGTCAAAACTACTAACTCGAAAGACGGTTTAAAAATGTTAAGCTACGAGTAGTATTTCTAAACAAAGGGTATGTTTGCCTATCTTTAGTGTCTGGTATTCTGATAGGCTTAAGGTAACAAGGGTATCAACATCCAAGACATTGTCGTTAGAAAAAAGCATCATTTGTTGATGCGCGTCATCGATGTAGTTATAGTAAATTTCTATTTTATTTGGATATACGACTACCTTATTAACAAAAAGGTCTATAAGCTTGTTACAGAATTCTTCGGAGTGAATATTACCGTCTTTAAACATTGAAAGCCAGTAAACGATTTGATCTTTAGAAAGAATGGTATTACTTATTTTAAGCCTTTCAGTTTCTATCTGCTCTTGAAGTTTGGATTCTCGTTCTTCTAAATCATTGATACGTTCCATCATTCTTTTTGGTGCGATACCATCTTCAATAGCTGTCATTATGTTCTCTATCTTTGTTTCAAGCTCTTTTATTTCAGCTTCGTATACTTTAATAAGGCTTGCAGAATCATCTTCTAATTCATTTAATTCAATAATTTTTACTGCTATGTTATCTATAAAATCATCCTGTAAAATTATTTTCATTGTGTTTTCTAGTACAAGTTTTTCTACTAGATCTCGATGTATAGATTTTGCATTACAACCTCTCTGTTCTTTTTTTCCCTGGCAAGTATAGTAACATCGTATTTTTGTCTTTGCTCTATCTATATGTGCATGATTTCCGCACATTGCACTTCCGCATACACCGCATTTAATTTTCCCTGAAAGTAAGTATTTATATTTAGATTTATTTCTACCACCGGCTTTTCTATTTTGAGCCAGTAATTGTTGAGCTGTTTCAAAGACTTCAGGATCTACTATATGAGGGATCTTGGTATCAGACTGAACATCGTAACTTTCATATATTCCTGCATATTTCTTGTTGTTAAGAACCTGTCCTATTTTAACCCTAGTCCAATTATCACCGGCTTTTGTTTTAATCCCTGCAGCGTTTAAATTCTTTGCTATATCTGTTGCTTTTACCCCTGAAACATAGTCATTAAATATTTTTCGAATAACTGGGGCTGTGGTTTCATCTATCAAGTAGTATTTACTTGGATCTAGTTTGTAACCATATAGAACAGCACCGCCTACGTGTTTACCTTTACGAATACTTTCTTTTTTACCTCGGATAGTTTTCTGTGCTAGATCTAATGAAAAGTATTCAGCAAGCCCTTCAAGAACTGATTCAAGGATTACACCCTCATTACCTTCAGGAATCTTTTCTGCTGCGTAAATAACCTTTACACCGTTGTCTTTTAAGATCTTTTTATATAAAGCTGAATCTGTTCTATTTCTAGCGAAACGGTCCATTTTCCAGGTTATAACTACATCGAAGTTTCCAAAAGCTGAATCGTGGATCATTTTTCTAAACTGAGGTCTTTCATCGCTTTTACCGCTTATAGCTCGATCTATATATTCTTTGACAACCGTAAACCCCATATCATTTACTATTTTGTAGCAGTCTCTTAATTGCCCTTCTATTGATTGTTCTGTTTGTGATGAGCTAGAATATCTAGCGTAAATTACGGCTCTTAAGCCTTTCTTTATTGTTTTTTCTAATGCAGCCTTTGCCACATAAAACACTTCCCTTCTGTTGGTTGATTGAAAAATAAAAAGTATAAGTTATAATAAAAATACAGGGAAGCTCTAGCGGCAACTAGAGCCCGTCATCCCGTTACAATAATTCAGCAATAATTGTAATTAAAAGTCCTAGAATCTTTAGGACTTTTTTATTATTGGAATTTTGCATCACTTGAAAATTGAAAAATATAGGTTATAATAAAAATATCGGTGGCGGTGCTGGAACACCGTCAACTGCATAAGAGGTCAATGTGGTACTTATCTTTTACGGTAAGTGCCACATTTTATTATGTACAAAATCAGAAATAGCATTATTAATGTTAAATTGATATTTTCCATAAAAGCACCCTCCTTTCTTCGAGAACTCTCGACACCAAGGCCAATGTTGTGTGTTGCATCGGAGTTTCTTAGAATGCAGGCTAGCCACCGAATATTTAATTTTCAAAGATCTATTTTAATTATAATTCAAAAAGTTATTTGCTACGTAATTTTTTTAAAAGCTCTGTTACAGCAATTTTTTCTTCATCAGATAACCTGAAGGAATATAATTTTTTTGTGTTTTCTTTGGTAGATCCAACAGGTCTACCTGCTCCCTCACGTTTTCCACCTCGTCCTTTATTCTCAGTAACGCCTATTTTTTTATACACATTGGAAATATAGGTTGAAACTGTTGATTTGGATAGGTTTAAAATCTTTGCTATTTCTGCATTGTCATGCCCTTGAGAAACTAGATCTAACACTTTTTGCTCTCTTTGGGTTAAATTGAGGTTTTCCATGTATATCTATCCTTTCATATATTTGTAGCAGCTTTTATTATACCATATTACAGATTATATGTATATACGAAAATTCAAAAAAAAGAGGGGTTTTTACCCTCTAAATTAAAACCCTAAAATCATATAATAAGAAGATATTATCATAAAAAGGGGCAAGGGTTAATAATTTCTGCCCCTTTTTTAGTAGATTAATTTTTTTTATTTTGTTGAGTATAAACTAATATCTCTTGAATTATAGCTTTTATATTCTGATCTGCTTTTTGATACATTTCATATACATCCAATTCTTCTTTTAATGGTTTTGGTGGGTTGCATATTTCAGGGAATAACTCAAATAAAGCAATGTCATATATTAAACATAGTTTGAATAAATCAATACAAGAAGGAGGATTTATTCCTCGTTCCCAAAGGGAAAGTTGACTTGGTGATTTCCCTATTTTTTCAGCAGTTTCTCGTAATGATAATCCTGACTGTTCTCTAAAATCTTTTAACCGTTTGGGTAAAGTAGCACAAATTGACTCAATTAGTTGCATCATATCATCTTTGTTCATTTATATAGCACCTCATTGACTATAGTATATAATTTGTCGAATTTTATAAACTGGAAATAATCTACAATTGACACTTTAGTGCTATATGTTTAAAATATCAAACAAAGTGTTTAAAATATTATTATTTCCCCTTTAACATTGAAACCATTTCTATTATCGTTTTTAGTTTTTCAGGGGATAGATCTCTAGTTAAATCAAGTAGGTGTTTTAAATCCTTATTTTTATGTATTTCTTGAGCTATAGAAGCTGTAGATTTATCAAAAAAATAAGGAGCAACGCCATCTTTGTAATCCATAAGTTCTTCAACAGAACAATCTAGGGCTTTTGCTAGTAGTTTTACTGTATTAAGTGTTGGATTCTTTGTATTTCCTGAACAGATCCTAGAAATAGTTGTCACAGGAAGCCCTGTTCTTTCTGATAAATCCATATTTGAAATATCTAGTTTTGCTTTATATAGTCTAATTTTCTGAGCAAAATCGTTCATAAAAAAAATATCCTTTCCAAAAAATATTATCATTATAATTTATTTTTATCCCATCTTCAACATAAAAGTGACGAAAAATACCTTAACTTCGTAATTATAAATATTTCTCATGTTATTTTTAATTACATTATTGACAAAGTTAGACACAACTAATAAATTATTTTTTGACATTAATGTGTCTGAAAATGACATATTAGTTAAAAAGCACTAGAGGTGACATAAATGTTAAAGAACAGATATAAGTATCATAATTTGAGAGGCGAAATATTAAGATGTGGATTTGAAAAAGATGATGAATTTGCAGTTTGTATTAATATGCAGCCTAGAACTTTTAAGAGTAAGTTAATGGGTAGAACCCCTTTTACGATCAATGAAATTAAGTTGATTTCATATAAATTAAAAGAATTATCAGGTTCTGAAGAAAGACTGGAATTTAAGTACTTATTTAAAGAAGAAGGAGATTTGGACTAATGTACATACCAAAACAAAAGTTAGCCCAGTTAGCAAGAGAGGTTCAGTCTGAAATAAGAATCTTTTATGATAACCCCGAAAATAGAGAAAAATACAAGGCTTGGCAGAAAAAACGTAAAAACAAAGAAATTTAAACGGATTTATAACATATAAAAACAGTCCAGTTGGAATTAAAAAACTGGACAGCTAGGCTATATAAAATTTTTGAATAATTAAGTAAAACGTAGTCATCGCACATTGACAATTTAATATTTTAAACAAATGCAGAGTAGGCAGTTAAATGAAATATTCCATAATATTTCTATTTGCTCAGCTCCTGGAGTAAAGGGGTAAATAAGGAGTTGAGCATCTAAATGTATTAGGAATAAAGGGGGTCGCATGGAAAAAGTGAAAAGATCTTATTATGCAGTTATTCCTGCTAATGTAAGATATGACGAACGGTTACCAATGGGAGCACGTTTTTTATATGGTGAAATAACAGCTTTATGTAATGAGAGGGGCTATTGTTGGGCCGGTAATAAGTATTTTGCTGATTTATACAAGGTTACAGATAGAACGGTTAGGACTTGGATCTCTAGTTTAATATCTAATGGTTATATTGAATCGGATCTAGTATACCGTGGGGAAAGTAAGGAAGTTGAGGCTCGGTATCTTAAGGTTACTGAATCTACCCCCGGAAGAAATTTTCCATACCCTATGGAAGAAAATTTCCGTACCCCCGGAAAAAAATTTCCGGACCCTCCGGAAAAAAATTTCCTAGATAATAATACAGTTAATAATACATTAGAATATACAACTATATCTAAAGATATAGTTGTAGGACAACAACCAAAACAAAAGAAATTTCAAAAACCAACTATAGAAGAAATTGAAAAATATTGTATTGAAAGAAAAAACGGAGTCAATGCAACAAAATTCTTTAATTACTATGAAGCTAATGGTTGGAAAGTCGGTAAAAACTCAATGAAAAATTGGAAGGCAGCAGTTAGAACGTGGGAGCAGAATAACTACGATAAAGGGGGAAGTAATAATGCAACAAGTAGCACAAACGCCCAAAGTGACAGATTCGATAGAAAGAATGGTTGGTTCTAGTTCTTTTATAAAACAAACAAAATATTGTCAATTTTGTCACGCTGAATTAGAGCAGATAAATTTTGTATGGAACGGAGTTATTAAATATGCTCCTGGTTATAAAGCTTGTAGTTGTACACAGTCAAAGGCTGCAAGGGAAAAAGAAAATGAAATCAAGCGAATGCAGATGGTTCAGGAAGAACAGCGCAAGCAGGAAGAAAAAAGAAAAGAAAGAATAAAAAACTTATTCGGTAATAGTGGAATGAGTAAAAGAGCGCTTAAGTGTTCTTTTGAAAACTATCAGCCTACTTTTCAGAATGCTGAAGCTTTAAGGGTTTGTAATGAATACATTAAAGACTTTGATTTGATTTCAATTTCAGAAAGAAACGGTTTATTTATTTGTGGTGAATGTGGGGTTGGTAAATCACATCTTGCCTTTGCTACAGCAAATTCTTTGATTGAAAAAGGTAACTCAGTTATTGCAATGACAATGATAGATCTGCTTTTAAAAATAAAAAGCTCCTTCAATGCTTATAACGACAAGATGACAGAGGAGCAGATCCTACAGATCTATACAGATTGTGCTTTGCTTGTAATAGATGATTTAGGGAAAGAAAAACCGACAGAGTGGGCTTTACAAATGATTTATTCTGTTATTGATCGTAGGTATAACGCTCTTAAACCAATAATTGTTACAACTAACTTTACTGCAAGTGAATTAGTAAAAAGATTTGGTGATTCTTCTATTGGTAATGCAATTGTAGACAGGCTTTTTGAAATCTGTCAGTATGTGCCTATTGAAGGTGAAAGTTTTAGAAAAAGAAAAGGATAAAATGTCCTAATTTTAGGCTTGAAATAGAGGTGTAAAAATATGATTTCTACTGAAATAATAGATAAACAGAGACTTTATTATCAGATGTATAGGGTGCGTGAAATACGTAAATTACAAGAGGAAATTGATAATATATCTCAGGTGCTAGGTAGTCCTTCAGGGATTAAGTTGTCTGATATGCCTAGATCACAAAACCCTTTTGATAAAATAGGGAATTTGATTTCTAGAAAAATGGAAAAAGAAAAAAAATTAAATGAATTAATGAAAGTTGCGCAATATGAAAAAATAATTCTTGAAAGGGTTATTAATAAAATCGCAATATTACCGGAAAACCCAAAAGGGCCTATGAATTCAGTATTGCAGGATATTTTAAGATATAGATATATAGATGATTACCCTTGGAAAGAAATAATAAACCTGCTATGCCCTGATAATGATGCTTTTATAGATATGACTGAAAGTAATCTTAGAAAGCTACATAAATGGAATGGACAGGCTTTAGTGAAATTTATCAAGTGTCAGAGTTACTTATCATCTATTACTTAAAATAGCCTTAAATGTAATAGATACAATACTTTAGGTTGGGTATCACTGTGATACCCAAGCAAAATACTTATAAATACAGGGATAGAGGCAAAAATAAGGGATTCAAAAATAGAACCCCTTCGATAATAGTCAGCATGAAAAAGATTATACAACTATTATATTTGATTTAAAAAAGTTTTAAATTACCTAGTTGGGCAATTATATAAGCTCAATTTAGGCAAGTGGAGGAAGATGAAATAGCTCTCGTTTTTGAGAGCTTTTTTTTCTAAATAGGAGAAACACTTATGAATCATCTATTAACAAATAGGGAATTAGAAGTCTTAAGCTTAATGGCTAAAGGATATTCTAATAAAGAAATTGCTGAAGAATTATTTATTACAGAAGCTACAGTAATAACCCATATCCGACATTTGTATCAAAAGTTAGAGATCACGGAATATAGAGGGCATGGTGGCGCAACTTTTCGAGTTAAGGCTGTATTGAAATTTTTTGAGATGCAGCAGAATAGTACTTATCAACCGGCATGATTTGTGTGGAGGTAATATGAATAAAAGAGTTTTCTCAACCCCTATGATATTAGTTATTTTAGCTTTAATTATGGCCTTGTTAGAAGGGAGTGTGTTTATATGGACACTTTAGAGAGAGAGTTTCATTTAACTACAATACGACACAAAGGTGCTATTTTAATGGCTAAAATAATGGAATATTATCGTGATAAAGAAGAAAAAAGACATGGGGTTAAGATCCCTGATTGTGTAATGATAGGTTTGTGGCAAAAACAAGCTTTTGAGGATATAAAGAACATACTGCTGCAGCCACAAGGTGAAGAGCTGTTTAATAAATTATATGAAACGGCCTGGCATGAATTGAAGGAAAGATTGCCATAAAAAAAGAGAGATTTATTCGATCTCTCAGATAAAAGTTGTTATGCATGATACTATCATGCTCTATTTTATAAATCAATTTTTGTATTCACATTTATTGACTCTTCTTTGATATTTTTCTGCAATTTCAGCAAAAGCAAGGTTATCTTTTATCTTCAATTAATTCAAGAGTGAATTTATCAGGTGTGAGTATATAACAACATTTGCCCTTGAAATATTTGGAATCTTGGATATCTGATATAATTTTACTACCGAGTTTATTTACAAGAACATCACAACAATATTCAAAATTATCTACAATATATGCTTGATGAAAAACAGACATAAATTTTTTAAAATATATATCTAAAGAATGACATTCAGGTAGATTTTCTAAAATTTCTAAAGTTGGCATTGTTTTATTTGTTGCAAATAATCCTTTTACTCCGATATTTTTGTCAATATAATAATCACTTTTTTCGTATAAAACATATTGATAATCTTCAAAAGATTTTTCAATATCTGTCGTTGCTATTCCCATATGATGAAATTTAAAATGTCTATATTCATCGCTTAAATTTTTCATTTTTAACAATTGGAACAAATTATCTTCCATATTCATGTGTATTGTTTCCATAAAATAACCTTTTTATAATTAAATTATCACTTCCTGTTTTTTGAATTGCATTTCATACAAAGCTTTGTATTGTCCGTTTTCGATATTTATAAGTTCTTCATGAGTTCCTAATTCAACTAATTCACCCTCATTAATAACTGCAATCCTATCAGCATTTTTGATAGTAGATAATCTATGAGCAATAATAAATACTGTTCTATCTTTCATTAAATTATCCATAGCTTTTTGGACTATAGCTTCTGATTCGTTATCTAAAGCTGAAGTTGCTTCATCAAGAATAACAATTGGAGCATTTCTAAGCATTGCACGAGCGATAGCAACACGTTGTCTTTGTCCACCTGATAAAGTTAGTCCTCTTTCACCAAGAAGCGTGTTTAAACCTTCAGGAAGCTCGGCTATCATATCTTGTAAATGAGCAGATTCAATTGCTTTTTGCAGTTCTTCTTCTGTTGCATTAAAATTACCCATCATTATATTTTCTCTGATAGTTCCTGAATATAAGAAGTTATCTTGGAAAACCATTGAAATATTTTGCCTTAAGGATTTTATAGAAAGTTTTCTAATATCAATACCGTCAATCATTAATGAACCTGATTTAATATCATAAAAACGTGGTATCAAATTGACTAAAGTTGATTTTCCACCACCTGAGTTACCAACAACAGCAAGTGTTTCATTTTTTGAAACTTTTAAATTTAGATTTTTAAGAACAGGATGTTCAGGAATATATTCGAAATTAATATTATTAAATTCTATACAGTTATTCACACCAGTTAAAGTAGTTGCGTTTTCACAATCTTTAATTTCCGTTTCTAAATCAAATAATTCAAAAACCCTACCCATTGCAACAAACAAGTTTTGAATATTTGTTAAAGTATTACCTAACGTTTTTACAGGTTTATATAATAGCAATAATGAAGTTACAAATGATGCAAAACTACCAGCAGTCATTTCACCGGAATTAATTAAATATGTACCAAAACCAAGAACCGTTGCAATCCCAAAAGATGCGATAATATACATTATAGGAGACATCCAGCCGGAACGCTTATATAATGACATATTTACGTTAAAAGCTTTCCAAGTTTGCTCTCTAAAATATTTATTTTGTCTATCTTGCAGCTCATATGCTGCCATAACTTTATTTCCTGAATATGTTTCATTAATATTGGTTGTGATATTTCCACCAATAACCATATTTTTATTAGAAGCATCTTTAATTCTTTTTCTAATTAAAGCAACGGGTATAAATGCAACACAAAGAACAAAAACACCAATAAATGCAAGCTTCCAAGAGCTATATAGCATAACAGCAATTAAACCCAATGCTCCAAAAACACTTGTTGTAATGGTTTTAATCTGATCAATAATGCCTGCAGAAGCCGTTTGAGGATCTGACATATATCTTGAAATAATTATTCCTGAAGAATTTTCATCAAAGAACTGTGGATGCATATGAATTAATCTGTCAAACAAGTCAAATTTAACATCGTTGGTAATTCTTTGAGATGTCCAGGTTGATAAATAACCATTTAAATATCTAAGTACACCTTGGAATGCTGCAAATAAAATTATACCGATTGGAAGTAAAAAAGACATTTGCAAACTTGTAATGGTGAATTGATGATTTAAAATACTGAATTCAAAAGTCTTTCCGCCAATAACATAGTCCATATATGGCTTTAATGCAAAAGCTGTTACACCATCTAGCAAACCTAGTGGTATAGCTATTATAAAACCTAAAAAAATTCTGAATAGATAAGGTTTAATATATGGCCATATTCTTGATAATAACCATCCATATTTAAATGAATTTTGCGCAGTTGTTGTATTTAATTTCATATATTCCTTTCAATTATTTTTTTCTAAGCAAAATCTTTAATGATTCTACTTCCCTATTTGAAAATATTTAAACCCTTTTTCTCTAACCCTTACAGAGTTATACTGATTTCTACCGTCAAAAATAACAGGCTGTTTAAGAAGGCTTTTAACTCTTTCAAAATCAGGACGTCTAAACTCGTTCCATTCAGTTAATAACAATAAAGCATCAGCATTTTCTAGAGCTTCATAGCTACTAGTTGAATATGTAATTGTATCTTTGAAATAGAATTTTGCAGTCTCCATTGCTTTTGGATCAAAAGCTTTAACTTTTGCACCACGTTTTAATAAATCATTAATGATTGTAATTGACGGGGCTTCTCTTAAATCGTCTGTTTTAGGCTTGAATGCAAGTCCCCAAACAGCAAAAGTTTTTCCTGTCAAATCTTCACCAAAATATCCTATGATTTTATCTAAGAAATTAACTCTTTGTTTTTTATTAGCTTCATCAGCAGCTTTAATAATATTCATATCACAATTATTATCTAAGCCTGTTTTAATGAGTGCTTTAACATCTTTAGGGAAACAGCTTCCGCCATAGCCAAGACCTGGGAATAAGAATTTGTTTCCAATACGAGAATCTGTAGACATACCAACACGAACCATTTCTGCATCAGCACCAACTTTTTCACAAAGATTTGCAATTTCGTTCATAAAAGAAATTTTCGTAGCTAAGAATGAGTTAGCAGCGTATTTTGTCATCTCTGCAGATTTAACGTCCATTACAATAACCCTGTTTCCTGTACGGAAAAAAGGAGAATAAATATCTTGCATAATTTGTGTTGCACGGTCAGAGTTTGAGCCAATAACAACTCTATCAGGATATAAGAAATCATCTACAGCATTACCTTGTTTTAAGAATTCAGGGTTTGATACAACATCAAATAGGTGCGAAGTATGTTTTTTGATTATTTCAGCAACTTTTTCTGCTGTACCAACAGGAACAGTTGATTTATCAACGATAACTTTGTAGCCGTTCATCGCTTTAGCAATTTCTTCAGCAACACCTAGAACGTATTGCAAATCTGCAGACCCGTCTTCTCCTTGAGGAGTTCCTACAGCGATAAAACAAACCTCAGAAGCTTTGACTGCAGAATCTAAATCAGAAGAGAAAGTTAGTCTTTTTTCAAGGGTGTTTGATTTAACAAGCTCTTCTAAACCTGGTTCGTAAATAGGTATAATACCTTTTTCAAGCTGTTCAAGCTTTTGCTTGTTATTATCAACGCAAATAACATCGTTTCCCATATCGGCAAAACAAGCTCCTGCGACTAATCCTACGTATCCTGTTCCTATTACTGTGATATTCATCTTATATAATCTCCTTTGTATAAAACATTCTTTACTTATTATCTACTTGGGATAATACAAAATTTTCTCCGAATTTATAATCCCAAACTATAGGCTCAAAAGCCTCATTACCATTAAAATGATAAAAAGTTAATTCACCAAAATAGATTTTATCTTCTATTTCAAATAAATCTACTCTTACAAGTGGAAAATCAGTTGATAATTTTTTAGAAAGCTCTAACATTTCTTCATAATTCTTAGGTTTTGGAATGTTTTGTGTGCAATTTTCATAATGATTTTTTACAGGTAATAAATTCCAATCTAAGTCATAGAAATTAAATTTGGTATCAATAAACCTATCAATAGCCAAGAACAAAAATTTAGGAACTCCCCAATTACAGAAGAATTTGTAATCAATAAGCTTTCCGTCCATTTGTTCAATATACTTTTCTGCAATTATCTTAGGTTCAATATTTTTATAACACCACTCCAAGCCCATAAAATAATGATTATTTCTTGGCATCATCCATTCTTGGAGTTTTGTTTTAGTTTCTTCTATATTTAATTCAGATTTATCTTTAACAATAATATTCTGACCACTTCCCCAATTAACTTTTAATACAAATTGATTTGGCAAACTCTCAAAATCAATCTCGTTAGGATTATTCCAAACACCAAGAAGAGGAATAAGAAACTCTTCTCCAATTTTTTCTTTAACATACTCTCTAACAGCGTATTTATCAGCGCATTTTGTTAATAATGGATCACGATAGTTGTGTTTTAACCACTGTATCTTTTCATTAAAAGTTTGTGGATTGTCAAGGTTTAGTTTATACCCGAGAGATCTTTCAAATTGACATTCTAAAATATAGCGTTCTTCCGATCTTGTTAGACCTGCAAAGCGTTTAGCGTAGATTTTGTCATATTTTGAACATTTCTTTCTATATGACAAAAACTTTCTTCCAAATAAATAAATGATTGTCCTATTATTTTCTTGTTTTCTTATTTCAAAAATCTTCATAAATTTTTCCTATAACTGAATTTATTTCTTCCTTTAAATCTAATTTTTCACCTAGTTTATAATCCCATTCAATAGGGTCAAAAGGATCGAGTCCATTACCTGTATAAAAAGTCATTTCTCCGAGCAAAGGCTGCCCTTCAGGTGATTCATAGAAGTCTACTCTTACATGAGGAAAACCTTCTGATAAAATTTTTGCAGAACTCTTCATTTTTTCAAATTCTTTTGGTATAACAATAGGTTTTCCTGAATTTCTAGCTCCATTAGTAAATGGTAAAAAATTTAAATTTTCATCATAAAAATCAAAATATTTATCTGTATTTCTATTACCACATACTAGTAAATATTTGACTTTTCCATTAAAACAATAGAATTTATAATCTATTAAATCTTCAGTGCTTTCAATAAATTCTTCTATTATGATTTTTGGTGCAATATCTTTATATACCCATTCCAAGAATCTATAATAATGATTGTTTTTTGGTTGCATCCAATTTTTGAGTTTTACTTTTGCTTCGGCTATATCTAATTTTGATTTGTCGGTTACAATAATATTTTGACCACTTCCCCAGTTTACTTTAGCTACAAATTTATTTGGAAGATTTTCGAAATCTATATCATCCACAGAGTCATAAACACCTATAATCGGAACTAGATATTGTTCTCCAATTTTTTCTTTAACATACTCGCGTACACCTACTTTATCTGCGCATTTTACCATTAATGGGTCGCGATAATTAAGTTTATACCATTGTATTTTTTCATTAAAAGTTTGAGGATTATCCAAATTAAGCTTGTATCCAAGCGACCTGTAAAATTGAGTTTCTAAAATATATCTGGCTTCTTCTTTTGTTAATCCTTTAAATCTTTTTTTATAAAATCTTTTATATTTAAAATTCACAACAAGAGAAAAGATTTTTTTCCCAAAAACTTTTATAATATATTTATCAGCAATTTTACCAATTTCAAAAATTTTCATAATAGACTCCTCAGTATCCAAAATCAACTTATAATTAGATAGAATGATTACCTATTCTCTCTTTCTGTTACCACAGCTATGCGATTTTTAGAGTTGTTTTCAGGTAAATAATATTGTTGTGAAACAAGAGCCCAAGGAAATTTTAAAATTCTTTTGCTATGGTATAAATTTTTGATTTTTGAGACTTTTCTTAGTGCAGCCCTTGCATTACGTGATAAATTATGTGAATCATTTGTTACATAGTTTTTACCATGTGGTAAAAGGAAATGGTTTGTTATAACTGAATTTATACCATTAGATTGTATATATTTTCTATAAAACAAATCTTCGCCATATGAACCACACCACTGCTCATCATAACAATTAAACTTAAAGAAAGTTTGTTTATTGATACAAAAGAGATTAGGCAGTACTCTTTGAGGAGGGATAGTTGAATCTGTTGTCCACTTTAATGGCATTATATCATTATTTGATAGCTTAATATCTATACACTTTAACAAGGTTTCCTCTGGAACAAACCAATCGGCATCTAACATTACAAGTTTTGGAGTTGTAGCATAACAAGCACCCAAATTTCTTGCACCAGAATTATTCCACGGAAAATCTTTTTCAATTCTTAACAAACTTATATTTAAATTGGATTTTGGTAGTGTTAATGGATATTTAGAACCATCGTCAATAATAATGATTTCAAATTTTGATTTTACTTCAGAAGAATATTTATCATATCTTTCTATAAGAGAAATAAAATTTTCCTTATTTTTGTGAGTATAATATACGGGATATACTATACTAATTACTGGAGAAATGTTTTCTTCATATTTAACAGATTCGGTTAAAGGAAGAGCATTATAATCAATTATTCCACAGCTTAATTTATTATAAGAAAAAACTTTTAATCCACAAAAATAAACTTCTCGTTTGCCATTATTATATTTTTTACGTTCAAATAGTTTCATTCTTCCTCCATTCAACAAACTTTTTTATCCCTTCTTTGAAACTTGTCTGAGGATTATAATTCAATAAGTTTCTTGCTTTAGTAATATCGCTTACTGTTTTATTAACATCACCAGGTTGCATTGGTAAACGATTAATTATTGCTTTTTTGCCAAGAGCTTCTTCTATTGTTTCTATCATTTGGTTTAATGTTACAGGTGAGCCACCACCAAGATTAATAATTTCGTAAGGTGTTTTGTCATATTCAATTGCTGAGCAAATACCACCTACAATATCCTTGATGAATGTATAATCTCTCATTGTTGTGCCATCACCATATACAGGAATTGGCTCGTCTTTTTCAATAAGTTCAATAAATTTTCTTATCGCCAAATCTGGTCTTTGTTTAGGGCCATATACAGTAAAGAATCTCAAGCATACAGTGTTGATTCCATATAATTTTGAATATGTATACAAGAACTGTTCACAAGCTGATTTTGTTGCTGCATATGGCGAAATTGGTTCAGTCACTTTCAAATCTTCGCTAAATTTTTCTGCTTTACAATTACCATAAACAGAAGATGAAGATGCAAAAACGATTTTCTTAACTTCAGCTTTTTTCATATTCTCAAGGATATTAATTGTTCCATCAAGGTTTGAACGAATATATTCCAAAGGGTCTTCTAAAGAAGGTCTTACACCTGCACGAGCAGCTATGTGTACAACAGTATCAATCTTATTTTCTGAAAAAATTTCTGCTACAAGTTCTCTGTCACAAATATCGCCACGATAAAGTTTGTAATTTGAATTATCAAGATTTACTGATACATTCTTTTCTTTTAAGCGTACATCGTAGTAATCGTTGAAATTATCAATTACAAAAACTTTATTATTTTCTTTTAATAATTTATCAGCGAGAGTAGAGCCAATAAATCCTGCACCGCCAGTTATCAAAATATTCATTAGCTTCTTCCTTTTTTATGACCGAAAACATAGAAATGTTCTATTTGAAGTCTAGAGTTTTCAAAAGTCGATTCTTTAATGTTTATACCGTTTTTCCACAATAGATAAGCAAAAGAAAGCTGGTCACGTTTTGCATAGTTTGATACCATGTGCCACCATTCTTCATCTATCTTTATCATCTTTTCGTCATTGTGTTTGCGATATAAAATATTGTTTTCACCAAAACCATAGTTTCTTGGCATTCCATTTTTTCTAATAAGTTCAAGTTCGTCTAAAATAAGTTTTTTATCATCGAGTTTTAAAGCTAAAACATCTTCGTATTCTTTATAAATACACATATTCTTAAAGTGTCTTGGTTGCATGAAAATTTTATTAGCTTCCTTAACTGTTTTGAATAAAAAATCTGAAATTATGTTTATATTCGCATCAATATAAATGCTTTCTTCATATTGAGGGAATAATTTGTGTGGAAAAAGCTTATGCCAACGATTATTTCTTGTATTATCAAGTTCTTTGAATTGAAGAGGTTTAACTTCCCAAATACCAACTTGACCTTGTTTTATCATTTCTTCGTTATCAGAAAAACAAACATAATCCCAATCTTTATCTACGTATTTATAAGTTTCAATTTCTTTTAAATCATCATAATCATTTGTGATGCAGGTATAGACAACTGATTTTGCTTTTCGAGTTTGTTTATATTCAAGATATTCTTTTATTTTTTGAGAATCGTTTTCTTCTTTGTAATTATTTTTATTATCAGGTAGCATTGCAAATTGTTTGCTCTGATATGCAATTATAGGGTTTAATTCATGGCAAAAGTTTCCACATACTTCAACATTAATATATTTAGAAGGATTCTCGCCCTTTTTCCAGCCTTTTTTATACCAATAATTCAAAGCTTCTTCTCTTGTAAAATTATGTCCATATTTTTGGACGTACCATAATGCATCCCAAAAAGGAGAATTAGCAATAAGATCTTTTTCTAAGAAAGTTAATAGTTCTTTTTTGTTTTCATAAGATCTTTTTAGTTTAATTTTAATTCCGCAAAATTTGATAATTATTCTATTTTTATCAACTTTTACAGAAAAAATATTATGTAATAAGTTTTTCATTTTTCACCTCCAAAGTCATACCATTCTCCTAAAAAATGAATTTTCCGTTTTTTATAATGGATTCTTAAAAAGAATTTACGTAGTGCACGAATATATTCAATGTAATTATATGTCGAAGCATTTTGCTCATAGTCGTTTTTTATTAATTCAGAATTATACATTGTATTTTTCTTGACTATTTTTTTTGCAATAAAAGGCCATACAAGATCTAAATTTTTGAATAAGAGAATGCTACGTTTTATAAATGGTGATTTATTTTCTTTAATTAATCTATCACAGGCAAGAACCTGAGAATGTGCAGTATACTTACTTAACTCACAATAAACGTCATACTTGAATCCGTTATCTAAAAGGAGTTTTGACATACCGACTTCATAATATGCAATGATTTTTTCTTTTTTATCTTCTTTTTTTATAGAATTAATAAAATCGGTGAAAACTTTTGATTTAAAAACTGTCGGTTTAAATACCATAAAATAGGATTGAATATGTTCTTGTTTATTTTCAACAATTTTGTTATCAATAATCTCTATCCCACATGGATTTGCAGTTGCCCCCCAAAAATCAACATCTTTTGGTGACATTTTAGAAAACATTTCTTCAAAAGGGAATAAAGGCGCATAACAACTATCATTTGCAAAAATCAACTCTTCACAATTTTCTAGCAATCCGTTTTCTTTTGCACATAAGTAGCCACGTTTATAAGAACCAAAATCGTATTCACCATGTTTACCAACAATTGAAAAAGTTATAATGTCTTTAATTTTTTTTAGTTCTTTATCTTGTATATCTGAATCAGAAACAAAAATAATATCATCAACGACTTTTTCAAGTTCTTTTAAATAAAAAAGAACATAGTCCTGTATAGTGTTATTTTTATCATAATGAGCAAATACTGCAACTCGATTCATTACTTTTTCTTTCTAATAATATGGTCCGAAAGCCCTATTATTTTATGTATTAAGATATTCAACAACAATTTTTGTTTGATTTGAATAATTGCTTATTTCTACAAAGATGTTTTTATCAATTTTTACTGTTACGCTTGGGTGGTTCAAAGATATTGTTTCTACTAAACCATCTTTTTCTAGTTTTAAATCACATGAGCCAGAAACGCATATAATTTTTTTAGTGTTTTCTGTATCTTGTAAATGATATAGGTCATTTTCTATATCAAATAAAAGCTCAACTTTTTTAGTCGCTAGATTATTGTTTTCAATTGAATTTGTTTCAATTATTTTATATAAACGGTGCATCAATAAATCCTTTTTCAATGTAACTTTTAGTTTATACTTATAAGGATAGTACAAGCAAATTTATAATGATATGTTATGTTAAATATTGTAACAATGGATTGTGTATAAATAGGTGGTATTATAAAATTTGAATATGAGTCAAGATAATGTATTGAAAAATAGAGCTATTTTAGCTCAGAATATTAAAAGATTAAGACTAAAAGGAAAGCTTGGAAGAGAAGAGTTATCTATACTTTTAGGCCTTGACAGTTCTTATATTTCTAAGTTGGAAAAAGGTAAAATAAATATTACTATAGATAAATTAACTTTAATATCAGACTATTTTGATGTAAATATCAAATATTTATTAACAGAAAAACCCCCTTCAAGATCTAAAAAAAGAACATCAGAAAATAATTCATTAAGTCCTAAAAAAGAAAATAAAAGCAGGGCTTGGGGTGTTACCTTTAATTATGTCGAAAAGTTACAAAAAGCTTTGAAAAACTTGAAATAAGTGCGATTCAGAGGCATTAATGTAATGTAAACGAATGATTGAAAGGAGGCCGGCATGGCAGCAGTAATAGATAAA
>JAEIGA010001325.1_pt1 | contig 38594 bp, 33 predicted proteins | sample 9270691 | NCBI WGS metagenome assembly JAEIGA01 (sample SAMN17057246, study PRJNA624740) | gut metagenome | biome: biome; isolation source: fecal sample | host: Bos grunniens | place: China: Xizang | collected 2019
AAGGCCTTCAGGGACGCAATCACTTTGTGATTGCCCTGCTCGACGACCGCAAGCAAGCTTGCAGTACCCGTCTCGCATCAGCTTCGCTAAAAACGATTATCAATCGTTTTTTATACGCTCGCTGCCCTCACAGCGTTCGAGCCCCTGAAAACCTCACCACGCAAAAATGCCACCCAATATGGGTGGCATCTGCGTGGTGGGCCTTCAGGGACTCGAACCCCGGACCGACCGGTTATGAGCCGGTTGCTCTAACCAACTGAGCTAAAAGCCCTTATTAAAGTGGTGACCCGTACGAGATTTGAACTCGTGTTACCGCCGTGAAAGGGCGGTGTCTTAACCGCTTGACCAACGGGCCATATAACGTGCGAGTTAATCAAGCATTCTCATCACGAACACTTAAAAAGTATACATTATGAATAGTGTTTTGTCAAGCTTTTTTTTGATAATTTTAATAAGACATTTTATTACAAACTCTTACATTGACTATTGTATTGTCAAACTATATAATTACATACAGAAATATGAATACGAGGTGAATGAAAATGAGTTCCACCCCAGCGGAAGATTTTCAGGAGAAAGTGAGAACACTTCTCGTCAGAAACAGCAATGTTCTTGACATTCTTACAAAATGTCAGATTTCGGGCAGTAAAATATGCCGCAGTACTGTGCGCTGCGCCACGGGATGCGGATGCATACAAATAAACGGGGAGAAAAATCAAAACCCGCTTGAAAACCCGGGCAGCGGAATAAGCGGAACACTCTGCCCCGAATGTCTTGGTGTTATACAAAATGAAATCGGTGAAAATCTGTTTTATATTGCAAGCCTTTGTAACGCACTCGGCCTTTCTATGTCGCAGATTATGCAAAGAGAGATAAAAAATGTTGAAACTTTAGGAAAATACAGTTTGCGGTAGAATAAAAAATTCCCATTTTGGGGACTGTCCCCAAAACGGGAATTTTTTATGGGTTTGTTTGCTTCTTTACATAACTTCATTTTCCAAAAGCTCAATTAAATCTTCCGCAATGTTTTCGGAAAGTGCACTGTAAAGTGCGCTTTTTATATCATCTTTATTAAAACGGCAGGAAATAAGTGCAGATGAAACGCTTTGAGGTAATCTGTGGTCCATTGCGTCCGTGTAAAGCCTGACATCCTTAATTATGCCGTCGGATACCTGAAGCTCAATCCTGACATTTCCCCAACTGAAATATTTCTCACAAGAAAAGGAAATAAGCATAGGTGTGTCATAAAGATATTCACGGGAACTATACTTTTCTGCCAGTTTTAAAATTTCTTCGTTATTAATATTATTGATAACTGTAATCGGTTTTGAATAAATTTTTTCAAATGCCTTCGTCATATAATTTTTCATATCATTGCACGTAAGCGTGGGCGAAAGAGTGCAAAGGTTTATTGTGCGTGACTTTACCGACTTAACCCCTTTTGCCTCAAGCTTTGCAATAGGTGGTGTAAGGTAGCGTGCCATCTTTTCCATATCTGCATTTATAAGGATTGTTCCGTGATGGTACGATTTACCCTTTGAATTATAAAATGCATTTCCTGAAAACTTTCTGCCGTCTGCCAGAATATCGTTTCTGCCTGAAATTTCAGTTTCTATTCCTGCAAGGGCGCAGGCGGTTTTAATAACCCGGAGCTGTTTTTGAAGGTCGTAATTTTCACTGCTGCATAAAAAAGTAAAGTTAAGATTTCCCAAATCGTGAAAAACGGCACCCCCGCCTGAAAGCCGGCGTGCAAGGTGTACTCCATCCTCCTCGAGAAGGGAGGTGCGGCACTGCGCCCAGGCGTTTTGGTTCCTGCCGATAACAACCGTGTTTTCGTTCTGCCACAGATAAAGTGTGCAGGCGTTTTCGGGAGTTGTATCAAGCAGATATTTTTCAACCGCCAGATTTTCATACGGATCAAAAGAATTCCTTATGTATATTTGAAGTGTGTCAATCATAATATCACCTGCCAAATATATTTTAAAGGAATTTTTAAAAATAGTCAATATTCTTCTTGAAAAGATGATATAAATATGTTATAATCTGTTATAAAAAATGCGAAGATATAATCTCAAACACCTATGGAGGATATTATGAACCGTATTCGAAGAGAACGGATAAAACAATATTTGGATGACAGAAATATAGCAACGATAAAAGAACTGCGGGAGCTTTTGCCCGATATTTCGCTGATGACGCTCCACCGTGACCTTGATGCACTTGAGGAGCAGGGGTTTCTGGCAAAATACCGTGGCGGTGTGAAGCTCGTTCATCAGACGGGCGATATGGAATTCAGTGTTCGTCTGCGTGATAATAACCCCGGAAAAATGCGGATGGCACAAAAGGCACTCTCACTTATAGAACCGTATAATTCTGTGTTCCTTGACGCAGGAACTTCAAATTTGGTTGTTGCGAAAAATCTGCCTGATATTAATCTCAATGTTGTAACGACAAGCCCCGGAATTGCTCTTGAACTGTGCAATCTTTCAAACCCAATGGTTACAATGTGCTGCGGTGCACTTAACCGTAACAATCAGTCAGTTTGCGGACAGAATACACTGGAAATGCTCAAAAATATCAATATTGACATTGCCTTTATCGGTGTTTCGGGTTGTTCTGCCGATGTTGGCTTTACATGCGGAACAGAGGCGGATATGCTTGTTAAAAAGCTTGTTATAGAAAAGGCGAGAACGAGCGTGCTTATGTGCGGAAATGAAAAACTCAAAAGGCTGATGCCATACACATTTGCAACTATGAAGGATGTAGATTATGTTATAACAGACACACCCCTACCTGACGGTTATATGAGGGCAGCAGAGGAGTATGGTGTGACTATTATGTGAAAAGATAAAAGAATTGTCGATTTTAGGCAATTCTTTTTAATTTTTAATACAAAAGTAATTGACGCAAGTGTTATGTTATGTTATAATTAACAATATATCAAAATAGGGAGGTTTTTGCCTTGGCTAATGCTGTAATTATGCCCAAAGCCGGTATTACTGTTGAAAGCTGTATTATTGGTAATTGGGAAAAAAAGGTTGGTGACTCTGTAAAGGTCGGAGATATTTTGTTTACATACGAAACTGACAAAGCAAGCTTCGAATGTGAATCGACTGCAGAGGGTACATTGCTCGAAATTTTCTTTCAGGACGGGGACGAGGTTCCGTGTCTTGTGAATGTGTGTGCAATCGGCTCTGAGGGTGAGGATGTGAGTGCACTTCGTCCTGACGGCGCTCAGGAGGCAGTGGAGGCACCCGTAGAAGCTTCTAAGCAGGAGGCTCCTACTGAGGTGGTTTCAGCACCCGCAGAAGTAACTGTAAGTGCAGACGGAAAAACTGCCGTTTCTCCCAGAGCGAAAAAGCTTGCGGAGCGTGCAGGTGTGGATGCATCTATGGCAACACCTACAGGCCCTAACGGAAGAATTATTGAACGTGATGTAAGAACTCTTATGGAAAATCCTGCAACAGTAAAGACCGAAGCGGTAGCGGCGGCACCTGCAGCAGCAGTAACCACACAGGAGTATGAGGATGTTAAGTTCAGCGGTATCCGCCGTGCTATCAGCAAATCTATGCATACTTCTCTTTCCACAATGGCACAGCTTACACACAATACATCATTTGATGCTACTGCAATCTTGGCATACAGAAAGCTTCTTAAGGTTTCTGAGGGCGAGTGCAGCGGTATCACACTTGGCGATATAGTTTTGTATGCAGTTTCAAGAACGCTTTTAAATCATCCCGATTTGAATGCGCATATGCTTGATGACAATAACATCAGACTCTTTAAGCACGTTAACCTTGGTGTTGCGGTAGACACACCAAGAGGACTTATGGTGCCTACTATTTTCAATGCTGACCAGAAGAGTCTTCTTGAAATTTCAAAAGAGGTTAAGGAGCTTGCGGCGCAGTGCCGTGAGGGTAATATCAGCCCCGATAAGCTTTCAGGCGGTACATTCACCGTTTCAAATCTCGGTAGTATGGGCGTTGAGTCCTTTACACCTGTTATCAATCCTCCGCAGACGGGAATACTTGGTGTTTGCCGCAGTGTTGACCGTGTTAAGAAGGGTAAGGACGGCGAGATTAAGATTTATCCTGCAATGGGACTTAGCCTTACATATGACCACCGTGCAGTAGACGGTACACCCGCGGCACGTTTCCAGAAGGAACTTGGATACAATCTTGAGAACTTTACAATGCTTCTTGCTAAATAAAAAGGATGACAAAATCATCCTTTCGAAGCAAAAGTTTTTAAATAAGGAGAAATAAATATGGAAATTTTTGACGTATTGGTTTTGGGCGGCGGTCCCGGCGGATATCTGTGCGCAGAACGTGCTTCCCAGAATGGACTCAAGGCGGCTGTTTTTGAAAAGAAGGCTCTTGGCGGTACTTGCCTTAATGAGGGATGTATTCCCACAAAAACACTTCTTAATTCATCAAAAATGTATCGCCACGCAAAAGAGAGTGAGGCATTTGGTGTTACTGCCGAGGGTGTAAAGTACGACCACGCAAAGGTAATTGACAGAAAAGATAAGGTTGTTAAAACTCTCGTTTCAGGCGTTGGCTCTACTATGAAGGCGAACAAGGTTACCGTTATCAGTGCAAATGCAACTGTTAAGGGCAAGGATGAAAACGGATTTTTAGTTGAGGCAGATGGTCAGGTTTATACGGGTAAAAAGCTTGTAATTGCATCAGGCTCAGAAACGGTTGTTCCCCCCGTGCCCGGTCTTAAAGAAGGTCTGGAGAGTGGTTTCGTGGTTACAAACCGTGAAGTTCTCGACGAAAAGACACTTCCTGAGGAAATGGTTGTTATCGGCGGCGGCGTAATAGGTCTTGAAATGGCTTACTACTTTGCAAGTGTCGGTACAAAGGTAACTGTTATTGAAATGATGCCCAAGATTGCAGGTGCAACAGATGCTGAAATCTGTAAGGTGCTCACCGATGCTTTTGAAAAGCGTGGTATGGTGTTCAAGCTTTCCTGCAAGGTGCTTGAGGTTAAGAAAGACAGCGTTATATATGAAGAAAACGGCGAGAAGAAGGAAATAAAGTGCGATAAGGTACTTCTTTCCGCAGGACGTAAGCCTTCTACGGCAAATATCGGTCTTGAGTCGCTTCAGCTTGATATGGATCGCGCGGCAATAAAGACAGACCGTCACCTCTGCACAAATGTTTCAGGCGTTTATGCTATCGGTGACTGTAACGGTAAGCTGATGCTTGCACATACTGCCTACAGAGAGGCAGAGGTTGCAGTAAATCATATGGTTGGAAAGAATGACGAAATGCGTTATGATGTAATTCCTTCCGTTATATATACTGACCCCGAGGTTGCAAGTGTTGGTCTTAGTAAGGCTGAGGCAGAGGAAAAGGGTATGAAGGTTAAGGAAGTTAAGCTTCCTATGTCCTATGCAGGCAGATACCTTGCGGAAACAGAAGGTGGCAAGGGCTTTATAAAGCTCGTTGTTGATACAGATAAGAAACGCCTTGTAGGCTGCCATATGGTAGGCTCATATGCGTCAGAAATTATTATGACTGCTACTATGATGGTAGATACAGAAATGACACCAAACCGTCTGCAGAAGCTTGTATTCCCGCATCCGACGGTTGCAGAAATTATCAGAGAAGCAATTTTTCATATATAATTTTCACATATAATAAGGAGGAAAAAATATGCCTAAGAGTTTATTTGTTGATCCTGTCGAGACCTTAGCTCCCGGCAAAATTACCTTTAAGGACATTCCCGTAAATGTCTATAACAAGACAATCAAGGAAGAGCGTAAGCGTTACAGTGACGATGACCTTGTTCGTATTTACCGTGACATTACCGTTCTTCGTGAATTTGAGTCAATGCTCAGTCTTATAAAGACACAGGGTGTGTATAACGGAATTGAGACTACATATCCCGGTCCTGCTCACCTTTCTGTAGGTCAGGAGGCTGCTGCAGTTGGTCAGGCTTATCTTCTTGACCAGAACGACTTCTCATTCGGTTCACACCGTAGCCACAGTGAAATTCTTGCTAAGGCACTTTCCTGCATACACAAGCTTAGCGAGCAGGAATTGATGACAATTATGGAGGGCTTCCTCGGTGGTAGCGCTCTTCGTGCAACAGAAAAGCTTGGTAAAGTAGATGATGTAAAGGAGCTTGCAATCCGCTTTATCCTTTACGGAACACTTTCTGAAATATTTGCCCGTGAAACAGGCTTCCATAAGGGTATGGGCGGCTCAATGCACGCATTCTTCCTTCCCTTTGGTATTTATCCCAACAATGCTATCGTTGGCGGCTCTGCTGCAATTGCAACAGGTGCGGCACTCTTTAAGAAGGTTAACGGTAAGCAGGGTATCGTTGTTTGTAACAGCGGTGACGGCTCAATGGCACGCGGCCCCGTTTGGGAGGCAATGAACTTTGCCGCTATGGATCAGTTCCATACACTTTGGGAAAGCCATCAGGGTGGTATGCCCATTCTTTACAACGTATTCAATAACTCATACGGTATGGGTGACCAGACCAGAGGTGAAACAATGGGTTATGATATGCTTGCACGTATCGGCTCAGGTGTAAGCCCGACACAGTTCCATGCTGAAAGAATTAACGGATTTAATCCTCTTGCAGTTATTGACGCTATGGAGCGTAAGCTTGAAATTCTCCGCAAGGGTGAAGGTCCCGTTATGCTCGATACACTTACATACCGTTACAGCGGTCACTCTGTATCTGACCAGAATGCATACCGTACTAAGGAAGAAATCGAAGCTTGGCAGGCAATCGACCCGATTATCACATACCGTCAGGGTCTTGTTGAAGCAGGCGTTACAGGTGATAGCGACCTTGAAGCTATCCTTGCAAATACAGCTGAGCGTATGACAATGATTTGTAAGGCTGCATCAGATGTAGAAGTAAGCCCCTATGTAGACTTCAAGAAGGATTCCATGGTTGTTGAGCGTATGATGTTCTCAAACGAAAAGGTTGAGAAGTTTGATGACCGTGAGCCTGAGGTTAATATGCCACTGAGCGAAGTTCCTGCATATAAGAAGCTTAAGGAAAAGGAACGCTGCCCCGTTGTTAACGGAAAGCCCGTTTCAAAGATGAAGCTCTTTAACCTTCGTGACGCAATGAGCGAAGTTATATATGACCGTTTCTATGAAGACCCCACGCTTATCGCATACGGTGAAGACTGCCGTGACTGGGGAGGTGCGTTTGCAGTATACCGTGGCATGATGGACGCATTCCCGCACTCAAGACTCTTTAACTCACCCATTGCCGAGGCTGCTATCGTAGGTACAGCAGTTGGTTACGCTCTTTCAGGCGGTCGTGCACTTGTAGAGCTTATGTATGCTGACTTCATCGGTTGCGCAGGTGACGAAATCTTCAACCAGATGAGTAAGTGGCAGGCAATGAGTGCAGGCATCCTCAAGATGCCCGTAGTTCTCAGAGTTTCTGTTGGTTCCAAGTACGGCGCTCAGCACTCTCAGGACTGGACAGCACTTTGTGCACATATCCCCGGACTTAAGGTTTGCTTCCCCGCAACTCCCTGGGAGGCAAAGGGTCTTATGGAATCAGCACTTAAGGGTACTGACCCCGTTGTATTCTTTGAAAGCCAGAGAATTTACGACGTTGGTGAGCAGTTCCACGAAGGCGGTGTTCCCAGTGAACGTTATGAAATCGAATTTGGTGATACAAATAAGGTTCGTGACGGTAAGGACGTTACAATCCTTACAATCGGTGCGGCACTTTACCGTGCAGTAGATGCTGCGAAGACACTCAGCGAGAAGTACGGTATGGAGGCAGATATAATAAACATTCACTCTCTTGTACCGCTTGATTATACCAAGATTATTGAATCTGTAAAGAAAACAGGCAGAGTTGTTCTTGTTTCAGATGCTTGTGCACGTGGTTCATTCTTAAATGACGTTGCAAAGAACATTACAGAGCTTTGCTTCGACGACCTTGATGCACCGCCCGTAGTAGTAGGCGCACGCAACTGGATAACACCTCCGTTTGAATTTGACGAATACTTCTTCCCGCAGGCAGGCTGGATTATTGATGCAATCCACGAAAAGCTTGTTCCGCTTCCCGGACATACCGTAGAAAACGGATGCACTGAGGCAGAGGCACTTCGTCGTGCGCAGAAGGGTGTATAATGATAATTAAAAGAACGGCAAACGCAGGGGTTATGATAGAGCTTGACGGTGTTACGTTCCTTTTTGACGGCGTGGCACAGGAGCTTTCTCCGTATATAGGAACACCGCAGAATATCCGTGAAAATCTCACACAAAATCCCCCTGATGTTGTGGCGTTTACACATTTGCATAAAGACCACTATGACAAGTCGTATGCAGAGGAATATACGAAAAGAACACTCAGACCCGTTTACGGGCCTGAGTGTTTACCGCCACAGACTACTCATAATATAGAAATAAAGGCAGTGCCCGCCAGACATATCGGGAAGACGGAAATTCCCCATATAAGTTATATCGTTTGCGGAAGCAAGTGTGTATGGTTTATGGGGGATGCATCACCACTTATGTGGAGGGATGCAGATAAGTTTCCAAAGCCTGATGTGATAATTGCGCCGTATGCGTATGCAATTACTGCGTCTGCGTGGAATATCACGAAAAGTTTGGGCGCAAAGGAGATTGTGCTTGTGCATTTTCCTCTGCGTGAGTGTGATGAGCACGGACTGTGGAATTTAGCACAGCAGAATGTGGGCGAAGATAGCTCTGTTTATATTCCCGACATAGGACAAGTTATAGAGATTTAGAAAAGGAAGTGTAAATTTATGTATAAGGATTTAAAGATAAAACCGCCGTTTTTCGAAGTAGGACCCAAGGCATTTTTATACGGCGAAAAGATGCTTAAGCTTGCGCAGGTAATTGATAAAACTGCAATGAAGTATGATTTGGACGTAATTGTTACTCCGCAGTATACAGATATCAAGCTTCTTGCTGACAATACTGAAAGAATTTTGGTATTTGCGCAGCATATGGATTATCTTCCTATAGGAAGAGGTCTCGGAAGTGTTCTTCCTGAGGCAGTAAAGGCTGCAGGTGCGGTTGGTGTAATGCTTAACCACGCTGAAAAGCCCCTTACATTAGAAGAAATTGAAAAGACAATTGCAAGAGCTGACGAGGTTGGTCTTGGTACAATTGTTTGTGCTGATACTGTTGAGGATGTTAAGAAAATTGCCAAGATGGGACCAAACCTTATCGTGGCAGAGCCTACAGACCTTATCGGTACAGGTCAGACAAGTGACAGTAACTACGTTATTGAAACAATCAAGACTGTTCGTGAAATTAATCCAGACATAATGGTACTTCAGGGTGCCGGAATTTCAAACGGTCAGGACGTGTACAATACAATCAAGCTTGGCGCACAGGCAACAGGTACGACAAGCGGTATTATGAAATCTGACAGACCTTATGAAATGGTTGAAGAGATGTTATTTAATTTGCGTAAAGCTTGGGATGAGTGCAACGCATAAAAAATATTAAAAAAATGCGAAATGCGAAATGCGGAATGCGAAGTGTTGGAAGATTTTCGCACTGCGAAAATCAACAATCATTTCGAACTTCGAATTTCGAACTTCGAACTAAAAAGAGGTTTACGTAATTATGAAAAAAGAAGCACTTGAAATGGCAAAACAGGCTTATATAACAGAAAGCCAGTGTATTGCCGAAATGGCAAATTATTTTGACGAGGAAGCTTACGGCAAGGCGGTAGAGCTTCTCAAAAATGCGCCGAGAATAGGTTCAAGCGGATGCGGACACAGCGGCATTATATGTCAGCATTTTGCGCATCTTATGTGCTGTATAGAACAGCCCGCAAGGTTTATTTCACCTGCAGAAGGACCGCACGGTGCGACAGGCTTTTTGCAGGAGGGTGATGTAATGGTATTTGCGTCACGCGGCGGCAAGACGAAAGAGCTTTTAACACTTGTTGATATCTGCAAAAAGAAGGGTGTTAAAATTATAACAGTTACAGAAAATATGGAGTCTCCCCTTGCAAAAGAGGCGGATGTAGTTCTTAAGCAGTATGTAAACCGTGAAACGGACAAATACAACTGTCAGGGTACAACATCATCAACCTCACTTGCAGTGATTTTCCACGTACTGCAGACAATGCTTATTGAGGAAACGGGATTTAAGAATGAACAGTTTGCCCTTGTTCATCCTGGCGGCGCAGTAGGCGAGAGATTAAACGCATAATTCCCCAAATGGGAAAAATATAAAATTTTTAGGAGGATTTAATTATGGAATTTAAAGTATTTCAGAAAGAATTAGAAGTTCAGTCAAGAGGTTGGATACCCACATTCCACGACATTTCAAAAGAGGTTATGGAAATCGTAGCAGCATCAGGTGTTAAGAACGGTACTGTTACAATTGCATCACATCACACAACCTGCTCAGTTATGGTTCAGGAGTGCTCACATGATATTGATTCATTTGACCTTGAGTACCTTCAGCACGACCTTCTTGATATTATGAGAAAGATGATCCCCGACTTTGCAGAGGAGCATCAGTACCGCCACCCCGGTCCCATCCATTCACAGTTCGGCAGATACGTAAATGAGCCCGGTGACTACACAAGCATGAACACAGACGGACATCTGCGCAGTGTTTTCTTCGGCAGAAGCGAAGCTATGACAATCAAGGACGGCGTTCTTGACGGGGGCGAATTTGCACATATTTACTTCATTGACTGGGATCACGTTCGTGCAAGAAGAAGACAGATTAACGTAACTGTTATGGGTACTACTGAGGCTGTTGAAGACAGAAAGTGGAACAACGGCGAAGTTATCGATACAAAGCGCAAGTATACAGAAGAGGAAAAGGCGTATGACGTTCATTACGACCTTCAGCTTAAGAGATAAATATTATGAATCTTTTAGGAATTGATTTTGGAACAACCTCGGTAAAGGCAGTCTTGTTTGACGAAAAGCTTCGTGAAATAGCGTCCTCCACTGAGGATTATACCGTAAAGACAAGCGGAAATATTGTAGAACTGGAGCCTCTGAAATATTGGAGTCTTCTCAAAAATGCACTTGCAAATGTAGAGAAAACTGCAAAGGTAGACGCTCTTTCTATTGATACACAGTGCGAAACGCTTATTCTTGCCGATGAAAACGGTAATCCTGTGCGTGATGCTATTGTATGGCTCGATAACCGTGCAGAGGAAGAGGCACGTATTATTGAAGAGCATTTCGGACGAAAAAAGGTTTACAATGTTACAGGTCAGCCTGAAATTACGGCAACCTGGCCCGCAAGTAAGCTTTTATGGGTGAAGCGCAACGAGCCTGAGGTATGGGCTAAAACGAAGAAGATTTTCCTTCTCGAGGATTATCTTCTCTATAAGCTTACAGGCGAGTTTGTGACGGAGAAAACCTTGCAGTCATCAACGATTTATTTTGATATTAATAAATCCCAATACTGGGATGAAATGCTTGGCTTCATAGGTGTGGAAAAAGAAATGCTTCCAGCCCTTATGGACAGCGGCAGGTATGTAGGGGATTATAACGGAATTAAGGTTAATACCTCTGCAATGGACCAGGTTGCAGGTGCAATCGGTGCAGGCGTTATAGAAAAGGGTATTTGCAGTGTTATGACGGGTACTACAATGGCTATTTATCTTCCCACGGACAGTGTGCCTGAGTTTAAAGAGGATAGCTTTGTACCGTGTCATTACAGCTTTGACGGAAGCTACTGCCTGCTTTCGTGGAGTCCTACGGCAGGTATGGCATTAAAATGGTTTAAAGAGGCATTCCTCCCCGATGTTTCTTTCAAAGACCTTGATGATCTGGCAGAAAAGGTAAGTGTTGGAAGTGACGGAGTAACCTTTTTGCCGTATTTATGCGGTTCTACAATGCCTAAATACAATCCCGATGCACGAGGAAGCTTTACAGGACTTACACCCGAGCATAATACGGCGCATTTTGTGCGCAGTATTATGGAGTCAGTTGCATGTATGCTCAAGAGTAATCTTGACTATCTCGGCACTGATGTGGATGAAATCCGTGTTATGGGAGGCGGTGCAAAAAGCCCGCTTTGGTGCAATATGAAGGCTGACATTACAAAAAAACGCCTGATTACACTTAAAAACAAGGAAACAGCCTGCCTTGGCGCTGCAATCCTTGCAGGTGTAGGTGCAGGCGAGTTTAAGTCTGTCAGGGAAGCCTGCGCTATGATTGAAGCCGATAAGGTTTACACACCGCAGGGCAATGACTATACAAAGGTATATGAAAACTTCGTTAAGTATGACAGCATACTTAATGTAAGAAAATAACATCATAGGAGGAAGACGAATGCTGTATATATTGGATACTGCTGATATTGAAACAATAAGATATTGTAACGAATATTACCCTTTGGCGGGAGTTACAACAAATCCCTCGATTATCGCAAAGGAACATACAGACTTCTGGGAACTGGTTACACAAATCAGGGAGATAATTGGAAAGGATAAAATGCTTCACGTTCAGACAACGCAGAAAGAGGCCGAAAAAATTGTCGAAGAGGCAAAGCTCCTCAAAGAAAAATTAGAGGGCGGCTTTTATGTAAAAATTCCTATCTGTGAAGAAGGACTTAAGGCAACAATGCGTCTTAAGGAGCTTGGAATAGGTGTAACAATGACGGCAATATTCACACCTCCGCAGGCGCTTATTGCGGCAAAGGCAGGTGCAAGCTTTGTTGCCCCCTATGTAAACAGACTTGATAACATTATCGGTGACGGAACGGAGGTTGCGGCTGAAATTGTAAGGCAGCTTGGCCATTACGGCAGCGATTGCAAGGTTCTGGTGGCAAGCTTCAAAAATGCCGAGCAGGTACATAAATGTGCATCGGCAGGCTGTCACTGCGTAACCGTTGACCCGAAAATTCTCAAGGCGGTTATCTCTCATCCTATGACAGATGCAGCGATAAAAGGCTTTGAGCATGACTGGACATCGGTTTACGGTGATAAAACAATACTTGATTTGTAAAAAGAAATTTGTGTAAATATGGTTGCAACTAATTAAAAAGGGAAAGTGTGATACGGTGTAGTATCACACTTTCCTTGCTTTAAAAATAAATATATAAAAAAGGTAAAATTTAATTGACAAATTTCGCCCTGAGAGTTATTATAGATTGTGGCTTGATTATTAAAAAAGGAAGCGAATTTTATGAGTACATTATTATCGGTTTCAATTGCCCTTCTGGCAGGACTTTTTATGACAAGGGTTTTTAAACCTTTTAAGCTGCCGTCAGTAACTGCATATCTTATTGCAGGTATACTTATCGGTCCTTACTGTATGGGTCAGCTTGGAATTTCAGGTCTTGGCTTTGAAAATGGTGAGGCAGTAGGAAGACTTTCTCTGATTTCCGAGGTTGCACTTGGCTTTATTGCTTTTTCAATAGGCAACGAATTTCGGATGTCTGACCTAAAAAAAACAGGCAGACAGGCGTTTATTATAGGTGTTTTTCAGGCATTGGCGGCAACCCTTTTTGTAAATATTGCACTTTACGTTGTTCATATTTTTATGCCCGAAAAGCTTACCATGCCACAGCTTCTGACACTCGGTGCAATAGCAACGGCAACCGCACCTGCCGCAACGCTGATGGTTGTACGTCAGTATAAGGCGAAGGGTGCTCTTACAGATTTACTTTTGCCGATAGTTGCACTTGACGATGCAGTAGGCCTTATAGTATTTGCAGTATCATTTGGTATTGCAAAGACGCTTCTTGTAGGCTCTGCCGATTTGGTTTCCATTCTTGTAAATCCGCTTGTTGAGATTGTTTGCTCTCTCCTCTTGGGTGCAATAATGGGATGGATTTTGACACAGATTGAAAAGCTCTTTAATTCAAATACCAACAGACTTAATATGACAATCACCTTTGTATTTCTGACAGTTGCGCTTTCAATGCTTGACTTCCATATAGGTGCTGTTCATATAAGCTTTTCATCGCTTCTTGTATGTATGATGCTTGGTACGGTATTTTGTAATATATGTCCGCTTTCCCACGACCTTATGGAGCAGGCGGATAAATGGACATCTCCGCTTTTTGCACTGTTCTTTGTAATAAGCGGTGCAGAGCTTGAACTCAGCGTATTTACAGATATGGCAATCGTATTTATCGGTATTGTGTATATTATTTTCCGTTCTCTCGGAAAATACGTCGGTACATTTATAAGCGCGGAGGCATCGGGATGTGAAGAAAACATTTGCAAATATCTTGGTATTACTCTTCTTCCACAGGCAGGTGTTGCACTGGGTATGTGCGCAACTGCAATGCAACTTGGTGAGCAGGGAAATCTTATAAGAAATATTACTCTTTTTGCAGTTCTTATCTATGAACTCGTAGGACCGCTCCTGACAAGACAGGCACTTACTGCAGCAGGAGATATTAAGCCTAAGTCTGAAGAGGTTATGATGCGCCGTCAGACAAAGCTTGAACAGGCGGCACAGAAGAAATCTAAGGAAAACTGATAAAAGGGCTGTGGCAGAATGCACACATTTTGTCACAGCCGCTTTTTGCGATGGAGGTTAATTTTATGGATTTAATTAAGTTTACGGTGAAATCCTCACTCCTATATATAAAGACACTTTTAAAATGGACAATTCTTGCCACCCTTGTAGGACTTGCAGGTGGAATAACAGGAAGTATATTCCACGAAAGTGTGGAAATAGCAACCTGTCTTCGTGAAGAAAACAGTTGGCTGATATACCTTCTTCCATTAGGTGGAATAGTGATTGCTTTCATATATGCACTTTCAAAGAAAAAAGGACGCATCGATACAAACCGAGTAATTGAGTCTGCACGTGATGAGGAGAGTGTGCCGCTTATTATGGCACCGCTTATTTTTGTAAGCACAGTTATCACACATCTTCTTGGCGGCTCTGCAGGACGTGAGGGTGCAGCACTGCAGCTTGGCGGAAGTATCGGATATAATATGGGACGGCTTACAAGACTTAATAAAAACGATATGCATATAATCGTTATGTCGGGGATGAGCAGTGTTTTTGCGGCGCTTTTCGGTACGCCTCTTACGGCGGCGTTTTTTGCAATTGAGGTTGTAAGTGTTGGAATTATACACTACGGTGCACTGGTGCCGTGTGTTCTTTCTTCAATAGTGGCATATGAGGTTGCACTCCGTTTTGGAATATCCCCGGTAAAGTTTTCTGCAGTAGCTTTTGAGGGGAATTCCGTAGATACAATGGTACGTGTAATAGTTCTTTCTGTTTTGTGTGCAGTAGTGGGAATACTGTTTTGCGGTGCAATTAAAAGGTGCGAGCATATTATGGGAAAATACATTCCCAACAGATATATACGTGCACTTACGGGCGGTCTTATTATAGTTTTGCTAACTGCCGTATTATCCACGCACGATTATAACGGCGCAGGAATGGATGTCATCACACGTGCAATAGAGGGCGAGGCAAAGTGGGAGGCATTTATCCTTAAAATAATATTTACATCAATTACGATTTCTGCAGGTTTTAAGGGCGGAGAAATAGTGCCGAGCTTTTTTATCGGCTCTACCTTCGGATGTGTGGCAGGTTCGCTTTTGGGATTATCGCCGTCTTTTGGTGCGGCAGTTGGATTTGTAGCACTTTTCTGCGGTGTTATAAACTGCCCGTTTGCATCGCTGATGCTTGCACTGGAGGTCTTCGGAACGGAGGCAATTTTAGCGTTTGCGGCGGTGTGCGGTGTAAGCTATATGATGTCAGGATATTCAGGACTTTACAAAAGTCAGAAAATAATGTATTCCAAACTAAATGAGGAATATATTGATATAAATACAAAGTAGGCCTATTGAAAATTCACTTATAAATTCCCTGTAGCGGGGTTATCTATTAACTTTCCGTTTTCCTGAAAGCGTGAGCCGTGGCACGGGCAATCCCAGCTGCGCTCCGCTTTGTTCCATTTAAGCGCACACCCCAGGTGCGGACAGCGTTTTACAGTAGGGGAGAGAAAATTAAGCGTAGTTTCAATGCCGTTTATTGCAAGCTGTGGCTTTAAGATACTTCTTTGCGGAGAAAAAACCTCTGCAAAGTCGTTTTTTTTGCCCTGAATAATATCGCAAAGGAGCATTGCACTGACCATAGAAGAGGTCATTCCCCATTTATTAAAGCCTGCGGCAACATACATATCGGGCGTGTTTTTGGAATAGTAACCAATGTAGGGAATAGAGTCAAGGCTCATTGTGTCCTGCGCCGCCCATTGGTATTTTGGCGTTGCATCACCATAGTGTTTTTGGGCAAAATGCTTGATGCCTTTCCAGGCCTCGCTTTCTTTTCCTGTGCGGTGTCCCTCTCCGCCGATTAAAAGCAGGTTTTCAAAACTGCTGAAGGAAAGCCCCTTTTTATCCTCGTCAACGTACATTGCATTTACAAGAGGGACATTTTCAAACGCACTGACATAACTGCGGTGCTGATAAAGCTTTAAAAAGAAACTTCCGTGCTTATTTATAAACGGAAAATGTGTTGCGACAATAACCTTTTTGAAAGTGATCTTTGCGCTGTCTGTTACTGCACAGTTAGGGGTTATATCACGCACAAAGGTGTTTTCGTATATGTTTAACTCCCTGCAAAGCTCCGCTATGAACTTAAGGGGGTTAAACTGTGCCTGATTTCTAAACTTTATTGCGCCTGCAACGGAGAAAGGAAGCTCAAGATTTTTTTCAAATTCTGCATCAAAGCCAAGCTCGTTTACAGCAGCTACCTCTCTTTCAATTTTTTCTCTGTCAGTGAGGGAATAGGTATAGGCATCTTTTTTTGAAAAATCACACTTAATATTTTGGCACAGCCTTTCAAATTCAAAAAGAGCAAGGTTATTTGCATCAAGATACATTTGCGCTTTTTCTTTTCCGTAGCTTTGCAGTGTCTTATCGTAGATAAGCGAATGTTGCGAGGTGATTTTTGCCGTAGTGTTTTTTGTAATTCCTGATGCAATACGGTTTCCCTCAACAAGGATATAGTCTATATTTGCTTTTTTCAGGTAATATGCACACAAAAGTCCGCACATTCCGCCGCCGATAACAAGAACATCGGTCTTATATTCACCTGTAAGCTTTTCAAACTGCGGCAGCGTAGTGCTTTCGCTCCATATTGATTTTATCATAATAACACTCCTTTTCATTCAGTATGCGATAAAATGGAACTTAATATAACTTGACACAAAAGTTTTATGTGATATATAATAATCTTGTGAGGTGAGGACAGAGTATGAAATTTAACGGTTTTCAGAAATTGACACTGCTTGATTATCCGGGAAAGGTTGCCTGCACGCTTTTTACTGCGGGGTGCAATCTTAGGTGCCCGTTTTGCCATAATGCATCGCTTGTGACACATATTGATAATGTAGTTTCTTATGACGAGGATGAAATACTTGATTTCCTCGGAAAAAGGCAGGGAATTTTAGAGGGCGTCTGTATTACGGGCGGTGAGCCGCTGATGCAAAGCGAAATCACTGATTTTATAAAAAAGGTGAAAGAGCTTGGTTACAGTGTAAAGCTTGATACAAACGGGTCTTTCCCGGAAAAGCTGATTTCCCTTGCAGAAAGTAAGCTTATTGATTATGTGGCAATGGATATAAAAAACTGTAAAGAAAAATATGCATTGACTTCAGGTATAGCAGACCTTCAGATAGGGAACATTGAAAAGAGTGTAGAGTTTTTGCTCTCAGGAAAGATAGGATATGAATTTCGCACAACCATTGTAAGTCAGTTTCATACACCACAAGATATAGTGGAAATTGCAAAGTGGATTAAGGGTGCAGATAAATATTTTTTGCAGAATTTTGTTGATTCTGGCGACCTTATAACAGACGGGCTTTGCGCTGTAAGCCCCGAAACAATGCAGGATATGCGCGCTAAAGCGGCTAAGTTTATCCCGAATGCACAAATAAGAGGGATATAAATTGAGGTATTATGAGCCAGCCCCCTTTTTTTGCCTTTGACACAATATATTGTAAAAAAATAGTTGACAACATACAAGATATACTATATAATGAATGTGCACGAATTAAAAATCGTGCACGTTTTGGCTTAAAAAAGATTTTTTTATTACATAGGAAATTGCGTCAGCAATTGCTTGTAACAACAAAATTCACCTTATAAAAGGTGAGCGAAGCGAACAAATTGACGAAGTCAATTTTGTTCCATATTATAAAAGGAGGAGTTATTGTGTATAACGTAGTGAAAAGAGACGGAAAGCTTGTTAGTTTTGACCTTTCAAAAATCAGCGAAGCTATCCAGAGTGCGTTTGACGCTTGTCAAAGACAGTATAATCAGGACATAATTGACTTTCTTGCCCTTAAGGTAACGGCGGAGTTTGAGCCAAAGATTGAAGATAACAAAATTGAGGTGGAGCATATTCAGGACAGCGTTGAGTCTGTGCTTATCAAGGCAGGCTACGATGATGTATCTAAAGCATACATTCTCTACCGCCGTCAGAGGGAGAAAATACGTAACCTTAATGCTACGATGGTTGACTATAAGACAATTATCGACAATTATCTTAATATAAGCGACTGGCGTGTTAAGGAAAATTCTACAGTTACGTATTCTGTAGGCGGACTTATTTTAAGTAACTCAGGTGCAATTACGGCAAACTACTGGCTGTCAGAAATTTATGATGACGAAATAGGTAACGCTCACCGTAATGCAGACATTCATATACACGACCTTTCAATGCTTACAGGTTACTGTGCAGGATGGTCTCTCAAGCAGCTTATTCAGGAAGGCTTGGGCGGTGTTACGGGTAAGATTACATCTGCACCTGCAAGCCACCTTGCAACACTTTGCAACCAGATGGTTAACTTCCTTGGAATTATGCAGAATGAATGGGCAGGGGCGCAGGCATTTTCATCGTTTGACACATATCTCGCTCCGTTTGTAAAGGTGGACAACCTTTCTTATGAGCAGGTTAAAAAATGTATTGAGTCCTTTATCTACGGTGTAAACACACCCAGCAGATGGGGCACACAGGCACCTTTCTCAAACATTACTCTTGACTGGGTAGTTCCAAACGACCTTGCAGAGCTTAACTGTATCGTAGGCGGTAAGGAGCTTGACTTTAAATACAAGGACTGCCAAAGAGAAATGGATATGGTAAACAAGGCATTCATCGAAATTATGATTGAGGGTGATGCCAACGGCAGAGGATTCCAGTATCCTATCCCCACATATTCAATTACACGTAATTTTGACTGGTCAGATACAGAAAATAACCGTCTTCTCTTTGAGATGACATCAAAATACGGTACACCGTACTTCTCACACTACCTCAACAGCGATATGGAGCCGAGCGAGGTAAGAAGTATGTGCTGCCGTCTTCGTCTTGACCTTCGTGAGCTTCGTAAGAAGTCAGGCGGCTTCTTCGGCAGCGGTGAGTCCACAGGTTCTGTAGGCGTTGTTACAATCAATATGCCCAGAATTGCATACCTTGCAAAGGATAAGGACGATTTCTACGCACGCCTTGACAGAATGATGGATATTTCAGCACGCTCTCTTAAGGTAAAGCGTACCATTATCACAAAGCTTCTTGATGCAGGTCTTTATCCGTATACAAAGAGATATCTTGGAACATTTAACAACCATTTCTCTACAATCGGTCTTGTAGGTATGAACGAAGTTGGTCTTAATGCTAAGTGGCTTCGCAAAGACCTTACACATAAGGAAACTCAGGAGTTCACTCAGGAGGTTCTTAACCATATGCGTGAAAGACTTTCTGATTATCAGGTTGAATACGGCGACCTTTATAACCTTGAGGCAACTCCTGCTGAGTCTACGGCATTCCGTCTTGCAAAGCACGATTTGAAGCATTATCCCGACATTATAACAGCGGCAAAGGATGAGGATCAGACACCTTATTACACAAACAGCTCTCATTTGCCCGTTGGATATACAGAGGATATTTTCACTGCTCTTGATATTCAGGATGAGCTTCAGACACTTTACACATCGGGTACTGTATTTCACGCATTTTTGGGTGAGAAGCTTCCCGACTGGAAGGCTGCAGCTCAGCTTGTAAGAAAGATTGCAGAAAACTACAAACTTCCGTACTATACACTTTCACCCACATATTCTGTATGTAAAAACCACGGTTATATTTCAGGTGAAGTTTATACCTGCCCCGAATGTAATTCCCCGACAGAGGTTTACAGCCGTATTACGGGATATTACAGACCTGTGCAGAACTGGAATGACGGAAAGACACAGGAATATAAAGACCGTAAGGTTTATGATATTGCAAATTCCCATCTTAAGCGTGACGGAGCAGCGGTAGAGGAAGTACAGGAGGAGAAGTGCGAATGCGCTGGCGCTGATGCAGTATACCTCTTCACAACGGCAACCTGCCCTAACTGCAAGATTGCCTGTGCAACGCTTGATAAGGCAGGGGTAAAATATGAAAAGCTCCTTGCAAACGAAAATGCAGAGCTTGTAGAGAAGTTTTCAATAAAGCAGGCACCCACACTCGTTGTAATAAGCGGCGGCGAAGTTGCAAAGTATGTAGGGGTATCGGATATTAAAAAATATCTCAAATAAGAGGGAAATATATGTATGACATTATAATTGTTGGCGGTGGCCCTGCGGGGCTCACCGCCGCCCTTTATGCATTAAGGGCAAATAAAACGGTTCTTGTAATAGAAAAAGGCAGCTTTGGCGGACAGATAACATATTCGCCAAAGGTTGAAAACATTCCCGGATTTTTGAGCCTGACGGGAAATGAATTTGCTGAAAAACTGGTTGAGCAGGTGCTCGAGCAGGGCGCAGATACAGAATGCAGTGAGGTTACGAAGATAATAGATGGCGATACAAAAACGGTAGTTACCGAGGACGGCGAAGAATATACTGCAAAGGCAGTGATTATAGCAACGGGTGCAAAGCACAGAATGCTCGGGCTTCCCAGAGAAGAAAGCTTTGTCGGTGAAGGAATTTCGTTTTGTGCCGTTTGCGACGGTGCGTTTTATGAAAACAAGACCGTTGCGGTAATCGGCGGAGGAAACTCTGCGCTTCAGGAGGCGCTGCTTCTTTCAGATTTAGCGAGTAAGGTTTATGTAATTCAAAACCTTGATTACCTTACGGGTGAGGATAAGCTGAGCGCCCAGCTTAAGAAAAAGGAAAATGTTGAGATAATAACGGGCAGCATTGTTGAGGAGCTTTTGGGTGAGGGTGAACTTCAGGGTATTGTGATTAAGGAAACTTCGTCGGGTGAAACAAAAAGCATCTCCCTTGACGGTATGTTTATTGCCATAGGATTAATTCCGCAGAATGAAAGCTTTGCCAATATTCTTAATCTCGACGAGCGTGGATATGCAGCTTCAACGGAGGAATGCCTTTCAAAAACAGACGGAATTTTTGTCGCAGGTGACTGCCGCAGTAAAAAAATCAGGCAGGTATCCACTGCCGCAGCTGACGGTGCAGTAGCGGCACTGGCGGCATGTGATTATATAAAGGATAATTTCTGATACGAAAAAAAGATAGCAATTTGCTATCTTTTTTTTCGTATAGAAATTTGTGAATTTTATTTCGGGCAACATTTGTCGGTTTTAAATTAGGTTGAAATGCGAAGAAAGTGAAGCGTCACGCTTCATTTTATTGGTTCTGTTTTTTTATTCTATTTGCTTCCTTAGCTCTTAAATCCGTATCAAGTATGCGCTTTCTTATACGGAGAAAGTGCGGTGTAACCTCCAGTAATTCATCATCTGCCAGAAATTCAAGACTTTCCTCCAGACTGAGAAGACGGGGCGGCGTAAGACGAAGTGCCTCATCACTTCCTGCTGCACGCATATTTGTTGCCTGCTTACGCTTGCAGACATTTACAACAATATCTTCAAGACGGCTGCATTCTCCGACAACCATACCCTGATATACCTTTTCACCCGGACCTATGAAAAGAGTTCCTCTGTCCTGCGAGTTAAATAAACCATACGCAACAGACTCGCCCGTTTCATATGCAATCAGGCTCCCTCTTGAGCGGGTAGTAAATTCACCCTGGATTATCGTCTCGTAGTTATCAAACACGCTGTTTATAACCCCTGTTCCCTTTGTAGCTGTTAAAAGCTCACTGCGGTAACCGATAAGACCTCTTGACGGAATACGGAATTCAAGCTTTGTATATCCTGCCGCACCCGGAGCCATATTTACAAGCGTTCCTTTACGGGCACCGATACCCTCCATAACAACACCCGTATGCTCATCAGGAATGTCAACAGTCAGCCTTTCAAAAGGCTCGCACATTATACCGTCAATTTCCTTGTTAATGGTTTTAGGCTTGCTAACCTGAAACTCATAGCCCTCACGGCGCATATTTTCAATAAGCACGGAAAGGTGAAGCTCACCTCTGCCCGATACGATAAAGCTGTCGGGGGAGTCGGTTTCAGTTACCTTAAGGGCAATATTACTCTCAAGCTCCTTCATAAGGCGGTCACGTATATGACGGCTTGTTACATAATCTCCATCCTGACCTGCAAACGGACTGTTATTTACACTGAATGTCATTGAGAGCACAGGCTCGTCCACAGGGGTAAAGGGAAGAGGCTCTACAACTCCGCCTGCACAGATTGTGTCACCAATATTTATTTTCTCAACACCGCTTATGGCAACAATTTCACCTGCACCGGCCTCATCAATGACTTGCTTTTCAAGGTCTTTGTACGAATAAAGCTTTGAAACTCTTGAATTGTACGGCGCAGTACCCTCCCTGCTTACAGTGATGGGCATATTTGTTTTTACACAGCCACGGTTAATTCTTCCTACTGCAATTCTTCCCGTAAAGGTATCGTAGTCAATATTTGATACAAGCATCTGAAAATCACCCTCAGTTGTGTCTTCGGGCGATGGAATATGTGAGAGAATAAGGTCAAATAAAACCTTGAGGTTGTCGGTGTGATTATCAGGTGATAAACTTGCCCAACCGTCACGTCCCGATACATATACAACGGGGGAATCAAGCTGTTCATCCGTTGCATCAAGGTCAATAAAAAGCTCTAATAACTCATCAGTAACTTCATACGGACGTGCATTGGGGCGGTCAGCCTTGTTTACAACCATAATGGTTGCAAGATTAAGCTCCAGCGCCTTTTTAAGCACGAAACGAGTCTGAGGCATACATCCCTCAAATGCATCGACAAGAAGAAGAACTCCGTCTGCCATTTTAAGTCCGCGCTCAACCTCACCGCCAAAATCAGCGTGACCGGGTGTATCTATAATATTAATTTTTACACCCTCGTAAATAAGACTTGTATTTTTAGCGAGAATTGTTATTCCACGCTCTTTCTCAATATCGTTTGAGTCCATTACACGCTCTTCAACCTGGGCATTTTCACGGAAAACGCCGCTCTGACGGAGCATTGCATCCACAAGCGTTGTTTTGCCGTGGTCAACGTGTGCAATAATGGCAATGTTTCTTATGTTTTTTGGCTCTAGCATTTATATACTTCCTTTCGGGTATTACTTTTTTTCTGTTACAAATGTACTCCACGTATCGGCATACTGCAAAAGAAGCAGAAGCGGCGTTTCCTTGGTTGCCACTGATTTATTATCGTCAACATACTGTCCGTCGTGATACATAATCGCCTGAACTTCACTTTCTGTAAGGGAAATGTGCGGGAGGGAAAGATATAGACTGCGAAGCGGTACACTCAGATATATAAGATTATCATTCATTCTGTAGGGAACAGACGGGCCGTAGCCGTACTGTTTCTGCTTTGCAGTAGGCTCGTTTGCGATATATTGCGGATTCCCAGGCATTCCTGCCTTCCCCAAATCGTGGATAAGGGAGACTATAATACAGCTTTCCTCATCAATATCGGGGGCAATAGCACACCTGATTTTGAGCATGTTTTCCGCAACATTTACACTATGCTCCAAAAGCCCGTGCTTTTTGCACAGATGAAAGCGTGTGCTCGCAGGGGCAGAAAGATAATCAGTTTCATTTTCAACAAAGTCCATAAGACGTAAAAATTCATCACGGCGCTCTTTAACACGTGATTTAAGATTTTCATAACGCTCTGTAACTGTCATATGAAAAACTCCTTTAAAAACATTCCAGTTCATTATATAATAAAATGTGCAGTATTTCAACAAATATTTTTTCTGCCTATAACTTTATTTTCTGTGGAATAATTTTTTGTTTGAGATTTTAATGAAAAATGCAAATAAAAAAGTTTCTTTAATTTACGTATAAAATTCAGCAGTGAGCTATACTAAACCTTGAAAGGTTTGGTGAACTTTTTATGAAATGGAACATTATTGCAGATACGGGCTGCGACTTGTTTGATTTGGAGCAGACGTGTGAAAATATAGATTATTACAACGTGCCGTTTAACATAACTATTGAAAACCGTGAGTACATTGATGATAAAAATCTTGACACTGCAGAACTTGTCAGGGTAATGAAGGAGAGTAGGAAGGCAAGCTCTACTGCTTGCCCGTCACCTGCAGCATGGGTTGAAAAGATGGATAAGGATGCATATAATGTATGCATCAGTGTATCAAAAAATCTTTCGGGAAGCTTTAGCAGTGCACTTGTTGCGACACAGATGTTTATGGAAAATGACCCGCAGGGGAAAGCGGTGGCAGTCGACTCACGTGCAACAGGCCCTGCAGCAGTGCTTGCGATAAGAAAGATGGTAAGTCTGATAGAAAAGGGAGTTAAATTTGAAGAAGTCGTGGCAGAAACAGAAAAATATATAGAGGGGATAAACACTGTTTTTGCGCTGTCCTCGTTTGATAACCTTATAAAGTCAGGCAGAATGGGGAAGCTGGCAGGTGTTCTTGCCGCAAGCCTTGACTTTCGTGGTGTAGGTATTGAGGAAGACGGAAGAATTAAGTTTAAGGCGAAGGTGCGGGGTAAAAAGAAAATGATAGATAAAATGATAGAGGCTATGATGGAAAAATCGTTTGGCGGCAGAGAGGCGGTTATAAGCCATTGCCATAACGAGCCTCTTGCACAAAAGCTTTGTGATGAAATAAAGAGCGTATGGAAAGATGTAGATATAACTGTTATGCCGACAAGGGGACTTAATAGCTTCTATGCGGAAAATGGCGGACTGATAGTATCTTACAGATAAAGAAGAAGGCAGATATCATACGATATCCGCCTTCTTCTTTATCTGTTGAGAATTCTTGTTATAAGCCCAAGGACTACAGTTGTAATTATTATTTCTGGAATCATATATGAACCGTTATAAATAATAGAATAGGCAAGAACGCTTTGCCCCTCGCCTGCATAGACTCCCCATATAAGAATTCCTGAAAAAATATGGCATATGTACCGAAGAGAAGTTACAATAAAGCCTGAAACAGGGGCGGCAAAACGCCGCCTTTTAAGCATATTATAAAATATTCCTGAAAGTCCCAAAACACCGAATGCAAACACATAGTCAAGTAATATTACCATAACAAAGCTTGAAAATGTTTGTGTTGGCGGGGGGTAGAAACCAAACATCATCTGAATAAGAGAGTATGAAAGCGATGCACAAATTCCCCATTTTGTGCCGAGTGTTATACTGCAGATAATAATTGGTACCATTGATGCAAGTGTTACAGAGCCGCCCTGCAACCACGGTGCAGGGATAAGCTTACTCACCCACATCAGAACGGTTGAAAGCGCAATCATAAGTGCGCTCGTTGTGATTTTTTTGGTAGTTGTCATCATTTGTCTCCTTTCGTTTTGACCAACGAAAAAACGGGTTACAGAAAAACTGTAACCCGAATGAAACCTTAAGTATTTCCCTACGTTGGCATTATCCAAATCAGGTTACGGGTTAAAACGAAAACACGTTTACTCTCAGCCTGCTTTAAGCAAGCACCCCTATTTGTTTCGAAACAAGTGTATTATATCACGCAACAAACTGCTTGTCAATAGCTTTTCATTGTGATACAATAAGATAAAGAAAAGAGGGACATAAAATGCTTTCTAAAAATGACATAAAAAATCAACTTAAAAAGCTTAATATACAAAAGGGCAAAATTGTTACTGTTCACATCTCTCTTAAGTCAGTGGGGGAAATTGATGGAGGCGGAGAAACACTGCTTAGTGCATTAATTGAATGCTTTGCTGGGGACGGAGGGCTTTTGTGTGTGCCCACACATACGTGGAACAGTGATGTGTATGATTTAAGAAAGGCACAAAGCTGTATCGGCGTACTTCCACGCCTTGCGGCTGCACATCCCGATGCCATCAGAACATTGCACCCGACACATTCAATGGCAGTCTTTGGTGAAAGGGATAGGGCAGAGGCTTTTGCATATGAAGAGCAGTTTGCAGATAGTCCCGCCAACCCCAAGGGCTGTTACGGAAAAATATATGAAAATGACGGATATGTTCTTTTAATAGGTGTAGGGCAGGAGAAGAATACATATCTGCACTGTGTTGAAGAAATGCTGGAGGTTCCTAACCGTCTGACAGATTACAAGGTAGAAAAAACTATTATACATAAGGATGGCAGAGAGGAAAAAAGGGAGTTGTATTGGTTTGATGAAAAAATATGTGATGTATCGGTAAACTTTCCTAAATTTGAGAAACCGTTCAGACATTTTGGATGTATTACTGATGCACGTTTGGGAAATTCTGCGGTTCAGGTATGCACAACACAGAAAATGAAAGAGGTTATTGAACTTATTTATAAAAATAACAATTTTGGTGAGCTTCTGGATAATAACCTTCCGATTGATGAGAAACTATATAAAGGGGAATTTGAAAAGCTCTGAAAAATAAAGAGAGATTTGAAAAATGCTGGAAAATTAAGGAGTAGCTATGAAAGTTGTTTTTACTACGCTCAATGCTAAATATGTACACATTAACCTTGCTATCAGGACAATCGCAAAGCATTGCAGTGAGTTTTCGCCGATAATTAAAGAATACACCATAAACGATAATATTGACAGTATAATTGCGTCACTTCATACGCAAAAGGCTGATGTGATCGCATTTTCCTGCTATATATGGAATATTGAAAAGGTGCTTTATATCTGTCGCTCTCTTAAAGAAGTTAATCCGCATCTTAAAATAATTTTAGGCGGGCACGAGGTGTCCTATGACGCAGATGAAATTATGCAGAATAATCCGTGGGTGGACTATATAATCTCTGGTGAAGGGGAAAAGGCAGTAAAGGCACTTTTGGGTGCAATAAAATGCTCTGCCCCGATTCAAAATATACCCTCGCTTACGTACAGAGAAAACGGGAGAATACTTTGCACACAGCTTGCTAAGCCGTCTGATATTAATGAATATGCCTTCCCCTATGACGAAACCATACGTGATTTCAAGGGGAAAATTATTTATTATGAGTCTTCGAGGGGATGCCCCTTTAGTTGCGCGTACTGCCTTTCAGGAAATAATTCATGTGTAAGCTATCTTGATATAGAGCGTGTAAAAAAGGAGCTTTTGTTTTTTATAAAAAATGATGTTCCGCTCGTAAAATTTGTTGACAGAACATTTAATGCCGATAAAAAGAGGGCAAAGGAAATTTTCAGGTTTTTAATTGATAATGCTAAAGATACTCTCTTCCATTTTGAAATTGCAGGAAGTCTTATTGATGATGAAACAATACAAATTCTAAAAACTGCGCCAAAAGGCCTTTTTCAGTTTGAAATAGGGGTGCAATCAACAAATGAAAAGACAATAAAGAGCATAGGGCGGAAGATTGAATATAAAGAGCTGAAAACAACGGTAAAAAAGCTTGCCGATGCAAAAAATGTGCATATTCATCTTGACCTTATTACAGGACTTCCGTATGAAGGGTATGAAAGCTTTAAAAAATCCTTCGACGATGTTATTTCCCTTTGCCCCGATGTGCTTCAGCTGGGGTTTTTAAAACTCCTGAAAGGCTCCCGCATACGGGGCGAGGCGGAGAAATACGGTTATAAATTTAAGGCTTCTGCACCCTATGAGGTTATGGCGAATGATTTTATATCCTTTGACGAACTGATAAAGCTTAAATTTATAGAGGATTTGCTCGATAAATATTACAACAGCGGTGATTTTAAAAGGAGTATGGAGTTTCTTTTTAAAAAGACTTCATCACCATTTGCGGTTTTTGAAAAAATTTATTCATATTACGAAAAAAATGCACTCTTTGAAAAATCAATTTCTATTGAAATGCGTTATGATGTGCTTCCCAGTATATTTGACTATGTCGGTTTTAAGGACATTGTCAAGGCTGACCGCCTGACAAACCGCAAAGCAAAAATGGCATATGAAAATGAGCCGCATTTTAAGGAAAGATGCTTTGAATTTTTAAAGAAAGAGGAGAATATAAAAAAACACCTCCCTGAATTTTCAGGCGAAGCACCACGAAAAATATATAAAAATCTGCGATTTGAAGAGATGCTTGGCGGGGTATATATGTATGTGGTGAAAAGCGGGGAGCTTATAGAAATAACAGAAGATTTTAAGATATAAAAAACGAGGTATATCGCAAGATATACCTCGTTTTTTTGGTGACCCCACGGGGAAACGGCTGCTACGCATCCTGTCTGCTCGACGACCGCACGAAAACGTGCAGTACCCGTCTGCGCATCAACTTTGCTAAAAACGATTGCCAATCGTTTTCTTTACGCTCGTTGCCCTCTCAGGGTTCGATTCCCCGAAGTAAATGCAAAAAAACAGAACATACCTAAACGCTATGTTCCGTTTTTTTTGGTGACCCCACGGGGAATCGAACCCCGGTCTTCGCCGTGAGAGGGCGACGTCCTAGGCCGCTAGACTATGGGGCCGTTTTTTGACTGCCCACTCATTATAATACGAAAAGAGGGCATTGTCAATAATTTTTTTTGTTATTTTGAAAAAATTAAAAATCGGTATACTTATTAACTTACTTTTTTATCTCGGGGAGTAAATATATTGCACTGATAAACTCACTTAAACTGTTTGTTTTTCTTATTGTTTTCAAAATCTTTTTCTCATCAGGAAAATTTTCCATAATATAGAGCCATATTTCCTTTAGCTTGTGAAGAGTGAAAACATCCGAGTCAAGTATTTGTGAATAATTTTCTTTAAGTGCCTCTGTAAAAGAGATAAGCTCCGCTGTAGTAAGAGGGTTGCCCCCTCGTATTTCCCTGAAAATAGCAGGATTTGCAACTGCGCCCCTGCCAATCATTATACTGTCAAGATTGTCATAACGGGTAGCTGTATCAGCATAGTCATCTGCAGTTGATATGTTCCCATTATAACACAGGGGAGAGATTGCATTTTTATAAGTGTAGGAAAACGCCTTTTGTGAGGGGATGCCTTTATAAAAATCCTCTCTGCATCGTGGGTGAAGTATAAGGAGAGATATGGGGTATTTATTATAAATTGGCAAAAGACCTTCTATTTCATCAACCCCCAAATATCCCGCCCTTGTCTTGACAGAGATTTTTGCATTGGTTTGTGAAAATATTTCATAAAGAAATTTGTCAAGCGCATCTGTGTTTTTAAGAAGCCCTGCGCCCCTTCCTTTACCGACAACCGTTCCTGACGGACATCCAAGATTTATATTAATCTCTCTATATCCGTATTCTGCAGCCTTTTTTTCAAACTTTAAAAAAGAAGCGGAGTTATTTGTGAGAACTTGAACACGGATGTCTGCAGTGTTATTTTCAGGAAGAATGTCACGAAACCCCTTCCTGCCAATTTTTTCGTTGTCGCTTGGAGTAATGAAAGGGGTAAAATAAGCATCACATTCGCCGAAAAAACGCTCGTGCGTATTTCTATATATATATGTCGTAATTCCCTCAAGCGGGGCAAAATAAAGCTTCATTTTAAATTCCCTCAATAGCAGCTGTCAAAAATTTCTTTAATTTTATCATAGTCAAGATTTATATATGTTTTTATCTCTCTGTTCCTTCCAAAGGTGCATAAATCGGAGAGCTTATCCGTGCAATCAGCCTTAATGCCAAATTCACGAAGGGAAGAGGGCATACCGAGGAATTTAAAGTAGTCAGCCATTGCCTCTATGCCTAACAGAGCCGCTTTTTCATCATCGGATTCAGTTATATCCCATACTCTGCGTGCAAACTGCGCAAATCTCTCAGGGGCATATTTGTACACGTATTTTGCCCACGCAGGGAAAAGCACCGCAAGTCCTGCACCGTGTGCAATATTTTCATATTCACCGCTTAGTGCGTGCTCAAGCTGATGAACCGCCAGGAAATGCTCTCTGCCGCAACCGGTGAGGTCATTGTGTGAAATACTTGACGCCCACATGACGGTTGCACGTGCATCATAATCAGAGGGGGTTTCCATAAGAACCTTTCCTGCATCTATAACTGATTTTAAAACACTTTCACCGATTCTGTCTGTTAAATCAGTAGATGCGCATACAGAGAAGTAACGCTCCATCGTATGTGACATTATATCAACGATACCGCATGCAGTCTGATATTTATTAACGGTGAAGGTGAGAGTTGGATTACATATTGCAAACAGACAGCGGTTGAAGTCGGAATTATAACCACGCTTCATATTAAGCTCTTCATTTGTAATAACGGCAGAAGAACTCATCTCACTTCCTGCGGCGGCAATGGTGAGAATACATCCTACAGGCAGGGCATCAGATACTACTGCTTTCCTTGTGGGAAAATCCCAGGGGTCGGAGTCACTCTTTGCACCTGCGGCAGTATACTTTGAAGAGTCAAGCACACTTCCGCCGCCAACTGCTAATATCATTTCTACATTTTCTTTTTTTGCAATTTCCACAGCCTTGCGTACAAAGGAAATAGTCGGGTTAGGCTGAACTCCGCCCATTTCTATTACTTCAATATTATTTTCATTAAGTGATGACATAATTTCGTTGTACAATCCGTTTTTCTTTATACTGCCAAAGCCGTACTGCATCATAATCTTTTTGTAGCCGTAGTCCTTTATAATTTCTCCGATATTTTTGTGACTGTCTTTGCCGAAAAATACCTTAGTAGGTGTGTAATATGTAAAATCAAGCATAGTAAACATCCTTTCGCAATTTATGGTTTTATTATATCATCTATCGTATTTTCTTACAATAACGAAAAGAAAAAAATTTAAAACAAAAAATCGGAACAAGCGAAAGCTTGTTCCGAAGTGGTTGCCGAACTAGGATGTGTATTGCTTTGCAATCCACCCTGCTTGACGACCGCACGCTAACGTGCAGTACCCGTCTTCGCACCAACTTCGCTAAAAACGATTATCAATCGTTTTTTTTATGCTTGTTGCCTTCTCAGGGTTCGAATCCTGTTTAAAAAAAATACCACCAACGGAGAAAACCGTTAATGGTATTTTTGGTTGCCGAACTAGGATTCGAACCCAGACAAACAGAGTCAGAGTCTGCTGTGCTACCCTTACACAATTCGGCAATATTGACTTGTTTCAAAGTACCTATATAATATACATCGTTTTTTGGGGTTTGTCAATCTTTTTTTTGAAATTTTTTCATCTTTTTGTAGTATATCTAAATTTCTGAAATAAATTCATTGACATAATAATTTTGCTTTGGTAAAATATATCTATGCTTTATCACTGCAGAGCAATAAAGCGAAAAATTTTATCAAAAAGACTATGAAAAAGTACAAATATGTGATACAATAGAAGAAATTGAAAAAAAGAGGGTTTGAAGTATGAATTTTTTTCAGAAAGATATTGAAACAATGCCTCGAAAAGAACTTGAGAGGCTTCAGCTCGAAAGACTGAAATATATGGTAGCATATTGCTACAACAATACACGCTTTTACAATGAAAAGCTGACTGCCGCAGGCGTAGGCGACGGAAGTAAGATAAAAACGCTTTCTGATATTGAGTATATACCGTTTACGACGAAGGCAGATTTTCGTGACAACTATCCGTTTGGTATGGTTGCAGTTCCTCAGAAAGATATCGTACGTGTTCACGCATCGAGCGGTACTACAGGAAAGCCGACTGTGGGTGTTTATACGAAAGACGATATTGATGTATGGAGTGACTGCGTAGCCCGTGTTGCAGCGGCAGGCGGTGTTACGAGTGATGATATAATACAGATTTCGTTTGGCTATGGACTTTTTACGGGCGCACTTGGACTTCACTACGGACTTGAAAAGCTTGGCGCAATGGTTATCCCTGCATCGTCGGGAAATACAGAAAAGCAGCTTATGCTGATGCGTGACCTCGGTGTTACGGGACTTGTTGCAACACCGTCATATGCACTTTATCTCAGCGAAGCCGTTAAGGAAGGACCAAATCCGCTTTCTGACTATAAACTAAGGCTTGGTATTCTGGGCAGTGAGCCGTGCACACCTGAAATGAGAAGTGCTATCGAGAAAAACTTAGGTGTATATGTTTCTGATAACTATGGTATGACAGAGCTTGGCGGTCCAGGTGTAAGCGGCGACTGTTTCGAAAGGTGCGGTATGCATTTTGCAGAGGACCATTTCCTGCCTGAAATTGTAGACCCCGATACGGGAAAACGTCTTGAGGCGAGTGAGACGGGCGAGCTTGTTGTTACAACACTTACAAAACAGGGTATGCCTGTGCTTCGTTACAGAACGAGGGATATTACAACTCTTGATTACGAGCCGTGTAAGTGCGGCAGAACGCACGTCAGGATGTCAAAGACCAAGGGAAGAACAGATGATATGCTTATAATAAAGGGCGTAAATGTATTCCCGACACAGATTGAAAGTGTTCTTATAAATATAGATAAAATCGGTCCGCACTATCAGCTTGTTGTGCGACGTGAGGATAATTATAAGGATACACTTGAAATCAAGGTCGAGCTTATTGATGCAAGCGTTCTTGAAAGCTACGGTGAGCTTGAAAAACTCACACGTACTATTCAGGAAAGAATAAAGAGTGTCCTCGGCCTTCAGGCGAAGATTACCCTTGTTCAGCCTAAAACACTTGAGCGTTTCCAAGGTAAGGCAAAGAGAGTGCTTGACCTCAGAAACGAAAGTAAATAATCTACCCCTACTATGAAAGGAAAGAGATAAAATGAAAGAATTACTGATTGGTAATGCCGCTGTTGCACGTGGCCTTTATGAGGCGGGTTGTAATGTTATTTCCTCATATCCCGGAACACCAAGCACAGAGATAACGGAATTTGCCGCAAAATATGATGAAATATATTGTGAATGGGCGCCCAATGAAAAGGTTGCCTGCGAGGTAGCTTTTGGTGCGTCTGTGCGCGGAGCAAGAAGTGCGTGTGCGATGAAGCACGTTGGTCTTAATGTTGCGGCTGACCCGCTTTTTACATTGTCATACACAGGTGTAAACGGCGGTATGGTTATATGTGTTGCAGACGACCCGGGAATGCATTCTTCGCAGAATGAGCAGGATTCAAGGCATTATGCAATTGCATCCAAAATTCCGATGCTCGAGCCTGCCGATTCGCAGGAGGCATATGATTTTGCAAAGAAAGCGTTTGAACTTTCAGAAAAATACGATACCCCCGTTCTTCTTCGTATGTGTACAAGAATTGCACATTCGCAGAGCATTGTTGAAACGGGCGAGAGAACAGGGGCAGGCGTAAAGGATTATGTAAAAAATCCTGAAAAGTATATAATGATGCCCGCAAATGCGAAAAAACGCCATCCTTTTGTTGAAGAGAGAACAAGAAAATTTGTAGAGCTTGCGGAAAATTGCGAATTTAACCGCATAGAATATACAAATTCAAAAATCGGTGTTATCACATCGGGTGCAAGCTATCAGTACGTGAAAGAGGCACTTGGTGACAGTGTAAGCGTATTTAAGCTCGGTATAGTAAACCCGCTTCCTGAAAAGAGTATTATTGAATTCGCATCCAAAATGGAAAAAGTATACGTTATAGAGGAGCTTGACGGCATAATTGAGGCACACTGCAACTCTTTGGGTATTAAGGTGTGCGGTAAGGAACTTTTCTCCTGCATAGGTGAATTTTCACAGAAAACTATTGCAGAGGCAATGGGAATAGCTGACAAAGAAAAATATAACCTCGGTATGGATATTCCGATGCGCCCGCCGATGATGTGCGCAGGCTGTCCGCACAGGGGAATGTATTACGCACTTGCAAAGAATAAGATTACGGTGCTTGGAGATATAGGTTGTTATACACTGGGCGCAACACCTCCGCTTTTTGCACTTGACTCAACTCTTTGTATGGGTGCTTCTGTTTCAGGTCTTCACGGCTTTAACAAGGCAGGCGGCAGTGAAAGTGAGGGCAAGAGTGTCTGCGTTATAGGTGACTCTACCTTTATGCATAGCGGTGTGACGGGGCTTATAAACATTGCATACAACGGCTCTAATTCAACCGTAATTATTCTCGATAACTCAATTACCGGAATGACAGGACATCAGCAAAACCCCACAACTGGATATAATATAAAGGGTGACGTTGCATCAAAAATAGACCTTGAAACTCTGTGCCGCAGTATAGGCATACAGCGAGTTACGGTTGTAGACCCCTATGACCTTAAGGAATGTGAAAGAGTGGTAAAAGAGGAACTTGCTATAGACGAGCCATCGGTTATTATTTCAAGAAGACCGTGTGTTCTTCTTAAATCTGTAAAACCGAAAAAGCCGCTCGTTGTTAACAAGGATAAATGTAAGGGATGTAAAAAGTGTATGAGCTTTGGCTGTCCTGCAATAAGCATGCACGATGGTAAGGCTGAAATTGATAAGACACTTTGCGTGGGATGCGATGTATGTACACAGCTTTGTCCCTTTGATGCAATAGAAAGGCAGGTAGAGGAGTAATGCAGACGAAAAATATTATGATTGTCGGCGTAGGCGGACAGGGTAGCCTCCTTGCAAGTAAACTTTTGGGCAGACTTTTGGTTGATGAGGGGTATGATGTGAAGGTGTCGGAGGTACATGGTATGAGTCAGCGCGGAGGAAGCGTTGTTACATACGTGCGCTACGGCGATAAGGTTTATTCACCCATCATTGAAGACGGTGAGGCGGATTTCATCGTTTCATTTGAAAAGATTGAGGCGGCAAGATGGCTTTCCTGCCTTAAAAAAGACGGAAAAATTATTGTTAATACTCAGCAGATAGACCCGATGCCCGTAATTATAGGCAAGGCACAGTATCCTGCAGACGCACTCGATAAAATAAAGGAAGAGGGTGCATTTGTTGATGCAATTGATGCCCTTTCCATTGCAAATGATGCAGGAAACCCAAAGGCGGTAAATATCGTTTTGATGGCAAGACTTGCAAAGTATTTTGATATAAGCTATGACAAGTGGATTCAGGCTATTGAAAATACAGTTGCACCTAAGTTTGTAGAGCTTAATAAGAAGGCGTTTGAGCTTGGGTACAATTATTAAAAGGAAGTGGAGAGAATGACAATTAAACAGTTATCGATTTTTGTTGAAAACAAGGCAGGTACTGTTTCTGACATTGCCAAGAGCATTGCTGATGCAGGTGTCAGCATCCGTGCCCTCAGCGTGGCAGACACGCAGGAATTCGGAATACTCCGCCTCATTGTAAGTGATGTGGATAAGGCAAAGGAAGTTCTTAGCGAAAATGACTGTGTTGTTTCTGTTACAAAGGTTATCGGTGTTCAGATTCCAGATGTGCCAGGCGGACTTTCAGAGGTGCTTACACTGATGAGTGAAAACGGAATAAATATTGAGTATTTGTATGCATTTATCACCATATCAGGACAGCATGCGTATGTTGTTCTTCGTGTGGAGGATAACGAGAAGGCTACACAGGTTCTTTTAAAGGCTGGAATTAAGCTTGTTTCACAAGAGGAAATAGACTCTTTGTAAGAATAGAAAGATGTTAAAAGTGGGCGTAAAAAAACCAAGTTTTTTACGCCCACTTTTTTTATCGCTTTTTAATGCCAGCCCGTTTAATTGAGAGCATTGTTTTTCCAAAGAAGTGCCGCACCGATAATTCCCGCATCGTTACCAAGTGTTGCAATGCCTATCTTTGTTTGCTCTTTACTAAAGCGTGCATATGAATCTTTAGCAATCTTTTTGTTAATCGGGTCAAGAAGTTTTTTACCTTCATTACAAATTCCGCCGCCGATACATAAAATCTCGGGCTGGAAGATATTTATAACGTCAACAATTCCGTGTGAAAGATAACCAAGATATGTCTTTACAACATCCTTTGCCGCCTTATCCTTTGCCATAAAGGCTGTGCGTCCGTCAGCGTTTGAAAGCTTGCCGCCGCATACCTTCCACATATCACTCTGAGGATTAAGCTTCATTGCCCTCTTTGTTTGATTGATAAGAGCCGTTGCAGAGGCATATGCCTCAAAGCAGCCACGTCTCCCGCAGGTGCACTTTTCACCGCCTAAGATAAGTGACATATGACCGATTTCAGCGCCTTTTCCGTATGCTCCGCAAAGAAGACGGCCCTCGGATATAATTCCGCTACCTATACCTGTGCCGAGTGTGATCATAACCATACTGCTACTGCCCTTGCCGCAGCCTGCCAGAAATTCGCCCCATGCAGCGGCGTTTGCATCGTTTTCAAGGTATATCTTTTTAGAAAGCACCTTTTCCATATAGCTAACGAGCGGAGCGTCATAAAAATCAAGATTGTTTGAAAATTCTATAACACCTGTTCGCTGATCAATGGAACCGGGGCAACCGATACCAACTGCCTCAATATCTTCAAAGGGGATACCGCTTGCCTCTGCACAATCACGTGCACACTGTGCCATATCATCAAATATTTCATTGTACGGGCGAGGTGCATTTGTTTTCTTTTTTGCCCTGCCGTATATTACGCCGTATTCATCAACCACTGCGGCAGCAATATTTGTACCGCCGAGGTCAATTCCGATAAAGTATCTTGGGGGATTATTTACTGTAATCATTATGCCACTGCCTTCCACATTGTATTTTCCAAAGCCTGTATTGAGAAAAAGTGCCTTATCTGCAGTTACATACCTTATTTTACTACGCAAAGATAAGGTGTGTCAATAAAAAAAGGTGTTGTTATCTTAAGATAACAACACCTTGCAAGCAAAAACCCTTATATGGAAACGAAATATTTTTTCTAAACTTTTCGTTTCGAAAGTCTGACTTTGTCAGCCTTAGTACATTCCGCCGCCCATTGCTGCCGCCTGAGCTGCTGCCGCTGCTGCAGCGCTGTCTTCCTTCGGCTTATCTGCAACAACGCTCTCTGTTGTAAGAACCATACTTGCAACAGAAGCCGCATTCTGAAGAGCGCTTCTTGTAACCTTTGCAGGGTCAACGATACCTGCCTTCATCATATCAACATACTCGTCTGTAAGTGCGTTGTAGCCGATACCGTCTTTTGATGATTTAATCTTTTCAACAACAACTGCACCTTCGATACCTGCATTTGCACAAATCTGCTTTACAGGCTCCTCGATTGCACGAAGAACGATTGATGCACCTGTCTTTTCATCGCCTGTGAGAGAGTCGGTAAGTTCCTTAACGCAAGAAGTAGCCGCAATGTAGCTTGTACCGCCGCCTGCAACGATACCTTCCTCAACTGCTGCCCTTGTAGCTGCAAGAGCATCTTCTATTCTAAGCTTCATTTCCTTCATTTCTGTTTCTGTTGCTGCACCAACCTTGATAACTGCAACACCGCCTGCAAGCTTTGCAAGTCTTTCCTGAAGCTTTTCACGGTCAAAATCACTTGTTGTGCTTTCGATTTCACTCTTAATCTGACTTACTCTGTCGCGGATAAGCTGAGAATCACCAAGACCGTCAACAAGGATAGTAGCCTCCTTAAGAACTTTAGCCTGACGGCAACGTCCAAGCTGAGAGAAGTCTGCATCCTTAAGCTCAAGACCAAGTTCCTCGCTGATTACAGTACCGCCCGTAAGGATTGCTATATCCTGAAGCATAGCCTTTCTTCTGTCACCAAAGCCGGGTGCCTTAACTGCTACGCAGGTAAATGTACCACGAAGCTTGTTAACAATAAGAGTTGTAAGAGCCTCACCCTCGATATCTTCTGCAACGATAAGAAGCTTCTTACCCTGCTGAACAATCTGCTCCAAAATGGGGAGGATATCCTGAATATTAGAAATCTTCTTATCTGTGATAAGAATGTAGGGGTCATCTAACACAGCTTCCATCTTCTCTGTGTCTGTTACCATATACGGAGAAAGGTAACCACGGTCAAACTGCATACCCTCAACAACCTCACTGTAGGTTTCAGCAGTTTTGCCTTCTTCGATAGTGATAACACCGTCGTTTGAAACCTTTTCCATAGCGTCAGCTATAAGAGAACCGATTTTCTCATCTCCTGCAGAGATTGATGCAACACGTGCAATATCGTCCTTACCGTTAACCTTTTTAGCACTCTTAACGATGCAGTCAACAGTGGTGTCAACAGCCTTCGCTATACCCTTACGAAGTACCATCGGATTTGCACCTGCGGCAACATTCTTAAGACCTTCACGAACAAGAGCCTGTGCAAGAAGTGTAGCGGTTGTAGTACCGTCACCTGCTACATCATTTGTCTTTGTAGCAACCTCACGAACAAGCTGTGCACCCATATTTTCAAATGGGTCCTCAAGCTCGATTTCCTTTGCGATTGTAACACCGTCGTTTGTGATGAGCGGTGCACCGAATTTCTTTTCAAGAACAACATTTCTGCCCTTGGGTCCGAGTGTAACCTTTACTGTATTGGCAAGCTGATTAACACCACTCTCAAGAGCTTTGCGTGCTTCTTCGCCGAATAAAATGTTCTTAGCCATAATAATTCACTCCTTAAATCAATCCAAAAT
>JAEIGA010001326.1_pt1 | contig 38587 bp, 40 predicted proteins | sample 9270691 | NCBI WGS metagenome assembly JAEIGA01 (sample SAMN17057246, study PRJNA624740) | gut metagenome | biome: biome; isolation source: fecal sample | host: Bos grunniens | place: China: Xizang | collected 2019
ATCATGGATAATAACATTGAAGTTAAGGTTGACTCAAAAGGTAGAAGATATCTATCTGGACCTGTAGAGGTCAAAGTGGACAATGATTATATTGTACCAGTAGACACATTCGCTTATGAATTAAAAAGCGATGGAACTAAAAATGGATTATATGAAAGACTTGTAAAAGTTATTGACTATCCATCAGCAAGAACTGTAGGAATTGCTCAAGCACCTAAGATTACAATTAGCAATGCTCGTGTAGAAGATAATAGTTTCTATTCTGAAAGAGATGACAGAGTAGTTAACAACTGGAGAATCAGTGGAGCATTTATGAGATTAGCTGCAAACGATGCTAAGAACATTAACGAGTTTGAAGTTGAAGGTATTGTTGCATCAATTAAAGAAGTGACAGGAAGAGATGGAGAACCTACAGACACTTACCAACTAAAATTATTTAATGTTGGATTTGGGGAAAAGGTTAATGAACTAACATTCACATTTGATGACCCAGATGCAGTAAAATATATCAACGACAATTATAATGTTGGAGATAAAATAACTCTATGTGGACAAATAATCTACGACCAAGTAGAAAGAACTGTTGAAAAAGAATTAGGTTTCGGGGAACCAGTTAAACAAACTTATACTAATACTGTAAGATTATTAAAGATTACAGCAGGAACTGAACCTATTCCAGCTGATGAAGCCGGAGTCGCAATTAAAGACTTACAAACAATTATTGTTTCACAAAATAATATGATTAAGGAAAGAGCACAAGCAAGAGCTCAAGCTAACAGTGCTAAGACTACGACATCAGCCGGTGTTAACAATTTATTATTCTAGGAGGTATAAATAGTGGCATTAGACTTAACGAAAATTACCCCTCACAAAGTTAAAGCCGGGGTACAAGGAAAGATGTTCTTCATGTATGGAGGACCTAAGACAGGAAAAACTTCTGTTGCCTGTCAATTCAGCAAACCTTTATTATTAGCGTTTGAAGCTGGATACAATCTAATTGAAGGCGTAAGTGCCGTTAATGTTAATTCATGGATTGATATGAAGAACTATGCTAAGCAATTAAGAAAAGAAGAAGTAAGAGCTTTATATGATACAGTAATCATTGACACAGCTCCTCTAATGTGGGGATGTGCAGAGAAGTTTGTTAAGACACAAAAAGATATTGAAGACTTAACTGACTTAGGATTTGGTAAAGGGTACAGAGCTGTACGTGATGAGTTCCAAGATGTAATCAATTCTCTAGGACAGATGGGTTATACTTTAATCTTTATTGCCCACGCAGAGAAGAAAGATTATGTAGATACTATGGGACGTAATCATAGTGGTATTACACCAGCGTTAGATAAAAGACCTAAAGAAATTATCACTGGTTTGGTAGACGTGTTTATGTTTATCAATGAAGAAAGCGATGGAAATGGAGGAAACAGATCTGTAGCATATCTTCGTGGTGGTATATATGGCAACACAGAAATTGAAGCAGGTTCTCGTTATGGAGAAGGGCTTCCAACAAAAATTAATTGGTCATATAATGAACTTGTTAAAGCAGTTCAAAGTGCTGACGAAGCAATGTTATCTTCTGGAGTACAAATCTCTGTAGACAACAAAACTATTTTAGAAGAAACAAAAGAAGCTGAAGCAACTGCAGCACCTAAACGTAGCTTTGCAGAAACATATAAAGAAACTACTCAAGTAGTTAACAAAATTAAAGAAAGGATAGCAAACGGCGAAGAAGAGTTAATTGAAAAATTAACCAACATAATTGAAAGTTATCTTGGTGTTGGTAAAAAAATAACAGAGGCAACTCCACAACAACAAGAATTAGTAGAAGCTGCGCTTGCTGAAATTAAGGAACTATAGGCGGAGTTTAAAGACTTCGTCTTTTTGCCTTATAAGGAGGATGTCATGCCGGCAGTGAAATGTTTATATTGTGAGAAATATTTTGACAAAGATGAAGAGGCCTACTCAAAAATAGGTAGACGGTATGCACACTATGACTGCTATCAAAAGCATATGGATAAACCAGAAGATAAAGATAGTGTTGAGCGCAGAGCGTTAACTGATTTTATTAAATCTTTATATTTCCCTAAGGAACCAGATTGGAAGATGGTTGGAACTCAAATGAGAAAATATCGTTTAGAAGGTATGACTTATAAGGGTATGCGTCTAACCTTAGAATATTTTTACAAGATTAAAAAGAATAAATTAAAAAGCGAACAAGGAATAGGAATTATTCCTTACACATATAAAGAGGCATCTCAATATTATTTTCGCATGAGCGAACTTGAAGATAAGAAAAATGAAATACTACAAAAGGAAACTGTGGTTGTACCTAAAACTGAAACTGTAGTAATCACGTTGCCTCAACAAACAAAGAAGAAACTAATGGATTTTGAGTATTAGGAAAGGAGACACCATTATGGTATATAATGAACGAAGTATTAAAAAAGTACTGACCAGTCTGTATACTCACAATGACTTAATCATATCTCCGGACTATCCATTGAGATTAAATGATTTTGCATTGAAGAAATACCAAGCGATTTATAACGCCCTATATAATCTTTATACGCTTGGTAATAGTAATATAGATATTAGTGATATTATCGGCTACTTCCAACAGCAAACTGTACTGTATAGTAAGTTTGTAGAAGACGGAGGTATGGATATTCTATATGAAATTTGCAACGATAATGCCGATAGTAATTTTGAATACCACTACAAAATAATTAAGAAGTATGCATTGCTAACCGATTTGCAGAATGGTGGTATTGATATTAGTGAACTATACGATGTTAGTTTACCAGTTGATAGACTAGAGCAACAATTGGCAAGATTCAATGCCATGGAACTGGAAGACATTTTTAAACACTACAACATCAAACTAAATGACATTCAAGGAAAATATGAGAACTTCCTAGAGAAGACCTGTATATCTGCAGCACATGGTATAGAGGAATTAGTTAGACAGCTCCAAACAATTCCAGAAGTAGGTCTTCCATTAGAGGGCGATATATATAATACAGTTACCAGAGGAGCAAGACTGAAAAAGCTATACATAGATTCCGGTTCATCTGGTTCTGGTAAATCAAGAAGAATGGCAGGTAATGCAACAAGACTGTCCATACCAATGTATTTTGATACACGATTAGACATGTGGGTTAATACAGGATATGCTTCTAAGGTTTTATATATTACAACAGAGTTGGAGCATGCGGAGGTACAAACGTTAGTGCTTGCATATATGACCGGTATTAATGAAGATAAAATTTTGAATAACAAATGCTCTGACGCCGAAGAGGAAAGAATATCATTGGCGATAGAGTACTTGAAACAAAACGATAATCTTATCATCGAATATATGCCAGATCCAACTATTGTAGCATTGAAAACTTTAATTAAAAAGCACGCACTTCAAGATGATGTTAAGTATGTATTCTATGACTACATACATATTGGTGCGGGTCTTGTAGCAAATAGAGATAAACAAATGAGAGATGATGTAATATTACTATTATTAACGAATACTTTAAAAGAGCTAGCAAATGAATTAGATATACACATCTCGACAGCTACGCAATTGAATGGAGAATACGAAGAAAAAGAAGTTAAGAATGAAAACTTAATTCGTGGTTCTAAAGCCGTAGCGGATAAAGCGGACATAGGAGCTATTACATTAAGATGTAATCCCGCTGAAGAAGAATTGGGTAGAGCTATAGCCTTGAAGTCTGGCACTCTACAACCAAATTTTATAACAGACATTTACAAAAACCGTCGTGGAAAATGGACGGGTATCAGAATCTGGCGTAATATAGATTTAGGTACTTGTCGTACGGTGGATTGTTTTATAACGGATAGAAAAGGTAATATAATTGAGGATTTTGATAATATGAGAATACAAGTTAAACAAGCAAATCATACTAAAGGTTTCGTCGTAAAAAGTGCCGAACCAAAAGATTATGAAGATTTTGGCGAAGAGGTTAGGGTAGAAGATTACGATGAGCCTGGAAAATAATTTAGTCGCAAAATTAAATACGAGCGACATATTAAGACTAATGGAAAAGTTGGGGGTGTCTGAATCTCATGTGAGATATGGTAATGACTGCCTGATTTTTCCCACGGTCTGTCATAATGAATTAAATAGTCAACCCTCACAAAAATTATATTACTATGAAAGCAGCAAGAGGTTTTATTGTTATACTAATTGTAAATCAATGAGCATATTTGATTTTATCATACATACATATGAAACCCGTGGTTTTAAGATGAGCTTTATACAGGCATATAATTTATTAGATGAAATTGTAAGCCGAAGACTTAAGACTGGATTTGCTGTTATACAAACACCAAAACCTTTTAACACAACAGACATCGATGAAGACTGGGAGGATCAATTGCCCATATACAATCATCATGTATTGGAGTGTTTCACTCAACAACCCAGATTTTTAGATCCGTGGTTAAGTGAAAATATAGACTATAATGTCATGGTAGAATTTGGTGTACGCTTTGATATGGTGAGAAATCGTATTGTATTCCCAGTGATAGACCATAAAGGTAGATTAGTTGGTATACGAGTACGCAATTTTAATCAAGCCGATTTAGATGCAGGAAGAAAATACATGCCACTATGGCACAATGAAGAATTATACAACTGTCCTAAGATGATGGTTGTCTATGGTTTTTACCAAAATAGGCAAACACTTAAGAAGTTAAAGGAAGCAATTGTTTTTGAAGCAGAGAAATCTGTGCTTAAGTATGGTTCATGTTTTACTATGAATAAAGCCGTTGCCGTAGGAGGAAGTGCATTTAGTCAATATCATGGCAAAATTTTAAGAGACGCTGGTGTAGAAAAAATAGTGCTAGCGTTTGATAACGATTATGACGAAGAGGGGGATAGATTCTACGGCCTGCACAAAATGATACGTGAGGCAAAGAAGGTCAGAGACATGGGGTTTGAAGTCGAACTGATTTATGACTGGGATGGAGAATTCCTAGGCGATAAAGATGCCCCCATTGATCTTGGTAGACCTATCTATTCCAAACTATATAGAGACAGGAAAACACTAGAAGATGTGTTAGCAGAATACGAGGAGGAACAAAGTGAAATACAGACTGAACAGCAAGAACTACAATAATGAAACAACTGAACTCGCTCTGCACGAATTATTAACAGAACGTGGTATAGCCCAACCCTATGAATGGTTGCATCCTAATTTAAGTTATGAACACTCGCCTATGCTTTTTAAAGAAATGAAGAAAGCAATAGAAATGTTGCGAGCAATAATCAAAAATCCCGACACTAGTATTATGGTAGTTGTGGATAGTGATATGGATGGATATACCAGTGGAGCTATCATACTTAATCTCTTAAAAGCAATTCAAAAGGGTCAAGAGATTGGGTTTGTATTACATCCTAATAAAGAACACGGAATTGTGCTGGATGATCTTCCAGACGATGTGGACTTGTTAATAGTCCCAGACGCAGGTAGTTCGCAAAAAGCTGAACACTTAAAGTTATTAGAAAACGGAACAAAAATAATTATTCTGGACCATCACGAAATGGTAAATGATTTCCAATATGGAGAATATCAAGATGGCATAGCCATTGTAAATAGTCAAGAGGAAGACTATCCTAATCATGCGCTTAGTGGAGCTGGGGTGGCACTAAAATTTGCTCAGGCATACTGTAGCCAATACGGGATACCATTCCCTAATAAATTATACTCCCTAGCAGCATGTGGTATCGTTGCTGATGTTATGGATATGGGTGTATTAGAAAACAAACAAATTGTAACGGAAGGTCTTAATCATTTAAGAGAGCATCCATTTTTATATCAGCTGATTCAAGGAGCTCATTATAATGTAGAATTTCCTACTCCAACAATTAAAGATATTGGCTGGAATATAGGACCGAACATTAATGCAATTATCAGACTCGGGACTCTGCCACAAAAGCATATCATATTTAAAGCATTAGTATCGCCAATGTTATTGGTACCATCCTCAAAAAGAGGAGAGGAAGACCAGGAGATTCCTGTATTTGAAGAAGCGGTTCGTTTATGTAAGAACGCCAAGAAGCGCCAAACAACTGCAGTGGATAAAAGCATAGCAACAATCTTAACCGAGATTGAAGTTAAAGACACTGATAACGCAATTGTATACATAGACGAGGAACAAAGACTAACATTTGAATTGTCTGGTTTAATTGCAAATAAACTATTAAGTCAATACAATCGTCCCGTAATACTGCTTCGTAATTTTGTGAACGGAGATATAAGAGAATTAAGAGGTAGCGTGCGTGGAAAACCGGTTGATGGTCTAGACAATCTTAAAGATGTTATGGCAGGAATTACTGGGGTAGAAAAAGCAGAAGGCCATGCATTCGCATTTGGTTTAGGTATCAATGATGAAATGGTAAGCGAATTCAAGATGCATCTAAATGAAGCATTAAGTCATGTGGACTTCAATGTTAATCTATATAGCATTGACCTATTCGCCAAATATAATGAAGTGAATATAGATATAGCTCATGTTATGGCTAGAGAAGATATCTGGGGTCATGGTGTAGAAAAGCCATCGGCTTTGATTACGGATATACCTAGCGAGACATACGAAATTATGGGGAACAATGACCAACATTTGAAAATAGACTGCGGTCGTTATGACGTGCTATTGTTTAATGTACCAGACCTTACCCAAAAACTACTTAAGGGTATAAAGTTCAACATAGATGCAATAGGAGACTTCTCTACAGACCAATCATATAATGTAGGAAGATTGCAATTTGTAGTGAAAGATTTTGAAGAGAAACCATATGTACAAAAAACTGTATGGGATATGGTATTCTAGGAGGACAACAGTGAAATTAAAAGATAGATTATTAAATTGGCTATTAGCCAAAGATGAATTAGTGTGCGTTCCAGCCGACTGGCAAAAAGAATATGTAAAACTAGCGGCCGACAAAGTGCGTAATGGACAAGTCATTGACACTATCATGGAAGAATATAATACACTATTAACAGACTACTTAAAAAAATGTAGTATCAAAGAATTGAAAGATATGATTAGGGACGCGGGTTGCCGTGTGCCACCAAACGCAGACAAGGATTCATTATTAGCCATCGTTCACAACGAATACAAAATGATAAAAGAAAACTAAAATAAGACTTTACAGAATATCGCAAAATATAATATAATATAATTGTAAGAAAATTAATTAGGAGGAAAAACATATGAGCAAGAAGGTAAACAAAAGAAAGTTTTTTAGACCGGGTTCGCTTGAAGTACCTGGGACTAAGATTTCAATAAAAACCATGCCATACCTTAATGGAGTAATTTTTGATACACAAGATCCAATTACTTCGTTTCATACTTACATGGCATTATTAAAAACTTTAATTCGCAACTATCAATACATGGCAGACATTCCTGGGATGTCAGATATGATAAACCCAGAAGACAAACTAAATCCAACAGACGTAAACAAACTATACATGGTCGTTGAACTATTGGCTTTAAGTCCAATAGAAATGATTGTGAAAGAACAAGTAGTAGATCAAACAATCCTAACAGAATTGGCGGTACAACAAAATGATAGAACGAATTAGTGATGTGTACCACGAGTTGTTGGATAGAGGAATAGACTTTGTTGAATTGTATATATACAATCAACTTATGTCTAGTGAAGAAATGTTTGGTAGAAGTGATAGCGAATTAGAAGAGTTTATGAAATTGATAGAAAATAAGTTTTATGCTGACCCACAGTGCAGAGACCTAAACTACCACATAGAAGCGGTCTTATCGGGTGGAGATGATTACTTATGGGATTAATCCTAAAACAAGTACAATTAGAAGATTATACAGAGCGTGCTGTATTGTATGGCAAAGCGGTGAGAGGTTCTCTACCATTTAAGGTAATTGTAGATGTTAAAGATAATATATCAATACAACTATACAGAGACCATCCCCGCATGCAAGAATTTGTTGAGAAGAATGATATACACAAAACAATGAACTTGCAGAAGAAAAATATAACACAAAATATACAACAGCTAAAGCTGAACATTAACGACGATACTTTTATGATAACTGGATGCGATGGTATGTCCATAAATATTGTAGAATACAATTTACCAAATGATTTGGGAGACTGTCCAAAAGGCAAAGCAGCAATATTATTTAACATTACCATTCCAGAAAATGTAGATAATACAAAGGTTATCAATGAGTTGAAAGCGTTAATGTAGGAGGAAACAATGAAGAAACAAGAGTTAATTAATTTACTAGATAATCTACAAAATTTTCTAGATAACATGTTATCATTACATAAACATCCTTATGGTAATGGTATTGATGTAGAAAAAGTCATCAACGATTTGAAGACTTATATTGACGACATGAAGGCAATAGCGACCGATATTCAAGAAGTTGAAGAAGAAAATATTGACCAGTAAAATTTGCCGATTTTTCTGGTTTAAGGTCTTTATAATATAAATATATTAGTAAAGATTTTAAACGAGCGAAATCGGCTTAAAATCAAGCTCAAATCGCTTTTTAAAATTTTAAAAATTTAATTTTTAAAAAAGGAGATTATATGAATAAGTATTGGGAACATTTTAAAACAATAAGTAAGCACAAAATATTGGTTGGCTACTATTGTTGCAAAGCCGGACAAATTAAAAGAGGTTTGCTACACGACAATAGTAAGTTTGGTCCTACCGAGTTCTTCAGCAGTGCTAGATACTTTCAAGGCACTGGTAGTCCAATAGACAAGGAGAAGGCTGAAAAAGGATATAGTCTTGCTTGGCAACATCACAAAGGACATAATCCGCACCATTGGGAATGGTGGATAGATAATGTGGGTACTCGTAAGAACACTCCATTAAAAATTCCATTTCCATATGTTGTAGAAATGGTATGTGACTGGATTGGTGCAGGAAAGACATATAGCAAGACAAAGTGGACACAAGCTGAACCATATGACTATTATCAAAAAGTAAAAGATGAAAGAATTATTCACCCTAAGACTGAAAAGGTAATTATATATTTACTTGAAATAATTAGGGATTATGGTATTGATACATTCTGTCATCTATGCAGACATCCAGAAAAGAATAAGTTATTAGAAAATTATATAAAAGGGGACTAAACACTTGACAGGAATTGGTTAGTGTGATATACTAAATATAGGTGGTGAGAAGATGAGTTATACAACATTGCACGTTCACACAGAGTATAGTAATCTGAGATTACTGGATTGTATCAACAAGGTTGAAGATGTAATTCAATACACCTATGATATAGGTCTTAAGGGCTGTGCTATTACAGACCATGAAGCCCTATCGGCTCATATTAAAGCACTAAAGTTTTATAATGGTAAGGCTAAAGATGATGAGAAGTGGAAAGACTTTAAGTTAATTCTAGGTAACGAAATATATCTGTGTAGAAACGATTTATCGCTTGACACTTATGAACGCGAAGAAAGGTTTCCCCACTTTATTTTATTGGCAAAGGATGCTGAAGGACATAGGCAGTTAAGAGAATTATCCTCTAGAGCGTGGGGTCATTCATTCACAATGTTCTTAACCAGAGTTCCAACTTATTACAGGGATATAGAAGAAGTAATAGGCGCAAACCCTGGCCACATTATAGCATCATCTGCTTGTATAGGTGGATGGTTAGGAATATGTTTCAACAACAAGCTAAAAGACGAAGCTATTAACTTCATAACATGGGCTAAAGCAATTTTCCATGACGACTTCTATTTAGAAATACAACCAGCCAGATATGAGGAACAAATAGAATACAACAAGTGGTTACTTGAGCTTGGTAAAAGGACTAACACAAAATGTATTATCACAACAGACGCCCATTACTTGCGTAAGGAAGACCGAGAAATACATTCGGCGTTCTTAAATAGTAAGGATGGTGAAAGAGAGACATCGGACTTTTATCAATATACCTATATTATGACGCCAGACGAAATCAGGGAATTAACTATGGATTATCTAAATGAAGATATAGTTCAGACCTTGTTTAACAATACTAATGAGATTAACGACAAAATAACTCGCTATGATTTGTTTCAACCACAGATTGTACCACATCTATCCGACGATCGGCTTAAGCATCCAGAGTGGATAGAAACTTTTAAAATGATTAGGGCACGCAGCAAGTTTGAATATATAAATAAATATTTACATTCAGAATCTGAGGATGATAGATATTTTATATACTTGGGCTTAACAAAGCTGGCTTCAATGAATTTGCCTATGGATAAGAAAGAACAATACCTAGACAGATTAGAAATGGAGTTGGCAGAATGCTGGCTGGTGTCTGAAAGATTAGGACAGCCAATCAGCTCTTATTTGCTGATGGTTCGTAATATCATTCAAATCATGTGGAACAAAGCGGAATCATTGGTAGGTATATCTCGTGGTTCAGCTGGAGTTATGTTGATTAACTATTTAATTGGCGTAACGCAAATGAATCCGTTGGAACAAGGTATTTACCTACCGCATTGGCGTTTCTTGGAAAGAAACAAGGTTGAATTACCCGACATAGATGTAGACTCAGAAGGTCGTAGACGACCGGTAGTTCTACAGAAGATTAAAGAAGCAGCGGAAGCTGATGGAGGAAATAGTGTATGTGTATGTACGTTTGGAACCTTAGGTACTCGCTCGGCAATACTTACTGCGGCGAGGGGACTGGGGATAGATGTAGACATTGCCCAATATCTAGCAACAATGATACCTCAAGAAAGAGGTTTCTTGTGGCCATTAAAAGATTGTATAGAAGGCAACCCAGAAAAAGATAGAAAGCCAATTAAACAACTGATAACCGAGTTTGAAAGATATCCCGGATTCCTGGATACCGTTAGAGGTATAGAAGGTTTGGTATGTCAACTTGGTATCCACGCCTGTGGGCTGTTAGTATTTAATGTACCCGTGTTCACTTACAACGCAATGATGAAGGCACCAAATGGTACTGAGGTTTCTCAGTTTGACTTAGGTGATAGTGAATACATGGGTGGATTAAAGATGGACTGTTTATCAGTTGAAGCATTGGATAAAATCCACACAACATTAGACCTATTATTAGCAGATGAATTGATAGAGTGGCAAGGTGATTTAAAAGCAACTTATGATAAATACCTACACCCTGACGTTCTAGATAGAACTGATAGAAAGATGTGGGGCAAGATTTGGCGTAATGAAATTATAGATATATTCCAAATGGACTCTACAGTTGGTAAACAGAGTTTGTCTCTGATTAAACCAGAGAACATCCCACAAATGGCAGCGGTTAACTCGCTGATGAGACTGGTACCAGAAAAAGGTGCAAAGACACCGACAGAGGAATATGTTATGTATAAGCAACATCCTGAACTTATCCGCAAGGAAATTGATGAACTTGTTGCAACAGACGAAGAAAAAGATATTCTATACAACTTCATGAAAGACTATACCGGAGTATTGGAAAGTCAAGAGAGCGCCATGTTAGCGGTTATGTTACCGTTTACAAACTATGATGTACCACATGCTAATAAGATTAGAAAGATAATTGCAAAGAAGAAAATGAAAGAGATTGCTTCGGCACGTGAAGAATACTTTGCCACTGGAGCAGCGAACGGTGTTAGCGAAGACATACTAAAATATATTTGGGATGTCCAAATCAAAAGACAGCTAGGTTATTCGTTTAGTATACCGCATACGGTAGCTTATTCTCTAATAGCTTTGCAAGAGATGAACTTAAATATTAAGTTTCCATCTATCTATTGGGCAACTGCTTGTCTAACAGTTAACAGCGGGGGTTCAGATGAAGAAAGTGGAGGAACAACAAACTATGGTAAGTTAAGTTCTGCCATAGGTCGTATTAAAACACAAGGTATCAATGTAGCATTACCACATATTAATTTAGCCAAAATGAGCTTTACACCAAATGCCGAAAGTAATACAATTATCTATGGCATGAAGGGAATTAGTGATATAGGTGATGACATCATTGGTCGTATTATAGCAAACCGTCCTTATACCGGTTTCGAAGATTTTATAGAAAGAGTTAATCCAGGTAAAAGTCAGGTACTAGCTTTAATTAAAGCTGGATGCTTCGATGAACTAGAAAAAGATATCGGTCGTAAAGAATTGATGTATAAGTACCTGGAGTCTATCAACCCTAAGAAGAGCCGCATTACATTACAAAACATGAACGGTCTTATAAATAACAATTTATTACCTAAGAACAAAATGGGGTATGCAAAGTTATATAACTTCTGCAAATACTTAAAGGCATTTGCTCAGGGAAATAAACTATACTTAGATGATCGTGCTTATAAGTACTTTAGCGACAACTTTGATGTAGATATTTTACAACAGGATAAGAAAGGTACATATATCGACAAGGCGGTATGGGAAAAACTTTATGGAAATAAGATGGATGGTTTGAGAGATTATCTAAACAATAATCAAGATAAATTCAAACAAGCACTACAAAATGCAGAAATTCAAACTATATGGGACAACAGCTGTAAAGGAAGTATGTCTGCATGGGAGATGGAAGCGGTAGGATTTTATTATCACGACCATGAATTATTAAACTGCTCGCATCCAGAATTTCAATTTGTAAACTTTTTTGAGCAACCGGAATTACCAATACCTGACCACTATATTAAATATAAAGAAAGAGATATACCAGTATATGAATTGGTATCAATCTGTGGTACGGTATTAGATAAAAGCAGCTACAAACACACGGTTACATTACTAACTCCTCATGGAGTTGTAACGGTAAAATGCGTGGCCGAACAATATAGTCAATATGATAAGCAGATATCTAAACTGAACAGAGAAACTGGCAAGAAAGAAGTTATCGAGCGTTCCTGGTTTAAGCGCGGAACGCGTCTTATTATTAACGGCTGGAGATCTAGTGACCAGTTCTTGGCACGTAGTAGACAAAGTGAAAATAAGCATGCTTTTTATAAAATTATAGATGTTGATGATATGGGTAGATTAGAGATAACCAGATATAGGGCTGAAGACGATGATTAGTATTGGTCTTATAGACTATGATGCTACAATACAACACAAATACATGGCTCCTAATTATGACCTAGGATTAACCTATGCATACTTAAGACAGGATCCTAACATAAGCGTACGTCTTGTGGCCTCCCTATCTGAAAAGAATTTGTCTAAATATGACAAACTCATAGTCTTCAAAATCTCTCCATATCTAAAACACCCAAGCAGTGTCATTAAGAATTACTATAAGTATAATGTTGAAGAATACGGTCCAGGATTCATTCATCGTGAGCCGCGTCCATACTTTAAAGAAACCTTCTTTTCAAAACCAGATTTTACATGTTATAATCCTATTCTCAAACTATCGTTTGAACAACCAAAACATTTTCTCTCGTGGAAAATAGACAAAGCTCCAAAGATGCGCCACTACCAACAAATTCGTCTGTTCGAGGAATTTGAAGGAGAGTGGTTGCGTAGGGACTTGGGATACAGTGATAGTTACTTGGTTATACATGATAATCCTACAGTTTTATTCAACAACCCAAAACAGGGCGAGGTAATAGAGGAATTAATTAACCAAAATCATCATCTGATTTTCATACAGCCACTTGACATTAGTTTAATAAGTGATACTAATATAATAGAGCGAGTGATTACCCAACGTAATTATGCCTCTCTAAGACGCAACTTGATGATAAGTTCTCTTAACGACAATGCGTCATGGTTTATTAATTACTATCTAGAACATAAGTGTAAAAAAACTGATGTCACGGTCCTATTTGAAAAGGAGAAAAAGAATGATTACTACTTATACTTTATGTTACTGTTGCATTATTACAATAGCCTATCTGGCTATCAATTACGATTAAGACCTTATTGGGATAAGGAGATTATGTTGGGTTCTACGCTCAGTCATTATGCCTATCGCTTTTTATATGAAACTCCTTATCTTATGTCATTTTACGAATATGTATTCTACCTATCGTACACTAAAGCGGGCGTACCCGAGAAAATGATTCGCACCAATGAAGATTTGTATGAATACATATTTGAAAACTATGGGTACGCAGAAACTCTTCAAAGACTTGAGGATTGGATACTACAACATCCGGAATGTGAAGAGTATGTTTTTATAGGAGGAACTTCTAATTATGTTGAACAGAGAAGGAAATATTATGACCCGCGAAGAAGCAACTACGCTTTTAGCACAAGTGCTAATTGATTTAGCACGTAATTCAGTACACAATAAAAGATTAACTGACTATGCAGATGAATTAGAAAGATACATCGCATCGTTAGACGAACAAGAAAAGGCCGAAGAAGTAGAAAATGCTAACACAGAAGCAGAATAACCTGCTAGCATTTGCTGCTCCTTTAGGGGTTACTATCAGCAATATCACAGATTACCAAAACAAAGACAGTATATTACACTGCGTATGTAAACATGGACACGCAATACACGGGACAGTTGATTTCTTGCTTAAGACAAGATTTGAATGTCTTGAGTGTGAGGCGTTATTTGAATCCAATATTACTGATATGACCCCCTATTTTTTATCTCTAGATGCAGCTACTTATACAACAGGAATGTCTATCTTTAATAAAGAAGGACAACTACTGGGGCATAAAAGTTTTGTCGTAGATAAGAAGAAAGATTATTTTACAAGATTAAAAGAGATAGTGACAGAGGTATATAATATCATTGTAAAACAAGATATTAAGTGCGTCATTATCGAAGACTGCCAGTATCAAAATAACGCAGCACTATATAAAAAATTATGTATGTTGCAAGGAGTTTTGCGCTACTGGATAATCAATGTATTAAATATTGAAAACATTATGGCCTATCCGGACGAGTGGCGTTCATATAATCATATATATGGAAGCAAACGTCAGGAACAAAAACTGGCAGCAATAGAACGTGCCAGAAAGATTTATAAAAGAGACATAGCAGAAGATGAAAGTGAATCCATATTCCTAGGTAAATACGGCATATATCAATACTACCATGGGAAAAGCGACGCTAATGATTTATAGGAGGAAATAAAATGGATACTAAACAAAAAATATTAGAGATTTTAAATTGCACAGATGTAAAGAACTCTAACGCAAATGTAGACGAATATTCATTTGGTGGAAGAAAGTTTGAAGCCGCTGGTTTGATGTTAAAAGAAATTGCCATGGAGCAGTTCATTAATCCAGAAGTAGCCCAAGCCTTTAAAGAAAACCGTATCTACATACACGATATGGACAATTACGCCACAGGTATGCATAACTGTTTATTTGTAGATTTTGAAAGATTATTCAAAGAAGGTTTTACTACAAGAAACGGAGATGTTAGACCTCCAAAGAGCATCAGCACAGCAATGCAACAAGTTGCTGTTATATTCCAATGTCAAAGCCAAGTACAATTTGGTGGAGTAGCTAGTGCTCACATAGACTTTGATCTAGCTCCATTCGTTGGTTTGTCATTTGTTAAACACTTTAAGGATGGCTTAAAGTATCTAAACCATATGACTGACGAAGAAATTGAAACAGTAGTTAATAAATTTGCTGTTAAGATGGGAGATAGAAATTTAATTAACAAATACGAAGAAGCATATGACTATGCTTATGAATTAACTGAAAGAGAATGTTTACAAGCAGCTCAAGGTTTATATCATAACTTAAACACTTTAGAAAGTAGAGCTGGTTCTCAACTTCCATTCACCTCTATCAACTTTGGTAGAGATACTTCACCAGAAGGAAGAATGGTGAGCAAATCATTGTTATTAGCAAGCATTGACGGAATAGGAAAATTCCACAAGACAAGCATATTCCCAATCGCTATATTCCAACACAAAAAAGGAATTAATGCTAATCCAGGAGATCCTAACTACGACTTAAAACAATTAGCCATTAAATCTTTATGTAAAAGAATATATCCTAATTTCGTAAACTGTGATTTCAGTGGAAATGTAGAAGATATTACTGACCCAGATACTTACATGGCTACAATGGGATGTAGAACTATGTTAGGTTATGATAGACATGGATTCGGCTATTCTAAAGTAGGTAGAGGTAATGTTACTCCTATGACTTTAAACTTACCTAAGCTAGGTATTAAATATGGTATTTGCTTAGGAGAAAGAGAGGAAGCAGACCTTACTGGTTTCTACACTGAATTAGATGAACTATTAGATTTAGTTGAAACAGGTTTAGTGGATAGATATAAATTTATTTGTTCACAAAATCCTAAGTCAGGACCATTCATGTATAACAATAATACAATTCGTGGTTTCGATGGTGAAAACATTGAGAGCGCTATGAAACATGGAACTAACGCAATTGGTGTATTAGGTATAGCTGAAACTTGCCAAGCTTTATTTGGAAAAAATCACACAGACCCAGAAGTACATTCATTTGCAATGGACTTAATCCAATACATATACGACTTCACCAAAGCAGCCGGAGATAGAAACGATATGAATTTCTCATGCTATTTTACTCCAGCAGAATCTTGTTGTCATACTATGTGTAAAAAGACTCGTGATGAATTTGGTTCTATACCTTTCGTAACAGACAAAGAGTTCTTCACAAACAGTATTCACGTACCTGTATGGGAAGAAGTAGGTATCTTTGAAAAGATAGATATCGAGGCACCTTTCTGTGAATATGGAACAGCAGGATGTATTACTTACACTGAGTTTGAAAGTAAGATTATGAACAATCCTGAAGCTGTAGAAAGTATTATTAATTACGCTATGAAAAATAACGTACCTTATCTAGCAATCAATTTCCCAATTGATACTTGCCTAGATTGTGGTTTCTCTGGGGACATTGCTGAAATATGCCCAAGATGTAATGGCGGTACTATTGAACACTTGGCCAGAGTTACTGGATATCTAACTACTGATGTTAGCCATTTTAACAAAGGTAAGAAAGAAGAGGTTACATACCGTTACAAGCACAGCCAAAAAACATTTGGTGAGCACAATGAATAGAATAGAATTATACCAACAAATTGTTGGAGAAATGGAACAACTTTATATAGAAAAAAATTCCGACTACGGAAATTCAGTGGGAGATACTTTTGACCGTTACGGTCTAGTATCTTTCCTGGTTCGCATGGAAGATAAATTAAACCGATTAAGAAGTTTAAATCAAAAACAAGACGCCGCTGTGAAGGATGAAAAGATAGAAGATACTTTACAAGACCTTGCGAATTATGCTATATTAGCATTAATAGAATTGAAATTAAAGAAAGAGGTTTAAGATATTATGAAGAAATACATTAAAGTAGCGGCCCCGTTACAATACGAAAGTGTTGTAGACGGAGAAGGGCTGCGGATAGTTTTGTGGACTCAAGGTTGTAGAATGAAATGTCCTGGGTGCCACAACCCTCAAACGCACGACGAAGATGCAGGCACAGAGATGTACATTGATGACATTAAGCTAGCGCTTGATGTAAACTACAAACATCACCAGGGATTAACTTTTTCTGGCGGAGATCCCTTCCTACAACCAAAAGAATGTAGGGAAGTTGCTTTATATGCCAAGAATAAACTGGGGCTAGATATATGGGCTTATTGTGGTTGGACATTTGAACAACTGTTAGAAGACCCTGACAAAAGAGAACTGCTAGAAGTATGTGATGTATTAGTAGATGGTCCTTTTATCTTGACCAAATTAGATACTTCATTACCTTTTAGAGGCAGTTCTAATCAACGCTTAGTAGATGTGAAACAAAGTCTTAAGCAAGGAAAAGTGATTTTATATGGAGAATATAATTAGTATATTGAAAATAGTATTCCCAGGGATAATGGTTGCTGGGGCTCTAGGAAGCCTTGTCGTTAATATTGTTGACAAGGGTAATTGGGCCACAAGCCTACAATGGTTAGGAGCCAGCTTGTTATATACTGGTTTATTATTTAGAAATAAATAGAAAGGATGATACAGTGAAAAAATTTAAGGATGCATGTGATACATGCGGTAAATTTGATTATTGTAGCGGACACGAAGGAAAGGTATTGTGTCCAGAATGCATAAAGAAACAGGAGGAAACCAATGGAAGCAAGAGTTAAAAAACTATATGATGATAGTATTCTTCCTACAAAAGGAAGTAAATATGCTGCAGGGTTTGATTTATACGCTCACGAAGACGCAGTAATTGAACCACACACAAATGTAAAAATAGGTACCGGAGTAGCAATTACTCCTCCAGAAGGAACATTTGGTGCTATTTTCGCTCGCAGTGGTTTAGCCACTAAACAAGGTCTTAGACCGGCTAACTGTGTTGGTGTATGTGATTATGACTATACTGGAGAATATATTATAGCACTACACAACGACAGCAATGAGCCTAAAACTGTTGTTAAGGGAGACAGAATAGGACAAGTGGCGTTTATCCCTTATATTGATGCTTTCATCACAGAAGTAGAAGAACTAGAAATCACTGAACGTGGTGATGGAGGATTTGGAAGTACTGGTGCATAAGCATGAGTAAACTATATTATAGATATGGGGCTATGGGGAGTGGTAAATCAGCCGCTCTTCTACAAGTAGTCCACAACTACGAACAAATGGGAATGACAGTAGTATTGGTGAAACCAGCCATTGACACTAAGGGCAACGACAAAGTTGTAAGTCGTATAGGCATAGAACATACGGTGGATATTCTGTTAGCACCAAATGAAATACTACAAGACAAAATGAAACCCATTAAACCACACGCCATCGTGGTAGACGAAGCACAGTTCTTGACATCAACACAAGTAGAAGAATTATATATCATTACAAAGAAGTATGATATACCAGTATTGTGCTATGGATTGCGTTGCGACTTTCAAATGAATGGATTTGAAGGGTCAACCCGTCTATTACAACTGGCGGACGATATAGAAGAATTGAAGACCATTTGCCACTGTGGTGCCAAAGCCACACAAAATTTACGCTGGGTCAATCAACAACCAACCTTTGATGGAGAGCAGGTTATTATTGATGACCACACTAAAGTAGAATATACTGGCGTATGTGGCAAATGTTACTTACGCATAAGGAGAAAGATATAATATGGCTAAATACGAATATAAACCAGTTATAACAGACTTTGATATAGACTGGATGAAGATTAAATCAGCTTGTATGACTACAATCAGTAAACAAGCAGGTTCTAAAGAACCAAATGAAGAATGGAAAAAGAAACTTCTAATGTGTCAACACAGTCCATTAAGAAGAGGAACCATCTCTTGGAAATGGGAAGAAATTCCTTACTGTATTTCTACACACTTTGTAAGACACCATGAAGGTGTTGAAAAGTGGATAGGGACATCAAGAGCAGACAGAACTGAAATCAAAGATAGAAGCGAAAGAACTCAAATGGATATGGTACCTATGGAAATGGAAGCCAATATCCAAGCATTAATTAATATCAGTGAAAGAAGACTTTGTACTTGCGCCGACCCACTAACAATTAAATACTGGAAAGCAGTGTTAGAAGCAATAAGAGAATATGACGAAGACATTTACTGGGCTTGCGTTCCACAATGTATTCGTATGGGCGCTTGCCCTGAAGCGTTCAGTCCTTGTGGTTTCTTTGAAAAATTTGCAGAAGGATTAACTAAAGAAGAGCTTATGGACATGAAGACTCGTTATGATAAATATAACGAATTACGTGGTCCTAAGAAAGTTTTAAAAAAATAATTTTTATAATAGGTCAAAGACCAGAAAATTAAGCGATTTAAGCTAGCATAATTTGCTGAAAATATATTTCTAATATAAATATATTATAAAATCAAATCATCGCTTAGAACCGATTTAAATTAGGTCAAAAATAATAAGAGAAAATCACTTACAGAATAGTTGATTTTCTCTATTTTTTTATGATATAATATTTATATATGAAAGAAAGGACTGATATATATGTCACACTTTTGTGTTGCAACTTTTGTACAAGAGCCTTCAGAGGATCGCGTACATCCAATTATGTATCCCTTCGGTACAGAAAGCGACGAGTTTTTTGAAAGAGTTGTATTTTTAACCAAAGATGAATACATAAGAACATACAAAATACGTTATCCAGAAACCACTTTGTCAGACAATGCTATTTGGGCACAGGCTGGCATAGAATATGCTGACGTGGATTATGAGGCCGGTTTAATTTATGAGAGCTATAATCCAGACGGTCAATGGGATTGGTATGTTATTGGTGGGCGATGGTCTGACCAATTGTGTGCACCAAAACGAGTAATGCCACAATACATGATGATACCAGGTAATCCAAGAGGTAGAAGTCGCTGGGGAATGGCTGCTCCACTAAAAGACATTGAATGGCACAAAGTTCATAAAAGATGGGGCACTAAATATTCAGTATTAAAACAGCGCTGGGAAGATGCCGAGAAAGAAAATGGATTTACCTTTAGAAACCTACAGCACAACTGGGGAAGCAAAGAAGCCTTCTTAAGAGAAGGTAAAGATTGGCTGCCGTACAGTTTTATACATCCACTTACTGGGGAATGGATTTCACAAGATGACATGACTCGACAAGAATTCAGAGATAGTTTTTTACAAATAATAAACGATCCAGGCTTACAAGAGTACTGGTTAATAATAGTAGATTGTCATATATAGGAGGACTAATGCAAGAATTTAAAAAGAAGAAACCGTTTAAAAAAGAATTTAAGAAAGACTTTAAAAAGAAGGAAGATGAAAAGTTCGACGTGGAGAAGTGGCTTAAGCTGCATCCAGGACCAGAGCCCCTAAAGCGTGGCAAGAAAAATACTCTAGACAAAAAAAAGAAGAGAGGACATTAATATGTCTTCTCTTTTTTTATAGATATACATAAATACCCAAGTAATCGGAAAGACCGGTAGCTATATAAGCGCCCCCGGAGAATGCGTGTAACCAAATATTCCCGTCGGTTCCTCCTTTTAAATAACCGGTATATTTTCCGTCGTTACACAAGAACAAACAACCTATAGCTATGCCAAGGCGTTTAGCACCATCAACATAACAATTATAAGCTCTCATCTTTACTTCATTTAATGTAATTGTTCCGCCTGTGATAGTGGCACTTGATGATGTAATTGTACCACTATATGAACTAGAACCTTGAATAGTAGCATTTTTCATATATACGCTACCATCTGTGGCAACGGCAAACCTGTCTTTAAAGAATAAAAAGAAATCATCATATCTACTACCATTCATGCTGCAATAATTATATAGTCCTCGTTGAGATAAATAATAACTGCTCGCTGCTCCATCTGCAGAGTTGGTATTATTTTTAGAACCTAGATATGTTCTCTCTTCTTCTGTACCATTAATAAAACCACTATGTGAGCTATTGATTTGTTTTTGCGTAACCGTACCAATATTCCAGCCCCCAATTGTACCACCACTTGCTATTATTTTACCAGTAATTACAGCATTTTTTGCAGTTAGCAATCCTTGCGTACTTACCGAAAAACTTGTCTCTTCGTTATCAGTCTTCCCAATTATAACACTTCCATCTGCTTTAATGTATCCAGTTAAGTCTGGTGCTTCTGGGATGTCTGGAGTATTTTTTAAGTTATTGTAATCAATCAATACACCACTACCAAGTTCAAGTTCAGTGGCAGTAATCTTACCAGTAAAATGACCGTCTTTGGCATAAATAGTACCAGAAATGACAGCATTGGTGGCTTGTAATAATCCTTCGCTACTTACCTTAAATCCACCGGCAGTTTCAGTTGTTCCTACTTCAGCAGTTAGTTTTCCTATTGTTCCGTCTTTAAATATAATCATGTTTACTTCCGGCGCATTGTCGATACTATCGTATCCAACCTTAACTCCAGAACCCAAAGTTAAGCTATTTGCTATAATATTTCCAGCAAATGTTCCGTTAGCGGCAAATACGTTTCCAGAATGTGTTACAGAGAAAGCTGGATAAGTTATTGTATTTCCTTCGGAATCTGTGGTTGTAATTTGACCGGCTTGTATAGCATAATCACCAGAAGATTTTAAAGCTATATAATTAGAACCTTCACCAGATGATAGCTCTGTTGTTCCAACATTCCAGCCCGCTATTTTACTTCCTTTTTCAACCAACATTTGTCCACTTAAATATAACATAGCATGGTTGTTTCGATCTACTCCTATGAAAGCCTTAATATTTCTATCTTCTCCATCTTTGGTTTTAGATGTCCAGTTTGGCATCTCATTTTCATTTGCTATTTCTGGTAAATAGTATGGTGCAGATGGGGACTTCTTGATAACCAATCCATGATTATCTAAAATAACCTTTGAACCACTTCCTGATAGAATTTGTATTTTGTTTGTGTCAATTGTACCAGAACTGATGTAATTTGCGTTAATACCTTCTGGTGTAACAAGTGGTTCATATGTAGCACCGTTGTCAACAGTTCCATATATACCAGCTCCGGTATACTTCATCTTACGAGATGGATCTGCTGGATTTGTAACTAAAAGTCCGGTACTATCTAATAATGAATTTCCTTTAACTCCGACAAATGCTAAATTATCTTTACCGCTAGTTTCTAGAGTCTTATTAATGGCTACACTAGAGATTGTGCCATCTGATTTTAAGATTGCTGTTCTAGCATATATATCTGAGTTGTTCAATACAGTATTGGTAGCGCTAATGATATTACCAACAAGTTCCTCGTTATCTGTATATGATGTATCAACTGTGATGCTATTGGCTTGTGGATTATCAATAACTCTTTTAATTGATGTGATAAGACCAGGAACACCATATAGTCCCATAGGCTCATCATATACTGCAACATAATCTCCAGCTTTTGGTACAACTTGTCCCAAGTTGTGTAAACTGTGCACAAGTTCATTATATGTATCAAATACTGGTGCGCGGTATTCAATAAGGCCACTGCTATCAATAACGTTGGCAGAATAAGTAATCTTAGGTACTGCATATTGGTCAGAAGCCTCTAGAGTTTTATTTAATAATACGGCAGGGTATACAATTTGTTCATCGGTAAATCTACCCTCAATTAAATAATCTCCATAATTATCTTGAATATCATTTTCTAAACGTGCAAGTTCTAGTTGGTATAGTTTAAATGACTTGTCCATTTCTTCAACTTTCTTTTGAGACTCGCTTAGTTCCACTTCATTTTTTAAAGCATATCCTAAATATTCCAACCATTTGTCTACCCTTCCATTCCAATGATAAAGATGACTACTTTTATCGTAAACAGTCTTACCATTTATTTTAAATGAATACTCTTTCTTTGATTCAGTCCCGCCAGGTATTTCTTCTACTTCAAATTTAGTACCAAGATAAATAAAATTACCTTCATTTTCTACGCCTAGCTGTTCGGCTATTTCTTGGAAGTATCCTTTAGAGCTTGGATCTAATTGAACTGAAGATGTATTATCGGCACTCCATACTTCTATAGGTATATCTCTGGTTTTAATAGTTCCTCCAGTACAAGTTCCTCCATTTGGTGTTGAATTCGTACACTTGTCTACTTTAGAACCATATACCTTAAAACATTTATCACAATAGTAAGCCGTAAACACATGTCCGTCACCTGATACTTTACAATCTGCAGGTTTAAATGGGAAAGCAGAGAATTTCTCTGTTGTTGTTCCTGGCCATCTGTAATAAACATTCATCATTGCATTAAGAATTGAAGTATATTCATCTTGGTTAGTTGAAAGATTAACGCCAGCGTTAACATATTCGTCTTGTGTTTTGGTATAATCTGTTGTAAACTTGTCTAAGAAACCTAAGTTCAAATCTTGTATTTCTTGGCTCTTCTCATATAAGCCTAGAATCTGTTCCTTGGTCATCCATCCATTGTCATACATCCACTTAAAGTTATAAATATAGTTTGTCCCATATGGACTTCTTTTTTGAATGTACTCTGGTGCATTTGGATTCCAAGGTTCTATATTATCAGGATTAATGTCTTTGTTTTCGTATTCACGATTAGCATCTCCTAGATTAATTTTTTCTTCTCCGTTTGTGTCTTGACCACCGTAACTATATAATTTGGTAATTACTTTATCTCCGTCTTCTTTTACAGAAGTGCTAGACAATGAATGACCAAAATGATATGTTAGTCCATAGTTTTTTCCACTAAATAATTTTAGCGACACAGTACGGTTTTCACAATCAAACATAGGATATAACTGGAATGCTTTAGCTATTTCTGTAATAGCATTATAACAATTACTTTCGCTACAAGATAAAGTAGTACGCAATTCTGTAGTTTCAAACAAATCTCCAACAGAACCATTAGGTTTAGGAACTTCAGTAACTGCTATGTCAACATCATATAATTCTCCTGTTTTTTTATCTACAGCATGTGTCCAAGATTCATTAGTCATATCAACTTGATTCCACTTCTTACCATCATACTGTGTCATGGTTGTGATTATAAAATCCTCATCATCTGGTTGCATGTACCATTTATTTCCATCCCAGCAATATAAATAACATCCAACCGTTTTATCTTTTTCTTTTACTGTATATATAAGCCAGCTGTCGGTTGATGCTGTCTTAGGAAATAGGTCTTTATTATCTGTATATACTCCAACGAAGTTATCATTTGTAATTACATTCTTAACTAATAAATATTGACCTTCGCGTCCATCACCATAGACAATATCTTGATCTGTATCTAATATAACGGCAACATCTTTTAGTTGTTCAAAACTTCCTTTGATAGACCAGTTGGTGTTTTCCAATATCCAACTTAAATAATTACAAGGATTGTTAGGAGTTAAATACCAGTCTCCTTTTTCTAGGTAAGTCCATTCATATCCATAAAATTCTAAGTAGTTTTCTATTCTCTCTGGTATATCAACTTCTCCGGTTTTAAATTTTGGATAAATGTTTAATGTTAAATAATCTCCTTCGCTGTATAAGATTCCACCAAATCTACCCGTTTTAGTGATTGGCCAATAGAAAACTGTAGCCGTTAAACCATAAGGCCATACTGTTTCTGCGTCGCCTTCGCGAGCCTTCATTAACAAACCAATTTCAGATTCAGTAAGCGGATATTCTGTAGAAATTGTAGGATCCCAAGATTCTTCGGCACTATAGAAACCGGTTTTATTATAATTATATATCCAAGGTAGATATTTGACAGTACCTGGTACATCCATAGGTTTCTTTTCATAAATAGACCAGTCTTTTCTAGTAATTGTTTCTTCGTTAATTGTCAAACCAAATTTCTTTTTACTTAAATTAAAACGAGGATAGTCAATTGCAGTAAAGTTTAAAGATACCTCGTGACCTTCACGTTTTTTGTCTAATGGTTGGATAATATAATCCATAACATAATTCTCAATTAAGTTACGTGGATAGTCCGGATAATAAGTTACTTCCTTATAAGTTGTTGTATCTCCATACCCCTCTGGAACAACTACTGTAGCTTCCGTGTCACCCGTATAGTACACTTCTCTGTTATATCTAATTTTTGTTAATGGTAGTAATTTTTCCAATTTGTCATTTGGCTTCCATCTTTCGCTAGCAGGAGCATCTGCCAATTCATTAGGCATATCCATGATACGTGTTGGCATAGTAAAAGTCAAGTCACTATACCCAGTATTAGAATCTGTGATATTAATATTGTATGCATAACCAGGAGTTCTGCTATCATCGCTTACAAATATCATATCAACGATATTGTCTTGATAATCTAGCACATATAATGTTTCCTTAATATAAACTTGCATTTATTTCACCTCTCAATATAAAAAATAAAAGTAGAGAAAGCTACCACTTTCCCTACAATTTTTTTCTTCCCTCAATATATTTTGTTCTTATTAGCGGCCTTCCTTTGGACGTTCTGTCAGAACAATGTTCGCGTTCAAACTGTTCTAATATAGCCCGTATCGCTAATAATTGTCGTTTGGTAGGGTTGTAACCCTGTGTATTTATGTTTTTCAACAAATTATTGATGTAAATATACATATCTAAATCTTTGCATTCTATGATATGTAAATATTCGTGCGCAGTATCCCCACGGAGCAAAGCACCATTATCCAATGTAAGCAAGCCTCCATGTTCTCGTTTAATGATATGGTGATAGGTCAAATCTTTAGTTGACCTTAAATCATATCCCATCCAATCAATTTCTTTAGGACGGTATATGCGAATCATCTCATGGGTTACTGGTTTCATTTTACACCTCTCTATTAATGTAGTATGATTTCAAAGGTATAATTCTGATTTATGTAATTTATTGTCATAATACCATTTTCAATGACTACCCATTCAGGTAATCCATTAATCATAGCTTCACCATTAATAACAATGTGAAAGTTTTCTAAATCTTGTATATAATCAGTACTAACAGAGCTGTTAGCAATGATGTTTTCTATTGTTTCTGTTTTGTCTAATCCAGTTAAGATAATAGAATATGTATCTGGTTCTGGAGTAGGCTCCATACCATAAATTAGTTTCAAATAATAATCTTCGTCACGTACTATTCTGATATCATCAGTTCCAATCTTTTTTGCCAATTGGCGTCCAGCCTTTTTTACTTCTTCCTCAGTTTCATAAACATATTCTATAACAGTTCCATCTTCTAATTTTTCTCCCCAAAAGGCGAATACGTTGGGAGCTGCCATAGTTCTAATTCTATACATTAATTTATACATTAGTTATTCACCTCTCCTAAAATCCAGTCCAAGAAATCAATTCCGTCGTTTCCTGTAATCTGGTTAATAATTCTTATATTTTTCTTACCATATAGTTTTAATAGAGTTAATACAACCGGTCTTATATCTTCAAGAGAAGCAGCTATGTAATCTGCTTCGTCTTGTTGATAAAAATTCCATATATTATTTCTTGATGTGCAAGTTTTTACAAGTATTTTATACATAATTCACCACTTCCCTATAGTTGATTTATTAAAGCATTCTTTATAAAATCTTTAATAATAATAGCTCCTTGAACATTAGGGTGTAATTTATCAGTAGTATTATCTGCTAAATTCCAATAGTGTATTCCGCTTGTATGTAAGTCTATAATACCAGCACCTAGATTGCTTGCTATTAGCTTAATGCGATTGTTAAATTCACTTAAGGTTGTACCATTGTTATTTATTGTTGGGTAAGTTGCGTTCTCACCAGTATCGTATGAACCATGGGCTGTCTCTAATAGTGTACAACAAAATACTCTAGCCTTAGGGTAGGTCTTCAATACTTTAGAAACCATTAAACCGTACGCTTCGCTAAAGGTTGTTATATTACCTTCGCTAGGTATAGCAGTAGAACCATCATAATTACCCAATTCTCTATGTGATGATAATGCAAAATCATTAATTCCTATATAAATTACAATAATCTCAGGTTTATCTGCTGAAGCTAAGTCATTAATTCTAGCAGTAGAACATCCAGCTGCTGCAGAAGTTGTACTTGATGAATTTCCAGTAACTGTAGATCCCGACCAGGAAGCATTCCTTACCAATTGCATACCAGTCTCGTTTACTAATTGATACCACCAAGTTTGTTCTACTGATTGTATATCTCCAGACGGATAATAAGCAGCGTATCCATTAGGTATATGCCCTCTAAATGTAGTTATACTATCACCTAAAAAACTGATTTTCTTACCAGCCAGTTTACCAGATGTTGACAATCTGTTATTGAACAGCTCTGTTAAATCAGCTTGTATATTTGTTCCATTGCTTAGAGTCATTGACAACATTTCTCCACCAAAACTTTCTACAGGAACTGTATCTAAATAAGTAAAATAAAAACCTAGTCCACTAGTTCTAGATTCTTCAAGCGATGTACCTGCTAAGGCGTCGTGAACAAATATTGTTTGTCCTTTGTTTGTTAAATTTCCCTTGTTGTACTTGAACACAGCTGTGTCGGTTTTTTGTCCTATACCAATAGTTTTAGGGCAAGAGTCTATTGCCTCTTGATTGTGAATGGTTACACGGCTATCTGTGCCATCAAAATAGTATGTTGCTATTCCGTAGTCTGTCTGTAAACTAAACATAGTAAATGTATCGCTGCTGTTTGTTAGCGCGGCTGAGGCTTGAGCAAGCGAGCTCACATCAGACAAAGTTTTATCTACGTCTAATTCATTATTACCAGAAAAGCTAATAATACCGCTTGAGGCAGCATTAATTGTGATACTTACCAATTTCTTTCCAATGATAGGTGCCATAACATCTGTAATCCAAAATGGAGCAACAGTAGTAACACTAGTAGCATTTGTTTGTTCTATGTCACCTATATGATGTTTTTGTTCAATCGTTGCCATTTCGCTGACTGTTTGTATATTTGCTTCTATTTGAGTGGGATAGATTCCATTGATATCATAATCTACTCCACTTACTCTAATCTTTTTTATTTCTCCCATGATAAAACACCTCCCTCTACGCTTACACTTTCATCAAAAACCAAAACTCCATTAACAACTACTGGTTCTCCGGCAGAACCTGGTGTTCTGTTTGGTAGATTTGTAATGGTTTCTAACGCAGACAATAATAGAGCGTTATGTTCTGCAAGTTGATTATTGTTTGTTTGTAATTCGTTTTTGTTCATAATTATTCAACCTCCTGATAGTCGTGTAGCTTAAATCTTTTTTTGTCAATCTCGTGATTATGAGCTATCTCTTCTTCAGTCAGTTTACGATTATATATTCTTATACAATTCAATTCTCCATTTATAACATATGGGCTGCTACCAGTATAATAGCACATTACTGCCATTTTAGAATCAGCAGAACTATGAGCTACGCTACCATTTTCCTTTACTCTGAAATATGGACTACCATCAATAGATGCATCTAGTATAGTTTGGTAATTGCCCCCTCTTGTACCAACATTTTCAGTATAAATAGAAGCACCAAAACGTTTCCCATAATAACCGGTTTTAGTTTGTTCTGAACTTGAGGAGCTGTTGTTAATAAATGCTACGCGTCCATTGCTTTCAACGATTCCTACGCCCCAGGATAGAGAAGAGTTAGCTGCTAATAGCCACCCTCCAGTACTGTTTGAACTATTGTATTGTGATGTGACACTTCCAACAATCTCATAAGTGTATCCAGAATTATAATAGTCTTTAGACATAGTAAATTTATATATCATGTCATTTGTAATACCCTTGGCTCCCAAGGCTTTGTGTGGTTTGTTTCCTGTTGATGGGCTAACCGCATACAGATAATCGGTCCCCACTCTATTTAATAATTGACCATTATTTACAAAATCGTCATAACCATCGAACCAAGCAACCAATCCGTCTGTAACATAATCAGCTTCCACTTCTTCGCTTCCGTTGTTGCTAGCCTTATACGCTAAGGTTTGTATAATATCGGCTATAATTGTATTTTGTGTATCTAACATCTCACCTTGATTAGTCAACTCTTCTGTTAGGTCTTCTTTGGTAGAAAGGTTTGATATTCTCGTATCAAATTCACTAACTGGTATAGTCTGAGTGGTTCCTTCTTTTTCTCTTATGGCCGTAGCAACATCTGTTAAAAAGTTTGTTAAATTATCCGTTCTAGCCATTAATACTCACCTTCCAATACCTTACCAATAGCCGTTGCTATTGAAGCATCTATAGCTTCTTGAGTAATAGGATAATATTTTAATGTTGATGAACCAGGCTCATCTGTTGTCTTTGTATATAATAATTTCATATACGCTGAATATCCTTCTAAGTCAACAGAACATCTCAATCTAATTCCCCCAAGGTTTTTGTTTACCCAAGCTTTTATCCATACATTGTTATCATAATAAGAGCTAAGAGCAAAAGATTCAAAGTCATTTATAGCAAAAGCTGAGGTTTCATCTATCCAAACCTTGTCTAGAATACTACCATCAAAATCAAAAGGTATAGTCATATTTGGACTCACCCCTATATTATCTAAAACAACCATTCTACTATATAATGGTTTACCGTCTAACCATGTACCAACTACTTGTTCTTCTGTTGAAAAAACAGACATTTCGGCCATTACTTCGCCACCTGTTTGTATTTCCGAAACTATCTGATCGATTTCTTCCTTGTTATAATAGTCGTCTAATTTTATATCTCCGGTTCCGGCTGTACGTTCTGTTACTATGATTGTAATAGTACCGGTATAGGTATAAGTATCAAAGTTTCCACCACTAAAAATCATTTTAACATGAGCTGTTTTTTGTGGATCTGAAATACTTGTTACATCTCCTTCCAAATATAGAGAATTGTCTAATCTATAATTTTGTGTAAATAAACATTTACGATATTCTCCAGCAGAACTACTAGTTTCACAATATAACATAATATATGGTGAGTAGTCATTAAGATAAGGTTTTACTATTTGACTTAATTGGTTCTTTACACCTGCAGAATCAATTATGTGTGTTCCAGGTGTTAAATAAACGGCAGCACCGTTCATGTAAGTATATAATGGTATAGATTTGCGTAAATCTGATAAAAAAGCATTGGCCCAAACATATTGTATGATACGATCATTGAAGGCTGTTACACGAGGATTTGTTACGCAAACGTAATAGTTCCCTTTTGTATATGTATCATTAGTATTACCAATATATTGATATACAACGCCTAGATTACTTGCTGATGCAGTTGGTAAAGAGGTCACTTGAGAAATAGATGTAGATGGAATTAAACCATTCACTTCCTCTTTCGTATAGTAGTTAGAAAGATCTACCTCTGGTATTTCTATATTAGCTATAGCCTTGTTAACATATTCTTCCGTAGCACAACCTAATACCTCATGGTCTACATATGATTTGTTCGTTAATTCATCTTCGTTAACAGGCATTACTGTACTTCTTGGTAAAACTGAGAATGTTTTTACTCCAGTAATATTTTCGTTTGATGCAGAAAAGTCAATACCAGCAACCACTTCGTCTAAATAATCCATGGTCGCATATGACTCTAAATCAATCGCATCTACCCTTGCTTCAACTTGGTCAACTCTTTCATTAGTTGCATAATCTCCAAGAGTTATATTTTGCAAGTCTTCGTGAGTTGCATAATCTCCAGCCGCCTGTATTCCCAAATCATTAAGACTTAATTGTCCTATAATTTCAATACCATTGATACTAGGACGATTTAATAATTCTTCATAATTATCTGTGCTGTCATATATAAAAGTCTCTACACTACCATCCATGTCATCGCCGGTTTCTTGTTTTACTATCTTAATACAGTCTTCACCATAAACATCGATTAGGGTTAGTGCAGTATCTTTGATTTCCTGTAATGTATTGGCCACATAGTCTTTTCCATCTTCTTGATAATAAAACCAAGTATCTCCAGTATGAGTTTCTATGTGTATCATAATTTTATACATAATATCCCTCCTTTTTAGATTTTCTCCTATAAATATAGTAGTTGCTAACGCCTATAAATAAAAAAGAGAAGAGGACTATTCCTCTTCTACTTTCCATGTAATTTCTTCAGTTTGGTTTCCCATATTTGCTAAACTAAGTATGCTACCAATAGCACGTTTTGCTTGAGCTGTAATAACTGATACTACAACTCCAAGGATACCAACACTTGACATACTGTGAAGCATTTCGTCTGCAAATAGTTGCATTCCAAACACATCGCCAATCATTGTGTTAATGTGTGGTAGCATAGCAAAAGCAACACCAGCGAATGCTGAACCCATATAAAAAATGAATGCTTTTCCTACTCCACCTAATAATCTTTTGAAAGAAAATTTTTCTTTTCCTGTACTTACATTAACTACAGCACCACATACTGTATTTACAATCATAAGCAGTGCTAGTACAATTCCTAACCATCCCATGGCTTTTAAAGTTGATATAATTGATTCTAACATCTATATCCCTCCTATTGATTTGTTCCTTTTAATTCATCGATTTGTGCTTGTAAATTAGCTATAACTGTTAACAAATATTCCATAGTTACAACTTCACGATCTCTAATAAAAATTTGTTCCATGGTTTATACCTCCTTAGTTTTTAATTTTTATCCACTGAGTGCCATCACCATAATATGTTGGTACTGATATGAAATCATCTACATCATAATATGCTACATCATGTATTGACCATAACATTTTACCTAATGCAAATTCTGGTAATTGATACATGGCTGTACGATACTGCGTACTTTTGTATTTTCCTTGTGTAATTACTAGACTTTGAGGTTGAAATTTAGAAGTGTCTTTTGCTAAAGCATAAGGTCTCTTATTTGGTGTAGAAGCAAAAATTTGTTCAAACATTAAATTAAGATAGTCTCTAGATTCTGGTAAAGTTACTTGACTAACACTATCTCCAGTTTCTAAATCGTGTATCCATAATGTATTACCTATAATACGATAAATCTTACCTTGATGAATAATCATACCACCAATTGAGCCTCCGGTAAATTTGTTTAAATAAGCAGTACCTGTTTCAGAAACTCCATTAATTGGATCATATAACACACCAGTACGTTGATCTGATGATGTATTAACTGTACAATTTAATAATAATAGTTTTCCATCTATTACAGGAGCCAGAGCCTTCATACCATATTTTGCTCCACGTACTCTACCTCCAACAGTTAGTTGTGACCAAGTTTCTGTTTTAAAATCAAATACATAATCTCTGATATTACTGTTTCCAGAATTTCCATAGAATGTATACAACTTATCATTTAAAATACCAAAATTCATATAGAAGTCATAGTATGATACTTCCATTTTTGGCATAGTGCGTAATTCTAAAGTATCTAGATTGAATTCCCACCAATCATATTTGTTTTTTTGAAAGTTATATAAACAATTTTTATATTTGAAAGTTACATCTCCATTTGTATTAGGCACGTCTATCTTTTCTAAAACATTAAAATTTTTATCGCACTTGTGAATTTGTGCACCAGCCCAATACCATATGAAACCATTATGTTCATGGCAGTGATTCCAATAATACGCAGGAACAGGGTATTTTTCTTCCCCTTCTAACTCTCCTGCTTTCATGATATCTTCATCTACACATAGGTGTTCCACATTACGTGGAGTTGTTTGTAGCCAAATACCGTCTTTGGTTTCTGGTTCATTTTCTTGTATGAAAACATTTAAAAATTTTTGTATCTTTAATTCTGTAGCTGTTACTACTTCTTCAATCGGTGCATTAGGGGATAAATCAAGATTCCCCTTAATGCTTGTGATTGTATTCTCTACTCTTTGTAGTTTGCTCTCTAAACTGTTTTCCATTATTTAATCACCCAATTCTTAGCGTTTGCTATTGCATGCCATTCTTCTGGGATTGTCATGTCGCCATTAAATGTTAAGACATGTTCTCCCTCCACACCAGTCATATCAGCTGCTTTATTAATAATATCTTCTTTACATTTAGATGTTAAAGCAACACAGTTTATAAAACTGTAGTTTTGTGTAAAGTTGTTTGGCATTTCTATCCATTTAGTACAACGATAGTTTTCAAATATTCTATCTGGAGTAGAACAACTAATCAATTTTGGTAGTCTGATGATTAACATTGAATTAGGAGCGCTAGGTATACCATTAATTGTTTCACAATTAGGTAGGTTAATTTCTGCAACACCTTCTGGCCACCAAAATGAATTATTAATACTTTTTACGCTATCCAATAAAATTTTTCTACAAGAACATCCAGCAAACATATCGTAACCATTTAGGGATTGTAATGAATGTAAATCTATTACATCTGCCTTAATATCTCTAACTGCACTCTCATATGTAATACTAGTAACATTTCCCAAATCAACATATTTTACATTCTTAAAATAATGTCTAAAGCAATCTCCTGCCCCAATTGTGGTCATCCAACTAAAATCCTTTATTGGTGTATTACATAAATTACACACAGAGAATGTCCCTTGATTTACACCACTTAAATCAAATCCTTCTATATAGCGTAAGCCATTATATTTAACATTACCATAATCCATGTCGTTATAATATAATTCTGAAATAGTGATTGGATAATCTGTTTTAATTCCAATTACATGACCGCTATCATAGTTTGTTAAACGCAAAGATGGTAGTCCATATTTTTTAAAATGGGTCCATTTTGCATAATACCAACGTGGTTGTGTGCAATATGTCATATCATTTGTTTCTATAGTAACACTTTGTAATTTACTTCTATTACTATTTGAGGAACCTTGATATGAAGTTAATGTTGTAGTTTGTAGCTCTATTTGTCTATTTGTCCAAGCAGGTATCATTTCATAATTTATCATAGAAGGTCCAAACCAGTGGTTAGCAGTATCCGTACCTCTGAACACTTCTAGTTGTTCTAAAACTTGAGTAGAATAATACACGCAGAATGATACCATTTCTCTTCTTGGTGCGTATATAACTACCCATCTATATTTACCATTAATATCTTTGCTTGCATCCCAAGTATGTATCATATTAAAAGTACCCGTGTTGTCATTGAACATGTCATAACTTTGTCCATCTGAAGTATAAATTCTATATGGAGCTTTATAATAAGTACGATTAATATATGCTCTAGAGGCACCTAGGGTTATATCATAAGTATTACTAGGACTCGGAGTACTTGAACCACTTGTATAAAATGAAACTGTTGCCTTACTGTTATCTAGCAAGAACGCAGAGTGAGGAAATAAAGTTATATCATCCTTTACCTCATCGTCATATGACATAAAAATTTCTTTTAGATTAGGCCAGTCTGATGGTCTTTTCCATCTTGTTGGATCTGTCTCAAATGTATATCCTTCTTCTAGTTCAGGAATTTGAACTAATTGATTATTTATATGGTCTCCAATATCAAAAACAGTTTCTGCTAATTGTTGTAATGTAGCAGTATCTTTAATATCGTGTCCATGATTTCTTGCTCCTGTGATACAAGCCTGTCTACCTTTTTCTATATTTTCTAATGCTTTGTATAAAGTACTTGCCATATCCTATTCCTCCTCTGTAGGTAAATAAAATTTTAATAATTCATCTACACGTGCGATGTCTGATTCATTGTAGTTATTTTCGTCAATTGCAGAAGGACTTTGTAATAGGTCATATATTCTCATACATTCCTCAGCTTGAGGACCAGCTATAGCTCTAGCTGCTACGATTTCTATAGAGTCTTCTGTTTTTAAAGAGAAGTCATCTCTCATAGAAGCCACACTTGTTTCTATTCTAGTTAATTTACTATCTAAACTTGCGTTTTCCATTATGCAATCACCCATCCCTTATCTGTTATTGATTTTATCATATCTTCCGCATAGCCTTCTGCTATTTGAGGTAAAGATATTGTGCGACCATTAGACACTACCGCAAGATTACTAACTATATCAGTTAAACTATCCATAGTTAAATTTAAACATTGGCGTAAGTTCAATGATTGGTCTATATTTTGTCCTAAAAATAATGTTTGTAAATTAGGACAATTCAATACAACAGTATTATCCGCAAAAGTTACTTTAGATGCGTCTAGGTGTTTTATAGTATATGAAGTGAAATTTTTTACTGAACAGTTGTTGTTAAATGTATAAGACTGAGGTCCGTTAAGTGTTAAGTTATCAAATACACTTCCAGTTCCATATTCAAACACTCTGTTATTGTTGATTGTTAAGGTTGGCATAGTACAAGCTCCTCCGAATCTAACTACAGTAGCATAAGGTAGTATTAAACTAGGACTATTGTTTCCACAAGGTATATCTAATATATCAAAATTAAATGTTCCATATAATTGACTAGAAGTTAATAATGGATAGTTACAAGAACTCCATAAAGTATTACCAGTCATACACTGTGTTATTTGATTATTACCTAATATTGATAAATTTGGAAAATTGATTTCACGTAGTACAGGGTTATTAATCATAAAAGTTGCACCTCTATTACCCCCATAATTTGTATATGTCACCTTTCCACAGTATACATGTTCTAAACGAGAACAGTAACAAAGAGTTCTATATATACCTGTTTCACCAAGGTGATCTATAATACAAGTATCATCAAAAACTAAACTAACAATTTGATTACCAGCATTTGCCAATCCTGTCCATTGATTTAGTCTGAAGTTATGATATAATATTTCAATTGCATTGTCTAAACCATAATTATAATAGTATCCATTAGTTGTACTTATTCCGCCTACAACAGGGCTGCAGGTAGATGTTCCATGACTAACTGTATACTTTGCTTGTACATACATTATTAAATATTTTTCTTCTTCGTCTTCTTCCCATGTAAGAGTAGTATCACCTGTTATCATTTGTTCTGTGCCATTAGATAATACCACATAAAAATTTTGACTACCTGCCAATTGTTTTGTTAATAAAACCGATGTGACAGTTTTTTCAAATAGAGCAATACCTACGGGATAATAGTCTACTCCATCTATATTTTTAGGTTCGCTATTTTCTAAAATTTCTTGTGTATTAAGCCAACTAGCCGGTCTTTTCCAGTGTCCTGTTGGATTATTGGTCTCTACACTTTTCTCTACACAATTCTCAATAGCATTGGCCACTTCGTCTAATGAAAGATTGTATGCTAAGTCAAAACCTGCGTTGTTCATAGCTTGTATACATCTCTTACGGCCGTTATCTATTTTAGTTAATGTTTTAAATAAATTGCTTGCCATGTTTTATCCCTCCTTTAATTTTTAAATTTTATCCATTTAGTACCATCGCCATAGTATGTTGGCAATGAATTATTAAGTCCTGTTGTTTTATTATAATAATAAACATCGTAGAACATATATAAAAAACGTCCTGTAAAAACACTGTCCCATAATTGTGTGTGTATGCTTGCTGCTCTAGCTTGAGCTTGCACTATAACAATCGCATTTCTATCATATTCCGTTCCATCAAAAGGCATTGCAGTATAGTGCAAACTGCTGGCGCTAGGTCCAGTTAGTCCAACAATGTTATTTTTATATACAGCCATACCATATACATTATCTATAGCTTCGTCCACAAATTTATCATGACACTCATTCAACTCTAATGTATCTTTGTTAATACGAATTGTATAATCTTTCCCATTTGTGAAATAAAGATAATTATCTAAATCTATAAATATTCTATTTTTCCCATCAGCTTCAGTGCAAGTGTAGCTTTGTAACGAAGCAGGAGGTGTAATTAATCTATAATTATTGGCTAAGTCGTACACTCTCGTTCTATCTATACCAATAATAATTAAATATTGACCACAGTTAACCATTTTGCTAGCAGTATTATATCCACCTGTTGAAAGAAAATTAAATGAGTAAGTATTTGTGTTTAAGTCCCATTTACTAAGTCTTCCATAAGTAGCATAAGCTGAATAAAACACATTGTCATAGGCACTATAACATCCCGTAATCATCGAATCATTGGTTGATACTTGTTGAATAATAGTATCTGTAGTTGTATCTAAGACGCGGGCGTCTGAGCTATTTCCCCATATTAAGTTACCGTCTGGCATTACACATAAATCGGTTGCCTTAGACTGTGCATAACCAGCTGAAAGTGTTTTTAATAATTGTCCTGTCTTGGCATCTGTTATATACAAAGTCCCCGAACCACCGGTTCTTGTATAGATTTTATCATTAGATATTACAAAAGATTTAATGTCAGCTGTAGCAGTTTGTGGCAAAACAATTCTTGTATCCATTTGCCATTTGCCAGGAATAGCTACAGGCGCATCAACAATCAAATCTTCGTATGGATGTTGAGCTGGATCGGCTTGAATCCATATACCCTCTTTAGTCGCCGGCTCATTTTCTTGAACAAAAATGTTTGTTAATCTTTTTATATCAGTAGATGCAGCCACATCTTCAATTACAGCATTTGCCTCAAAGTGTAGGTTGTTTTTTATAGTGGTTAATGAAGACTCTACTCTCTGTAGTTTTTCGTTTAAACTTTCTTGCATCTTATTCACCACCAATAATGTTATCCAATTGGTTATTTAACTCTGTTTCAGACAAATCCATTACTGTTACAGTATCAGAACCTACAATAGTATTAATACTTGCTTGTTGAGTTTCTGTTAATTCAACTGCTGGTGCCACGATAGAGATGTCAAATCCCATTTTTTCCTTGTCTGTTAATTCATTATATTTTACGATATTGCTATCAAATATTTTTACTCTCTTAACTTCAAGTTCGGTTGTTAGTGTTTGTGTAGTTTCTTCTAATTCTGCATTTAATTCAGTTTTAGTTTCTTCCAAACTTGCTGTTAAAGTATTCGCTGTTTCTTCTAATGTTGTTGTTAATTCGTTTGTTGTATTTTCTAATGTTGTGTTTAATTCAGTTTTAGTTGTTTCTAAATCTGTTTGTAAAGCTGCCACGTCTGTTTGTAGAGCGGCAACATCATCTGCTGATCCAGCAGCAAAGGCTAGTGCTCTAGCAAATACGTCTGCTGCCATGATTAATCACCTAAAACCTTTATGTGAACTTTACCAGTTCCTGTTGCTTCTAATTTTACTTGGTCCATTCCAGTTACTGCACATAAATAAATACCAGCACCTGTAATAGAACTTTGTTTTCCTAATGTAGTTAAGTTAATAACACCTACATTATAGAATGTTTCTAGTTCTGAATGTTTGCCCATTAAAGTAATAGAAGCCTCACCATCCACTTGAATAGATAGTGAGCCTCCTTGTACTTTTTTAAATAGCAATTCATCAGGACTAACTTTA
>JAEIGA010001327.1_pt1 | contig 38584 bp, 34 predicted proteins | sample 9270691 | NCBI WGS metagenome assembly JAEIGA01 (sample SAMN17057246, study PRJNA624740) | gut metagenome | biome: biome; isolation source: fecal sample | host: Bos grunniens | place: China: Xizang | collected 2019
ACTCCTAAGCACCTTGTAAAAGAGGACGGCTCACAGGCAGTAGCTGAGGAGAAGCTCTCATTCAAGGTAATCGAGTTCAACAAGGAAGCTAAGAGAATCATCCTTTCTCACAGCCGTATCTTCGAAGATGCAGCTAAGGAGGAGGAGAAGGCTGAGAAGAAGGCCGTTGCAGCAGCTCGCAAGAGCAAGAAGGCTGAAGAGGCAGCTCCTGCAATCCAGAACCAGCAGGCAGCAACAACTCTCGGTGACATCGACGCACTTGCAGCACTCAAGAGCAAGCTCGAGGGTAACGAATAATTAAAAGATTATTCAACATAACTGCAGGGCAATCCGCAAGGGTTGCCCTGTTTTTTTTGCATTATAAAAACCACTCATAATCACATGTGCAAAATTTGCACATACCAACAATCAAATGTATTTTTGCAGATATCAATAACTACATTATGACAGAAACACCCCAACTCAACGATCACAACAAGGCGGAGTACCCTCCAATGCATACAGCGGAGCATATATTGAACCAGACAATGGTAAGGATGTTCGGATGCGGAAGAAGCCGTAACGCACATATAGAGCGCAAGAAGAGCAAATGCGACTATACCCTACCACAAGAACCTACAGCCGAACAGATTGCTGAAATAGAGAACAAGGTAAATGAAGTTATCATGCAGAATTTGCCGGTAAGCATTGAATTTGTTACTCGCGACAATGTCCCTGCCGAAGTAGACCTGAGCAAGCTCCCATCTGACGCGAGCGACACTCTGCGAATTGTACGTGTAGGCGACTACGATACCTGCGCCTGCATTGGCTCACACGTTGCTAACACCAACGAGATTGGCACTTTCAAAATCATCAGCTACACTTGGGAAAACAACACTTTAAGACTACGTTTCAAATTAGTATAAAAAAAAGACCTCTTGCGAGGTCTTTTTTACATTATATTATTTCTGTGCAAACTTTCGGGCCTGTTCTTCGATAAGCTGAGCATCTTCGAAGTAGTTTATCTTCATTGCGCGACGCACATCGGCAAGAGTGTCTGCCGCTACGGCACGTGCCTCGTCACAACCCTTCTTCAAGAGAGCGTATACTTCGGGAATTTTAGCCTCCCACTCTTTGCGACGCTCGCGTATTGGAGCGAGTTCCTCTTCGAGAATTGCAATAAGGAATCTCTTTACCTTGACATCACCAAGACCACCACGGCGATAGTGTGCCTTCAACTCGTCCAAGTTTGGATATTCAGGAAGATACTTCTCGAAGTGCTCAGGACGACAGAATGCGTCGAGATATGTAAATACTGTATTTCCTTCAACCTTACCGGGGTCCTGAACACGCAAGTGATCGGGGTCGGTATACATACCCATTACATGCTGACGGAGTTCTTCGGCTGTATCGGACAAGTAAATACAGTTACCGAGCGATTTACTCATCTTTGCCTTTCCATCGGTTCCGGGAAGACGGAGACATGCTGCATTGTCGGGCAGAAGGATTTCCGGTTCAACGAGTGTCTCGCCATAGATACCATTGAAACGACGTGCAATCTCGCGAGCCTGCTCAATCATAGGTTGCTGGTCCTCACCTGCAGGAACCGTTGTTGCACGAAAAGCGGTGATATCAGAAGCCTGGCTGATAGGATATGTGAAGAAGCCCACAGGAATGCTTGTCTCGAAATTACGCATCTGTATCTCGGTCTTTACAGTCGGGTTACGCTGCAAACGCGATACTGTAACAAGGTTCATATAATAGAACGCGAGTTCACAAAGTTCAGCAACCTGCGACTGTATGAATATGGTACACTTGGAAGGGTCGATACCCACTGACAGATAATCGAGAGCAACCTCGATTATGTTCTGACGAACCTTTTCTGGATTGTCGGCATTGTCGGTAAGAGCCTGCGCGTCAGCAATCATAATGAAAATCTTGTCGAACATTCCGGAGTTCTGCAACTCCACGCGACGACGCAACGAACCAACGTAATGTCCCAAATGCAAGCGACCTGTCGGACGGTCACCGGTAAGTATTATTTTGCCCATAATATTTCTATTTTTCAATTGTTTCGCGAAGATACAAATAAAATTCGTAATTTCATATAATTACCCCACTCACTTGCTCTCGATAAAATTATCGTGTATCTGCTTTGATGTGCTGAGCAGACCGTGTTGCTTGAGTTCTTCGAGTTTCTTCGCAATGCTTCCGTTACCGGTTTTCAGTTGTTTGAAAGCATCGTTATATGCCTCGTGCGCTTTTTCGAGCGAGCTTTCTATCTTGCGGAAGTTGTCGGTAAAGTTCACGAACTTGTCGTATAGCGCATTAGCGGCATCTACGATTTTCTGCACGTCGCGTTGCTGTCGTTCGCGTGTCCAGAGCGAATTCACCACAAAAAGCGTGGTTATCAGATTCGACGGAGATATAAGCACGATACCTTTTTTATAAGCATAGTTCCACAAGGCGTTATCGGCATCCATCGCCATAAAATATGATGGTTCATTAGGGATAAAGAGCATCACATAATCGAGTGAATGGATATTGTATTTGTCGTAACGCTTACGCGAGAGTTCATCAATATGTCGGCGCACGCTTGCCACATGCTCTTTAAGAGCAATGGCACGTGTGGTGTCGTCTTCGGCTGAAATATATGCCTTATAAGCCTTTAAAGAGACTTTTGAGTCAATTATTATATCTCTCTTTCCAGGGAAATGCACTATCACATCAGGTTTCATTGCGCGGTCTGTCTCTTCGTTGAATGCCACACCACCCTTTTCGTCGCGAAGTGTAACCTGAAGTTCCCATTGCTGCCCTTTAACAAGCCCGGAATTCTCGAGAATCTGCTCCAATATTGTTTCGCCCCAATCGCCCTGGAACTTATTGTTGGCTGTTCCGCTTATGGCGTTGGTAAGATTCACCGCTTCGCGAGTGATACTATTGTTGGCTTCGACAAGGTTCTTGATATTCTCCTGCAACGAGAAACGTTGCTTGTTCTCCTCGCTATAGTAGCTCTCAACCTTTTCGCGGAATTGTTTAAGGTCGTTGTTGAAAGGCGTAAGGATATTTGACAATTTTTCCTGCGACTGACGGCTCAACATCTCGCTGTTCTTTTCGAGAGCTTCGCCTGCCATCGCCTTGAATTCCGTCTTCATCTGCTCCAGTGTTGTATCGAACTGTTCCTTTTGGGCTTCGAGGCGTTCTGCAAGCACCTTATTCTCACTTTCAAGAGCAGCTATACGTGCAAACTGCTCCTCGCGCAGAGCAAGCACGGCAAGCATTTCATTCTCGTTCTTTGCAATTGTCTCACCAAGACGGGTATTCTCGTTCTGCAGAAGTGAATTTTCCTTTTCACAAGCCGAATACTTGCCATACACGCGCACATACAGGACTGCCATCACCACCAGCGACAGCAACAGAAAAGAAGAGATTACAGATAGTAGAATTGTCATAATATTTCGTGTTTTTCAAAGTTTATTTTACATTATTTCCTAAACCGTTCATAAAGGCTTAGCAACGGTGTTGCATAACGGAGCAGTCTTTCAACAAGGGATACTGGCGACAACTGCCCTACAAGAATATCGCCATGTTCCACCAGTTCGGCACCGGCTTTTTTCAACGCTCTGCCATTCAAGAGCCGCGCCATACGCAATTCGTTGTACGATGATATTCTGCCAAAATCACTCCTCTTCATTTTCCTTTGCAAAAAATATCCTACATATACGCCTTACGGCAACATCCACAAAAAGCATCCTTTTAAGCAGAAACACCGCAAGTGCAACAGCCACAAGCACACCTACTGCAATCATCAGAGCAACGGCAAGCCCGGTAAACGGTACAAGCAAGGCAACCATTGCCACAAGAACGAATACAAAAGCAAGAAACAGGAGCATGAACAGCACGAATGCACATGCAATATCGCCATACAACAACGACAGGCTCTCGGCAAGCGACAGACGTAAGCCATCAATGCTCCGTTTCGCATACTCATCAGCATCGTTACAAAGATTCTTTAAAATCTCCCTGATGCTCATGACGTTACTCCTCTTTTACCGTTACATTGACCTCCTCGCCACAACGGCAAGCCTCACCGCACATTGCAATGGTCTCATCAACATGTTTCTTTACATCGCCGAGTTTCTCCTTGATATCAGCCCTGAGTTCGGAACCTTTTTTTGGAGCAAACAACAAGGCAATGATACCACCTGCCAACAACCCACCGGCAAAAGCCGCATAATTGCAAATTCTCATAATCATTCAATTTAAAGAGTTAATGAATGCCGGACAACTTGCCATACGGTTTCTTTACGCGAAGTTAGTTCCTTGAATACCAAAAATCAACATCTGAACCGTTTTTTTATTTCAAAATCAAAAAATAGAGATGCATTTCTGGTGTATAATTTCAAAATACACTACCTTTATAGCCTAAAGAGACCTTTATGGCGGTCCGGTTAAACATTAAACAAAAAGGAAATGAAAAAGTGCGCTAAAATTCTGTTTTATTCTCTTGCAATTTCAGCTTTTCTGTGTTGTGGAGGTAATGCCGGGAAAAAAGAGAGCCCGACAGCAAGCGAAGTAACTGTCACCACTTTTGAACATCACGAGATATACAAACTCGATAAGAACGCAAGCGAATCGCCAACTTTGGAATTCGACTTTTCACTTTCATTGATAGAGACTGATGACAGCATTGCCACCGCCAACATCAATCGCGTGATTGCATACACCCTGTTCGAGAGCAACAAGAGTTCCATAGAAGAGGCATGCAGGGATTTCATGGAACATCGAAAGATAGAATACAAGGAACTCTTGCCGATATATAACGAGAGCCACGAAGAGGGTGATGAAACCTGGTTCTCGAGCTATTACATAGGCAACAGCGAAGTAAAGGAAGGTTATAAAGGATTGCTGAACTACATTACAATGTGGGAAGCATACTCAGGCGGAGCGCATCCCATAAGTTATTACACAGTCTTGAATTTCAATCCTGAAACAGGAGAAGAGATTGTACTGGACGAAATTCTTAAAGAAGGATACGAAGAAGCTCTGACAAATCTTCTTATAGTAAACCTTGCCAAGCAACTGCAGGTTGAGGGTATAGAAGGAATCAGGGAGAAAGGATATCTCTATTTCGACAACGAAATGTTCATCTCCAACAATTTCATTTTGGGAAAAGAAAAGATATCATTCATATACAACGTATACGAAATAGCTCCATACGCATTTGGAGAAATAGTAATAGACATCACATACGAAGAACTTAAAGACCTGTTAAAATAATGGAAATCATAAAGAAATACTTCCCCAACCTGAGCGAAAAGCAGACAGAGCAGTTCGCGGCATTGTACGACCTGTATTACGATTGGAACAGCAAAATCAACGTGATATCACGCAAGGACATAGAGAATCTCTATGAGCACCATGTATTGCATTCGCTTGCCATTGCCAAATACATCACTTTCAAACCCGGTACAACAATTATGGACATGGGATGCGGTGGAGGTTTTCCGGGCATTCCGCTTGCAATCATGTTCCCCGATGTTGAATTCCATCTTGTCGACAGCATCGGCAAGAAAGTACGCGTAGCGGCAGAGATAGCACAGAGCATAGGACTCACAAATGTGAGAACAAGCCATAGCCGCGCCGAAGAGATAAAGGACAAGTACAGTTTTGTTGTGAGCCGTGCGGTGATGCAGCTCCCCGACCTCGTAAAGATTTGCAGAAAGAATATCTCAAAGGAACAGAACAATGTGTTGCCCAACGGCGTCATCTGCCTTAAAGGTGGCGATATGAGCGGAGAGACACGCCCGTTCAAGAACTGTTGCGAGGTAATAGACCTTGACAACTGGTTCGGCGAGGAATATTTCAAAGACAAGAAAGTTGTATACGTTCAGATTTGATACTCCATGCAGATAAAGACTTTTGTTGTAAACCCTATACAGGTAAACTGCTATCTTTTGTGGGACGACACTAACGAAGCCGTGCTCATAGATTGTGGAGCATGGAGCAACGAAGAACGCGAGCGTATAAGACTGTTCATTCAGAGCCAAGGACTTAAGTTGAAGCATTACCTTAACACCCATTTGCATTTCGACCACATATTCGGAAACGCATGGGTTGAAGAGACCTTCAACATAAAAGCTCAGGCAAGCGACAAGGACTGGAGCTGGGCAGAGAACATCGCGGAACGCGTGGCACGTTTCGGAATAAGATACGAAGATAAAGTTCCAGCATTGGGAAGAATACTCTCCGACGGCGACGAGATACTTTTCGGCAATCAGAAGATTCAGGTTATAGCCGTTCCCGGACACTCCTCCGGCAGTGTCGCCTATCACATTCCACAACAGAAGGTGGTTTTCACCGGCGATGCATTGTTCCGGGAAAGCATAGGACGCACCGATTTCCCCGACAGCAACCACATGGAACTGATTACTGCCATAAGAGAAAAGCTTCTTACCCTGCCCGAAGATACCATAGTATATCCCGGACACAGCGAAAAGAGCACAATAGGCTTTGAAAAAAGATACAATATTTATGTTAGATGATAAAAATGGAGAACATTGGAATATGTTCTCCATTTATTGTTTGTGAGCACCACAAACGCAGATAATACAATTCATTCGGTCATTAAACTCAAAAATTCATTCACAAAGCAAAATTAGTGCATAAGAAACATGTCGGCAATCATAAATTATCACTAAAAACAGACTCTTAAGTAGCAAAATATAATTAAAACCGGGCGGATAGTTATAAATAACTATATTCAATGATGAATTTAACCGTTTTAGTTATTGCTTACATCCTTAAAGTACCCTATTTTTGCAAGCAAAAATAAGAACCTGATGAAACTTTCAGAACTTAAGAACGGCGAAGAGGCAGTCATTGTACGTCTGCTCGGACACGGAGGATTCCGCAAACGCATAATGGAGATGGGATTCATACGTGGCGAGAAGGTCAAATCCGTACTTGACTCACCGATGCACGACCCCGTGAAATATCATGTTATGGGCTACGATGTACTGCTGCGCCGCAACGAAGCCTCCATGATAGAAGTTCTCCCCGAAGGGGAGGCAAAGAAAGAACTTCCGCCATCGCCATCGTTCAGTTGTCTCACTTTATGCAACAATTGCAATGGAATGAGCTGTTGCAACTGCACCCAACGCAAGGTTGCAACACAGCAAAGCAATATCATAAACGTAGCCCTTGTAGGAAACCCCAACAGTGGCAAGACATCCATATTCAACGCCCTGTCGAACCAGAATGAACATGTAGGAAACTACAGCGGAGTAACTGTCGATGCAAAAACCGGCAGTTTCAACTACAAGAACTACAGAATAAACATTACCGATCTGCCGGGAACATACTCCATATCGGCATACTCGCCCGAGGAGATTTATGTACGCCGTCATCTCTTTGAGCAGACACCCGACGTTATCATAAACTCCGTTGTGGCATCAAACCTTGAGCGCAACCTCTACCTCACGACCGAACTGATTGACATGAACCAGCGCACTGTTGTTGCACTCAACATGTACGACGAACTGCTGGCAAGCGGTGCAGTGCTCGACTACGAGCATCTGGGTGCAATGATGGGAATCCCCATGATTCCGACCGTGGCGAAGAACCGTCAGGGACTCGACAGGTTGCTCGACACAGTGATAGACCTCTTCGAAGGCAAGAACAAGACCATAAGACACATCCACATCAACTATGGTAACATCATTGAAGAGCAGATATCTCCGTTGTCGGTGGAGATGCACAAGGCTCAAGACCTGCCACAGCAGTTCCCTGTGAGATATTGGGCTTTAAAGATGCTTGAGCAGGACAAGGAGAGCGAGAATCTGCTGAAGAACTGTTTTGAACTGCCACGATGGCAAAACCTTGCAGAGACTGCCGCACGAAAGATTCAGGCACAGACCGGCGTAGATGCCGAGACTGCAATAAGCGGAGCAAAATACGGATTCATCAACGGAGCACTGCAGGAGACATACAAGCCGGGAAACAAGGATACACAGAAGAAGACACGTCGTATCGACCGTCTTGTTGCCAACAAGTGGCTGGGATTCCCCATATTCATAGGTATAATGTGGCTCATATTCAGTGCAGTGTTCATACTTGGAGCATATCCGCAAGAGTGGATTGAGATACTTTTCGCATGGTTGAGCGATTTGGCAACGGGCATTATCCCTGCCGGAGCAATTCAGGATTTGATTGTAAACGGCATTATAAGCGGTGTGGGAAGTGTTGCAGTTTTTATACCGCAGATACTCATACTATACCTGTTCATCTCATTCATGGAAGATTCGGGATATATGGCACGCGCGGCATTCATCATGGACAGACTCATGCATAAGATGGGACTACACGGTAAATCGTTCATCCCCATGCTCATGGGATTCGGTTGCAATGTGCCGGCTATAATGGCAACACGTGCCATTGAGAGCCGTAACAGCAGACTCATAACAATTCTCATTACACCGTTCATGTCGTGCAGCGCACGTCTCCCGGTACTCGTATTGTTTGCCGGAGCATTCTTCCCGCAACATGCGGCATTAGTGCTTATAAGCCTGTATCTGCTCGGCATTGCAGTTGCAATAATCACTGCAAGGCTGTTGCGACTCACAAAGTTCAAGAAGGACGAGACACCGTTCGTAATGGAGCTGCCACCCTATCGCCTTCCCACTCTGCATGCAACCCTTCGCCACATGTGGGACAAGTGCGCACTCTACCTTAAAAAGATTGGTTCAATAATATTGCTTTCGACCATTGTCATCTGGTTCCTGAGCTATTATCCACGCCCCGACGAGCCGGCTGAGTCAAGCAACATAAATGTAGAAATGAGCGCAGAAAGCATCAACGAGAATTCCTTCATCGGAATGATAGGACATCTTATTGAACCAGCGATGCAACCATTGGGATTGAACTGGCGTTCAAGTACAGCAATCCTCACAAGCATTCCTGCAAAGGAACTTGTGGTGAGTACCCTCGGAGTGCTTTACAGCAACAGTAGCGACGAAGGCATAGAAGAGGACATCAAGGCTTCGGGCGATTTCACTCCACGCTCGGCTATGGCGTTCATGGTGTTCATACTGCTCTTTTTCCCATGCATTGCAACCATTGCAAGCATAGCCGAGGAGACCAAGAGCAAATGGTGGGCAATTTTCTCTATAGTATACAACACAGCCGTGGCATGGGGATTGGCATTCCTTGCATATACCATAGGCGGAATATTATAATAAAAACTTAGATATGAGCAATAACGAAACAACATACTGCAAACGCATGAAAGTTGCCCATCTGCTTGCGAACGACAGTTCGCTGCTGTCGATACTGCAACGTCTCGACATAAAGCTGGGCTTTGGCGATGCAACAGTGGGCGAACTCTGTTCGCGCTACGGAATATCAGAGGAACTATTCCTTATGATATGCAACATATATTCTTACCACGAATATAAACCAAGCATAGGAACCCTTGGTAAGAACGATATCAAGAGCATAACAACATATCTGCGTGCATCGCACCGCTACTACACCACAGTATGCTTCCCAGCTATTCACGAAGGTATACACACGCTTGTAAAGAGTCTTGATGATGTCAGCCGCAAGCTCATCGACAAGTTCTATGATGATTACGACAACGAAATCATAAACCATTTCAGATACGAAGAAGAGGTGGTGTTCCCGTATATCGAGAAACTCACCGACGAGAACCGTCCGGCAGAGACATTATACAGCATAGCGCAGTTCGAAGAGAACCACAGCAACATAAACGAGAAGCTGAACGACCTCAAGAACATCATTGCAAAATACCTTGACGAACAGTACTCATCGCCACAACGGTTCGAGCTGCTCTACACGATATACAGCGTGGAGAACGACCTACGCAAGCACTCGCTCATCGAAAACAAACTACTGATTCCATTAGTGGAAAAATTAGAGAAGAGCCATGAATAAGGAAGCAAAATACAAGGTGGTACTCATTGAGCCGTCGGAGATTGTTGCAACAGGTATTGCTGAGATAGTAAACCGCAACCCCGAATTCAGCGTCGTACAGACGCTGAGCAATCCCACATACTACAATGCCAACAACAACGACATTGATATCATAATAGTCAACCCCACCGTAATTGATTACAACGAAAGGCTCGACATACGTTCATACTTCGGAGGTACGAACAGCGCATTGGTTGCTCTTGCGCACAGCAACTACGAAGAGAATGTACTGCGACAGTACGACGACTGCATAGGTATCTACGACAACACCGCACGCATAATACAGAAACTCAAGAGTGCGATGGAAGAGAACAGCCAGAACCCCAAGAGCGACCTCAACGAACTCTCCACACGCGAACGCGATATTCTGAAAGCCGTAGCCAAAGGAAAGACAAACAAGGAGATTGCCGACGAATTCAACATTTCAATATATACAGTGATTTCCCATCGTCGCAACATATCGCAGAAGCTTGGTATAAACAGTATCCCCGGACTCACCGTCTATGCCATAATGAACAAATTGGTGGATATGTCCGATTTCAGTTGATATGGCAGAAGAACTACACATAGCCCAAGGCGGGAAAGAAGAGAAGTACGCCCTGCTCCACAAGCAGATAACAGAAATTGTAAGAAGCGAAGAGGATATAATTGCCAACATGGCAAACATAAGCGCGATGATTCATCAGACCTTTGGTTTCTGGTGGACCGGCTTCTACCGCGTACAAGGCGAAGAGCTTGTATTGGGACCATTCCAAGGACCATTGGCATGCAGCAGAATAAAATTCGGACGCGGAGTATGCGGAACAACATGGAAAGAACGCTGCACACAAGTTGTACCCGACGTGGAACAGTTCCCCGGACACATAGCATGCAGCAGTGCATCAAAAAGCGAAATTGTGGTGCCTGTATTCAATAAAGAAGGAGAGATAACCGCTGTGCTTGACATAGACAGCGAGCACTTGAACACCTTTGACAATACCGACAAACTTTGGCTTGAAAGAATAGCAGAACTATTATAAACTATATGGCGACAAGTTCACAGAACCTGTCGCCATTATTTTATAACATATGATTATCAATCTTCAGGAGTGAAAGTACCGTCTAGATTCTTTGAATATTTACGTCCCCATTTTCCACGGTAACCACCCAATAGACCGTTGTCGCTTACAACATCATTATTGCTCAATCTCACCTTCTCGTTTGTTCCGAACAACAGAGTAAACAACAGCCACAAGAACAATCCTATTGCCACTATTACAACAGCGATTGCTGCAATGATTCCGCCAATCATGGCCAATGCAAAAGGAACCAAGATAAGATATGCCACTCTTCCGGCAATCTGAGCACCTGTTGTAAGTTTCTTGGCATCCTTCACAGCCTTGAGAGCAACCATTATAAGAATTATACCACTACCTATAGTTGCAACCAGGCTTGGGAATGTTGAGTGTTCATTGAACATTTCCACAACAGCTATTATTGCACCTGAAATAACACCAATCCATAACGCCCAAATACATAGCGACGAAGAATCAGAAGTCTTGTCATCGCCAATAAGTTTGAACACACCGCCATCGAACCATTTTGCCAATTTTGCAACCCATCTGTTCAAGAAGAAAGATCTTTTCTTCTCTTCGTTGTTTGCAGGTGCCTCTTCGGGCTGTGGCTGTTCGCACTCCTCGGCTTCCTGAGGTTCAACAACAACTTCCTCTGCTACATTTTCACTTACATTTGTCTCGTTAACTTCATTGATCTCGAGTTCTTGCTGTGATAAATCCTTATCTTCCATAATTTTAATTATTAGTTATTTATTTACATTAAAACCGCACCAATCCTGATGCATCCGGTTGCAAATCTACATAAAATAAATTAAAATCATAGAAAAATCATTAAAATATGTATAAAAGCACATTTTTAAAAATATATCATTTCGTTAATCTTGAGGAAGAAAAAAGCGAATTCCATACCGGAATTCGCAGAATAGAATATGGTTACTTCTTCAAAGTCTTATAATGCAGGATATGAATGCTCACACCAAGAGCAATGGCTATGAAAACAGCACTCATCCACCACTCTTTTGCGACAAACAGCGCACAATAGAGCAGAGTTAGCCAAACAAGAGATACCGATACTATTTTAACACGTAATGGAACTGCACGGTACTCTTTGAAATTGCGTATATATTCTCCAAGATAAGGATGCGACAACAACCAGCTGTAAAGCCTTTGTGAACTGCGCAAAAAGAGCGTTGCCGAAAGCAACAGGAATGGTGTTGTAGGCAACACCGGAAGAAAAATCCCGACAACGCCCAACACTAGCGACACTATTCCCAAAAACAGAAAGATAAATTTCATACACTTCTTAATTTGCGCATGCAAATTTACTCAAAATAGCACCGCACTCAAAGAAAATAAAGATACTGAAACTGATTTTTTAGAGCAAAAACGCTTTTTTATTGATTTTTTTGTATCTTGCACTTGAAAAACTACTAACTATCTAAAACCTTTAACTATGAAATGTCCGGTTAACAAAGCACAAAGCCGGAGAGATATCTCCTCTTTGTCAAAGGGTAGAGTTTTGCAAATGTTCAAAAGAGTTCTGCTAATTCTTGCAGTAACGTTCTTCTGCGGTACATTAACAACAAAAGCACAGGTAAAGGAGAGCAACAAGAATCCGCTGATGGGTCTGTGGCAATATGCCGATGAGAAAACGCTCCCCGACGGTAAAAAGACATACATCGGCAAGCAGATTTACAAGACAATCACATCAGACAACCGCTATTTCGTGGTGCTGGGAGTGAATATTCCATTAAAGGAAGCCGACAGCGACAAGACAAGCATGAGCACGGTAACATTCATGACTCAAGAGGGTGAAATCGAATTCACTTCAGATAACACTTATCTTGAATACATCAACAAGCACTATCTCGACAAGAACCTGAACAACACCATTTCGAACCTGCGTTTCAAATTCAACGAAAAGAACCCGAACATTCTTTACATTGAGTATAATCTTGGCGGAAATGACGAGAGCAGTTGGGTAAGCGAAGTGTGGCTGAGAGTTATGCCTTACGGCTCCAAATAAATGATTATGGCGACCAGACGGTCGCCATAACTTTATCTTACCATTCTAAGTTTATTTATCATTTCCATATCAAGTTCCACGGTTATGCTGCCTTGTCGGCGTGAACGACATCTTGCCATTGTCATTCCGTAAGGATTCAGTATTACACTGTGTCCTTTGTATGTTCCATAATCATCAGCCCCTACCCTGTTGCTTGCTGCCACATAACAGACATTCTCTATTGCACGCGCACGAACAAGGGTATCCCAGGCAAGCAGACGGCTGTCGGGGAAGTTTGCCGAAATAAGCAGGACATCATACTCGTTTCTGTTATAAAGGAATACGGGGAAACGCAAGTCATAGCATATTGCGGGGCGGAAACGCACTCCGCGCCATTCCCACACCACTTTGCCGGCTCCCGGTTCAAATACTCTATCCTCACCGCTGTATTCAAAAAGGTTATGTTTATCATACTGCCCTGCCACTCCGTCGGGTGTTATGAAATACATACGATTATAGAATTTGCCGTCTTCGCATATCATCACAGGAACTGCCATTGCTGCATCATATTCAACGGCAAGACGTTTCATAAGCTGCACTGTTACACCGTCAATCTCTTCAGCTACCCCTTGCGGTTGCATGCAGAAACCGGTGGAACACATCTCGGGAAAGAGATAGAGGTCGGCACGTTCGGCATTGGCAACAAGCCTTTCGAGGCGTTTTACATTGGTTGCGACATCCTTCCAGGCTATATCCTGTTGAATTACGGTTATCTTCATAATATATAAACAAATGGGGTGCTTTCACACCCCATTCAAATTATCATCAGTTATACATGAATCGTCTGATACTCTGCTTTGGTGTCTTCTCGAATGGTTCCTGGCGCATTTCGGTGTAACCAATCTTGCTATATGCGGCAAGTTCCGAGTTCAATGCAAGCACGTTCGCATCAACGAGTTTATTCAACTCCTCTTCGCTCAGATTATCCTTTTTACCAGCTTCGTAGTCAAGAACAACAAGTGCTACAAGTGCATTCTTGCGACCGACAACAAGCGACTCTACAACGTATGGAAGATTGTTTATCTTGTCCTCGATTTCCTCGGGATAGATATTCTGTCCGCTGGCTGTAAGAATCATGTTCTTGCAACGGCCTTTGATAAAGAGGTTTGCCTTGTTGTCGAACAAGCCCATATCGCCGGTACGCAACCAACCGTCGCTGGTGAAAGCAGCGTTTGTAGCCTCTTCGTTCTTGTAGTAACCAAGCATCACAGCATCACCCTTAACCTGAATCTCGCCAAGCACACGACGTGGGTTGGCTGAATCGATACGAATTTCTATAGGATGAGCATTTGTTCCGCATGAATATTTCACATACTCGCTCTTGTCGCGATAAGAGATTAGCGGACCGCACTCTGTCATACCATAACCTACAACATAAGGGAACTTCATTCGTTTGAGCAAGTCCTCTACCTCGCGGTTAAGCGCAGCACCACCAATGATTACACCTGTGGTGAAACCGTTACCGAATGCATTTAGCAACGACTTGCGAATCTTGTTGAGAACAATCTTGTCGAGTCCGGGTATCTTAAGCAACAACTTTGCAGGGAACTTGCGTGTTGCAGGAAACACCTTTGATTTGAAGATTTTCTCTATTACCATAGGCACGGTGAGGAACATGAAAGGTTTCACCGCTGCAAGACCCGCCAAAAGACGTGCCGGTGTAGGTTTACCGGGCATTACATAAACATGACAACCGCTTGCAAATGGGAACAATACATCGAATGCCTGTCCGAACATATGTGCCATAGGAAGGATTGCGAAGATATGACCGCCTACACATGAAGGTATCTCGCGAATACCGAATTCCAGGTTCGCTGACAATGAACGCGCAGGAAGAACAACACCCTTTGATGTTGCACTTGTTGTACCCGATGTAAAGCTAATCTCAACAGGAGCATTAAGGTCGCGCTCCTCTTTATAATAGTTCACAGAATCTGCTGTAAAGCCGTTTTTGTAGCGCGAAGAGAAGAGTGCATCAACACCATCGTACGCATTCGCCAATTTTCCGTCTGTTGAATCGCGCAAAACAGAAGCATCCTTTATGTTTAGGATACCGATAAAATCCTTTGACTCCTCCAACTTGTCGAAAAGTTCAGGAGAGCTCTTGAAAGCATTGAAAGCTACATCATCGATAATGAGCATTCTGCACTCCGAGAAAGTTCCAAGCTCCACTACTGCAGCAGGCAAAAAGTCGGGAAGGAAAGGAACAGTGACTGCATCGTATGTGAGAGTTGCAAAATAGGCGATACACCACTCGGCTGAGTTACGTGCATAAATTGCAATCTTATCACCTTTCTTGATACCGGTCTCCTGGAACAGAATGTGATACTTTTCAATCTCCTTTGCCATCTGACCATAGGTATAGGTCTGAATTTCTTTGCCGTAATTTGTAACAGCAGGTAAATCCCAATACTTCTTTACAGAATCATTAAAATAGCTTACAAAATGTTTCATATAATGTTTGTTTTATAGTACTTTTTCCTCGCAAAAAATTTCTGTTTGCAATTAAAACGCTGCAAAGTTCTATATTTTTTTTCAAACAACAAGCATATTTTGCACAAATTAACCCAAAATGTGCAATTTTTCATCAAAGCAGAGTCCGATTTACAGCCGAATTAACATCTTTTTGCAAAAAACCTATGTTTTTCGACACTATCAACTGCGAATATAAACAAAAAAAATGGACGCACTCGCTAAAAGTGCATCCATTTTCACAAACATTTTATGAAATCGATTAGAAATCAATTATACATGAATCGCTTAATGCTCAACTTTGGAGTTTTTTCGAACGGTTCATTCTTTATTTCGCAAACTGTAATCTTGCTGTATACAGGCAATTTCTGATTAAGTGCAAAAACATTCTCTTCCATGATTTTCTGTAGTTCTTCGGGCGAAACGCCTGCCTCTTTTACAGCATCGGGGTTCGGAACAATCAGTGCAACCAATCCGTGTTTGCGACCTACTATCAAAGATTCCGCAACCATTGGCAACTGGTTTACAAGGTCTTCAATCTCCTCGGGATATACATTCTGACCATTTGCAGTAAGAATCATATTCTTGCAACGACCTTTGATAAAGATATTTTCGTTCTTATCCATGAGTCCCATATCACCGGTCTTGAGCCAACCGTCGCTGGTGAATGTAGCGTTTGTCGCTTCGGTATTCTTGTAATATCCGTCCATAACCGATGCGCCCTTTGCCTGAATCTCTCCGGGTATCTTGCCAGGATTGCTTGAATCTATACGAATCTCAACACCGGGATGTGCTACTGCACCGCATGAACGCATTACAAAATCCTGCCATCTCTTGTAGCTCAGAAGCGGACCGCACTCTGTCATACCGTAGCCTACTGTATAAGGAAGCTTTACCTTCTTCATTACCTTTTCTACCTCTTTGTTGAGAGCCGCGCCACCAAGAATGATACCGCCCTTCTCAATGTTGCCTCCGAATGTTGCCACAAGTGTCTTGCGAACCTTTCCGTAAATGACTGAATTCAATCCGGGGATAGCAAGAAGCACCTTCATCACAGGTTTCTGCAAAGTTGGCATAACCTTCGCACGGAAAATCTTCTCGATAAGCAAAGGAACTGTCAGGAACATGAAAGGCTTGACATCGGCAAGTGCCTTGAGCAAACGTGCAGGAATAGGCTTCTCTGTAAATATGTTCACATGACAGCCACAGGTAAGCGGATAAACAAAGTCGAATATCTGACCGAAGATATGTGCCAAAGGAAGAATTGACAAAAGTTTGTCGTTAGAGTCTGCAGGAATGTGGTCACGTGCAAACTGGACATTTGAAGATATCGAACGTGCCGAGAGCATTACGCCCTTTGGAGAACTGCTTGTACCCGATGTGTAGCTGATTACCGCAATTGCATCAAGGTCGGTTCTATTGTAATCGATATGTTCAGCAGTTACACCATTAGGGAAACGCTTTGCAAATGCAGCTTCAACTTTTTCATTGATGCCTGCAAGCTTTTCGTTGCAGTCAACAAGTACCTTAAGGTCTGAAACACCTACAACACCGCAGAAATCAGCAAAGCCCTCGAACTGTGCAAGCACATTATCACGTTTCAAACCACTGTATATTGAATTGTCTACCATGAGCAGACGGCTGTCTGAAAGGCGTGTAAGGTCGGCAACATTCTGTGGAAGGAAGTCTGCAAGCAAAGGTACACATACCGCATCGTATGTAACAACTGCGAAGTATGCTATACACCACTCGGCTGAGTTGCGGGAACAGATGGCAATCTTCTCGCCCTTCTTGATACCGCACTCCTGGAACAGAAGATGCAGTCTCTCTATTTCTGTTGCAATTTCACCGTATGTGAATGTATTTGCACCGTAATTGCTCAACGCAGGGCGTGTCCAGTTCGCCTTGATTGACTCATCGACATAAGACAAAAAATGTTTCATAATAATATAGTTAAGTTTGTTATTATCAGTTATACATAAATCTCTTTATACTCTGCTTTGGAGTTTTCTCGAAAGGTTCGTTGCGGAACTCGCAGCGTGCAATCTGGCTGTACGATGGAAGTTTGGCATTCAAAGCAAAAATATTCTTCTCAACCATGGCAACAGCCTGTTCGTTATTGATACCGTTTGCTTTTGCTGCATCATAATCGACCACAACAATAGCCACAATCGCATGGTTTCTGCCGACGATAAGCGATTCCGCAACATAAGGAATACGGTTTATCAGGTCCTCTATCTCCTCGGGATAGATATTCTGTCCGCTACCTGTGAGAATCATATTCTTGCAACGTCCTTTTATGAACACTGTACCAAAACGGTTCTGTGTACCCATATCACCGGTCTTGAGCCAGCCGTCGCTTGTAAATGCAGCCTTTGTAGCCTCTTCGTTCTTATAATATCCGGTTGTTACAACTGCGCCACGCACCTGTATCTCACCCGGGAATTTTGAAGGACGGTCGGAATCGATACGCAATTCAAGATTACCTTCAACAACACCGCCTCTATCATCGATTGTGGGATGCGACGACGCCACATAACTGATAAGCGGTCCGCATTCTGTCATACCGTAACCTACAGCATAAGGTATTCTGATCTGCTTCATAACTTTGTCGACATCCTTGCTTATTGCCGCACCACCGATAAAGAAACCGGCTTTGGCAAGATTGCCACCGAATGTTTCTATGATTTTTGAACGCACCTTATTGAGTATAAGCCTGCGCACTCCCGGAATGGCAAGAAGGATTTTCATTGCAGGTTTACGGAGTGTCGGGATAACCTTCGAACGGAACACCTTTTCAACAAGAAGAGGAACAGTGAGGAAAATGAAAGGTTTTACATTTGCCAAAGCCTTCAACAAACGTGCAGGAACCGGTTTTTCGGTAAAGATATGAATATGGCAACCGCACGAGAAGAGCAATAGAAAATCGAAGGAGAGTCCGAAGATGTGGGCAAAAGGAAGAATGGAAAGAGTATTACCGGGCTCCTTCACCGCAACTGGCACGAGTTTGCGTGCTATTTCAACATTTCCCGACAAAGATTTTGCAGGCAACATAACACCTTTGGGCGAACTGCTTGTACCCGAAGTGTAGCTGATTACAGCAAGGCTGTCGTCATCTCCATTATATAAGGTACAATCATCTGCTGTCATTCCCTGCGGATAACGCTCTGAATAGATTTCATTTACCTTAGCTAGCTCTATATTGAACGATTTTTCGTATCCTTCGATTGCATTGCAGCTGACAATATCAACAAGAGCAATAAAATCCTTTATTTCGGCAAATTTATCAACCACGTTGTCGCGTTGCATTCCAGAAAGTACACTTTTGTCTACAAAAAGCAACTTGCTGTCAGATGCCTTTGTCAAGTTCAGGACATTTTCGGGAAGGAAGTCGGAAAGCAAAGGAACAGCAACTGCTCCATACGATGCAATGGCAAGGAAAGCCACACACCACTCGGCAGAACTTTTTGCACAGATTGCAATGTGTTCACCTTTTTTAATTCCACACTCTTCGAATACGATATGCAATTTCGAGATGTTTATTGCAACATCGGAAAAATTCAGGGTATTTGCACCATAATTTGTAATTGCAGGTTTGTTCCAATTACCTTTAATGGTTTCTTCGATATAAGATAAATAATGTTTCATCTACCGTTTCGCATTAATTTTTTTAAAATTCCGGTGCAAAGTTCGCACTTCATTTTCAAGAATGCTATTTTAAGCGACACAGAGCAGGTTCTATTGGCAAAATATCGAAATATGTGGCGAAATCCAATATATTGTGGCGAAATGTTTTTCCAAAATCATCGTTTTCAACGCATATTTTAAAATTTCACCACAAAAGACAAAGACGAATGTATATTTTGAACAAAATATCGCTTTTTTAATCTCTTACGATTTTGTACATAAAAAATGTAATAAATTTAGGTTATTATAATAAAGACATTATCTTTGCAACTATACAGACATAACATTGAAAAAACTTATAACCATATTATCATGAAAAGAGAAGTAAAATTCAGTTTGGTATATCGCGACATGTTCCAATCATCGGGCAAATTCCAACCGTTCGCAGAACAGCTTGAGAAAGTAGCGCCGGCTATTATTGAAATGGGTTGCTTCTCACGTGTAGAAACAAACGGCGGAGCATTTGAACAGGTAAATCTAATGGCAGGCGAAAACCCGAACAAGGCGGTAAGACGCTTCACAAAATTGTTCAACGAAGCCGGAATACAGACACATATGCTCGACAGGGCCTTGAATGCTCTTAGAATGTTCCCCGTACCTGCCGATGTCAGAAAGATGATGTATAGGGTAAAGAAAGCGCAAGGAGTTGATATAACAAGAATTTTCTGCGGTCTGAACGACACGCGCAACATTATACCATCCATAAAATATGCCTTGGAAGCAGGAATGATTCCACAAGGAACACTATGTATAACTTCCTCCCCTATCCATACTGTAGAATACTATACAAATATAGCCGAAGAGCTGATACAGGCAGGAGCAACTGAAATCTGTCTTAAGGATATGGCAGGTATAGGTCGCCCGGCATTCCTCGGAAGGCTGGTAAAGGAGATAAAGGACAGACATCCCGAGATTATAATACAATATCACGGGCATAGCGGTCCGGGATTATCCATGGCATCTATTCTTGAAGTCTGCAAGAACGGGTGCGACATAATAGACACTGCCGTTGAACCGTTATCATGGGGAAAAGTTCACCCCGATGTGATTAGCGTGCAGGCTATGCTCAAGGATGCAGGATTTGCCGTTCCCGAAATAAATATGAATGCATACATGAAGGTGCGCAGTCTCACACAGGAGTTTATCGACGAATGGATGGGACATTTCATGGACAGCAACAACAAACTGATGAGTTCGTTGCTGCTGACAAGCGGACTGCCCGGTGGAATGATGGGCTCAATGATGTCCGATTTGGCAGGCGTGCACAAAGGCATAAACAGCATATTGCAAAGTAAAGGGAAACCCACATATACTCTCGACGAACTGATGGTTGAGCTCTTCAACGAGGTTGCTTATGTATGGCCACGAGTGGGATATCCGCCATTGGTAACACCTTTCAGCCAATATGTGAAGAACATCTCACTTATGAACCTGCTATCGAAGGCACAGGATGAGCCACGCTTCAGCCGTATGGACGAAAGTATGTGGGGAATGATTCTTGGCAAGAGCGGCAGACTGCCCGGTGAAGTTGCTCCAGAGATTATACAGCTTGCTAAAGAGAAAGGTTACGAATTCACAGATGCCGATCCGCAGAGTTTCTACCCGGACACTCTTGACAAATACCGCAAAGAGATGGAAGAACTCGGATGGGACAAAGGCGAAGACGAAGAGGAACTTTGGGAGTTTGCAATGCACGAACGCCAATACCGCGACTACAAGAGCGGCGTGGCAAAAGAGCGTTTCCTTGCAGACATAGAAAAAGCCAAAGACAGTGAAATGGCAAACCATGGAGTAAGCATCGAAGACATAAAGGCAATAAAGCATGCAAAAGCCGACCCTATAATTGCAACGGAAAAAGGTCAGATTGTATGGGAGATTGTGGTTGAAGGCGAATCACTCGCACCTGCCATAGGACGCCATTATGCTCCCGACGAACTATTCTGTACCATTATAACACCATGGGGCGAACTACACCCCATAGCGACAGGACTCGGCGGACGCGTAATTGAGATATGCGCAAAACAAGGCGACCACGTGAATCGTGGCGACATTATAGCATACCTTCAACGAGACGGATTATTTAATTAATCGCATAAAAAACTATTTACCCGGAAAAGATAAATAAGATGAATCGTATACTATCAGTTTTCTTGTTTTGGATGCTTTCTGTTTATGCTTATGCACAAAGCGACTATGACCAGAAAACAAATATTCCAACAATTTATATCGAGACATTCGGTAATCAATCTATCACAAGTAAGACAGATTACATTTATGCGACAATGGTGTATGTTGCCGGAACAGACACTGTACGATACGATTCAATGCAGATAAGGGGACGTGGCAACTCCACATGGAATCTTGCCAAAAAGCCATATCGCATAAAATTCAAAAAATCGACAAAATTCTTGGGAAAAGGTTATGCAAAGAACAAAAGCTGGACACTGCTGGCTAATCATGGCGACAAAACCTTCTTGAGAAATGCCGTAACATCCAAGATGGGTGAATTCCTTGGACTTCCTTTCAATCCGGCAGCTCAATTTGTGGACCTTGTTCTGAATGGGACATATTTGGGCAATTATCAGGTGTCGGACCAGGTAAATGTTGACAACAAGAGGGTTGAAATCTTTGAACAGGATTATAATGCGACACCTACAGATGATATTTCCGGCGGATATCTGCTTGAAATAGACGGCTTTGCAACTTCTGAACCAGAATATTTCAGGACAAGCAAAAGTCTGCTTGTAACAATAAAATCACCCGATGAGGATTATATCAATTCATCGCAGAAGAGTTATATAAATGACTATCTCAACAACTTCGAGAGTCTGTTATTCAGCACCAATTTTACAGACTCCATTGAAGGTTATCGTGAATTGTTGGATTCTGCGACAGCAATTCCTTGGTATATCGCTACCGAATTGAGTGCCAATGTCGATGGTTTCTGGAGTACATATATATACAAGGATAAGAATGACCCTAAAATATATTTTGGTCCATTATGGGATTATGACATTGCATACAACAACTGCAATCGTGCCGGTGATGTTACAAATGCAAGCATGGTTGACAAAGGATTTGGCAGCGACTTGACAAAAATATGGGTGAAGCAACTGATTAAAGACCCTTGGTTCAACAATGCTGTAAATGATGCTTGGAAAAAGAAAATAGACGATGGCCTGGAAGATTATCTGTGTAATTATATCGACAGCATGGCAGAAGTGCTGGATTCTTCTCAACAATTGAATTATAAACGATATTCCATTAATACCAGAGCCTATAATGAGATATATCTATACTCAACATACGACGACTATATAAATCAGCTCAAAAGTTTCATAAGGAACCATGCGCGTTATTTGACCACCCTTTTCGCAAATCGCCATGGTGTTACAACAGGCGAAGGTGGCGATGGAGGTAACAACGGCGGTGAGACCGAAGAACCGGATGTTTTACACCCGTTTGAACTTAACAGCTCCTATTACTATCGTATATATAACAGAGGTACCAACATGGTGCTTGACATCGATGATAACAAGAAAGTTGTAATGTACTCTCCTGTATATGACAAGAACACCCAGCTTTGGAAAATAGAAAAAGTTGGAGATTATTATCGTTTGGTAAATAGAGCCGAAGAGCAGGCTTTCAATGATCCTTCCACCAAAATTTCAACCCAACTTAATCTTGCCGAAATCAATGATGGTGACATGAGACAGTTATGGCAGTTTGTGGTTGTAAACGAAAATGAAAACTATAATATAATTAATGTAGAAACAGATTATGCTATAAACAATAGCGGTGGAAGCAGTGCTGAAGGAAACAAAGTAATCAGCTATACCAATGATGAAAGAAATTCGGTCAGCAACAACAGACAATGGCGCATCGTTCCGGAAGAACTAATTCCCGACTATATCCCTGACGAAGTAAAAGAGATATTGAACACCACAATTGAAGAGGCTGAAACATTCTTGTCTTCGTTGAATAATTGGGAGATTGGTGATGCGCCTTTCTGTCATGATGCCACAAAAATTGAAATCTTGCGTCAAATGATTGCCGATGCGCGTAATTTTGAATCTACTGTCGCCGATGATTACATACTGCTGAATGTTAATTTGGCAGAGCAACTTGCCGAAGTACAAAAGGTGAATATACCTTCTGAAACTCAACAATACATATTGAAACATACCGCTTCAGGCTATGTCCTGAACTTGGCTACAGAGTTGACAAGCCTGCAGGAATATGATAAAGAGAGTGGCGAACAACACTTTATAATAGAACAAATTGGCGATAACGACAAAGTATCTATAAAATCAGCAGACGGTCTGTATTTATCACTTGGAACCAGTAATTCATGGCACATGTTTGGCTATGAGAATTTCACCACCATAGCAAGAGCCGGGTTTGAAATTGAACCGATGAACGGATTTTATCGTATCAGTACAACAAACGGTCTTTTAGGAACAACATATTCAGAGCTGAATTCAAAAGTCTATGGCGACAAACAGGCTGCGAATTATAGTGATTGGATTCTTGAAGAAGTGGAACAATCTCTTGAAGAAGAACTTGAATCAAAGAAAGCAGAATTAAACGCACTTCTTGAAGAGGCTAAAGACATTTTGACAAATATTCAGGAATCATGGATTGGAGAAGCGCCATTGCAAATGTCTGCCGACAATATTAATGCATTAAAGGATATAATCGATGATATTGAAACAACTGTATATACAACAATTGATGAATATATCGAGATTATTGCACTATTGAGTGAAGCTTTGGAAAAATGTTCAATCCTCAATATGCCAAACCAGGATAAACTATATTATCTACGCCATGCAAGCGGTCTCAATTTATCTTGTACAAGTGGAGCAACTATTGAAGAAGTTATTGATGGAGATTTAGAACAATGCTTTACATTCAGGGCTGTTGAGGGAGAGAAGAACTGTTATAATATAATGAATAATGGTACATATTTATGTGTCTATCCTTATGATGACAGCATTTTCATGTTCTCCGATACCCCTTATGGTGAAAACGGACGTTTTGTAGTAACCCAGGTTGGTGAAAACAGTTTCACCCTATCAAGTAAAGTAGGACTCGTCGGTCCCCAAAATGTAGAGGCAGGAGAGACCATATATCCAAATGCTCCCGTAGAAAATGCCGTTTGGACAATAGTTGAAGCTAAGGAGAAAAACGAAACAGGCATTGCTGATTATGCTTATGAACAGAATGTCGATTATGCACTTCGCTATGACAAAGAACGTCAGGTAATAGGTTTTGTCTCTTTTGAAATACAGGAATTGAGAACTGTCGACGTATGTATTTATACAGTAGGAGGTCGTCTGCTATATACATTTAAAGGCACTCAAGAACAATCTTTGGCAGAATTACCTGCAGGTACATACATCATCAAATGGAATTGGGCAGGACGCTGCCATAATATCAAATTCAGAAAGGAAAGATAGCTAAAAAAAGGAATCAGTGTCGCTTACCTTGGTAAGCGACACTGATTTTAATAACAAAATGCAATGTATGGAATAACCGTCATTCAAAATCCATTATCGCACGCTCCGCATCAGCCGGTGTGTCAGCCAACGAGAGAATCAGATTCCTGTACCCACCTCTCTGTTGCAAAGACTGCAGCAACGGGTAAACAGGAAACTGTTTACACCAATATTCACTGTCAAGAAAAACCATAGGGCTTTCATAACCGAATGTGCGGTAATGGTTCTGCGCTGCATCCTGGAATATCTCCTGCATCGTACCAGCACTGCCGGGAGAGTATATCACCCCACCCTTTGCAATGGCAAGCAACATATCCTCGCGAATGCTATTATCGAAATACTTTGTTATGTGAGTTGCAAAAGGGGCTGCAGGCTCATGACCATAGAACCAGGTGGGTATTCCCACACTAGGCACATCACTCACTCGTGGCAACTTATCCATAAGTGCAAATGCCGAAGAGAGCCACTCCTTATCATTGTACGACGGAGCATGGTCTATCAACATCAAAGCGTCGTCAACAACCGCATCGTTACGCCCGGCAAGCCATACACCAAGATGAGCCGCCTCCATTGCACCCGGACCACCGCCAGTGAGCATAAGATATCCTTGCTCGGCAAGATGCTTTGCTATAAGCACCACCTTGCGGTAGTTTTCATCTGTGCGCAAGAGAGCATGTCCACCCATCACTGCCACCACCTTGCGCTCATCATAACGGGAGAGGAAATCGTGCAGTGCATCGCTCATCGAGTGGTCGTGCAACGAACGTGCAAGTGTCTCGGAAATATCGGCTGCCTGCTTACCGCATTTCATATAATGTCTGTATATGCGCGTATCATAACACTGCTCAAAGGTGTCGGGACAGCGATAGTCGTAGCCCGCATATAGTGTAGCAGCTGTGTACAGTTTTGCTGGGAAAGCATTGAACGGCACAGGCAACTTGGGTAACACGTAGCAATTGGGTGCAAGACCGGCACGCATCGCATCGGGCATCGAACAGCCAAAGAAAATACAATCCTCAAAGCGGCAGTGGAGCGCATTTCGTCCAAAATCAATATTCTGGAAAGCATAATGCCTGAGCACCGCCCCAGGCACAATCAACAGCAATAGAGCATCATAATTCTCTATTTCAATGTATTTGTTCATAGTAAATCTCTTTGCATTGGCTAATATACAAACAAATAGCAAATAAATTCAAGCTTTTACAAATAAAAACAGAACCAGATATATGAAATCATATACCTGGTTCTGTTTTAAACTATTGTATTTACTCGTACAAGAAGAACTGTGGGCGACCGTAAAGGCGGAAATCCTTTATGCAGCCCGGCATATCAACATTGCGTGGAAGAATGCGGAAACCTTTGACTGTGCGGATATTGCCCAAGTCCACAATAATCTGATGTGGCAATGGTTTTACATCCTTGCGCCATGCTGAGTGCCAATATGTGCCGTCATCACCGTCAATCAAGCACTCGGCAACACCCTCGCCAAGAGCCTCGGTGTTCACAAAGACTACATTCCATTTATCCTTGTTGATGACATTACCGTTCTCGTCGAGCAGTTCAATCTCGCTAATACAAGAGTGCTTGCCATCGTATGTGCTCTGAATATCGATGCACAGGTGACGCAGTGTCTTGATGCCATCGAAGGTAAACTCCTGCCAACCGTTCTTTTTCTCGACTGTACCCTTGAAGATGCCGTCATACTCATCCAGGATTGGCACGCGGTTATAGTCGCGTGTGGTATTGAAGGCATTCTTGTCGGGACCAAGTACATTGAGAATAGGTTTGTCTACACCGCAGAGTGTACGCTTGCCGGTGTACTCCATCTCAAAGACAACAATCTCGTTCTCACCCTCCTTGAGCCATGGAGCAGGCAGATACATTGTCTGTTGCGGACCAATACCCCAGAACTTGCCGAGCGACTTGCCGTTTACCCAAACGGCACCCTTGCCCCAACCTGTCATGTCAACGAAGGTATCGCCAACCTTATCAATGGTAAATGTACCGCGGTAGAAACCGGGAAGGTTACCCTCATAACGTAGTTTTGGGAACTTGAATTTCTTGACATCGGCACGATGCAAAGGCAAGCCTGTTGTTGTCCAGCCGGTAAGCTCCTTTCCATTTAAGGTTACATTCTTTGTAATACCCTTTAGATTATTTACAAGGTCTTTTCCATAGTTTACACGACCACCGTTCTCAACAAGGATTTCGAGAACAGAATTCGGTTCGGTAACATTAAGCACGATACTGTTCTGATGGAAGCGGCGGTCGATACTACCAACCACCTTACCGTTGAGAATTACCACAGCATAGTCGCGCAGTTCATTAAGCACGAGTTTTCCACTGTCAGGAACAGCGACAGTAGTCTGATAGTGCAAGTAGCCATAATCCTGCTTCATTGCCTCGAATGTAAGCGGACGCTCCGACTCGACCTTATTGCCGTACGCAATTGACAATGGTGCCCATTCTGTGAGTTCAACCTCGGCAAATGTTGTTGTCGGATTGTCGGCAGGAACCGGAGGAAGTACCTTGCCTTCGGGAAGATTCTTCTGAATGACTTCACGGAATGCGTGGTACTTGGGATAAGCATTTCCATATTCACCGAGCGGTGCATCATAGTCGTAGCTTGTGGGTTGTGGCTCGTATGAACCGTTGTTGGTATTTGCGCCATTGGTATAATGGAAGTTTGTTCCACCATGGAACATATATATACTTACAGATACATCGTGGCTGAGCATCCAGTCGAGCTGTTCAGCAGGTCGCTCATAATTTACAGCAGAATGTGGCAATCCCCACACATCGAACCATGCTGGATAGAACTCTGCCACGAAATAAGGACCACCGGGATAGAAACGGTCGATTGAACGCATGATATCATCACCCACTGCACCGTTTACAGTTGGCAGAATACCGGGAATATATCCGTTAGGCATCTGTCCCGAACCGTCACAGGTCATGAGCGGTACATTAAAGCCGGCATTCTTAATCAGTTCAGCCATCTTTCCAAGATATACCTTGTCGTTGCTGTATGAGCCGTACTCGTTTTCAACCTGTACCATGATTATGTTACCGCCATTGGTAACAGTGTGTGGTGCAAGCTGCTCACCAAGCGCATTGAGGTAACGTTCGCAGGCTGCAAGAAACGCTGGGTTATCGCTACGCCAGACAAGTGATGAGTCGTTCTGCAACCAATAGGGGTAACCACCGAAATCAAATTCGGCACACACATATGGACCTGGGCGAAGAAGCACGAACAATCCCTCTTCTTCGGCTATCTCTACAAAACGGGCGATATCAGCCTGTCCTTCGAAGTTGAATTCACCGGGTTGCGGTTCATGAACAGCCCAGAAGACATAAGCCGAAATGGTATTCAAACCCATAGCCTTTGCACGTTGCATACGGTCGCGCCAGTACTCCACCGGAATACGCGGATAATGCATCTCACCACAGATTAACTGCACTTTCTCGCCATCATAGAGAAATTTGCCGTCTTTAATCTCAAATGTATGAAATTTCTTGCTACAGCCCACAAATACGAAAGCCGCAACAAGCAAAATTAAAAAAAGACCTTTTTTCATAGTTAGTAATATGTTTTTATTCGGATTTCCGCTCTACTTCCTGACGGTTATATGAAAGCATGCCTGCTTTACCTCGTGCTTCACATAGCAACGTCCCTGCTTTTTAAGATCGCGCAACACTTCGGCAAGCACAGCCTTAAGATGCGCCTGATTCGCATCCTTTCCCTCATCATCGTGCTTTACGAATCTCTTGTATGAAATATCCACAGTTGTTCCGTAGCAATGCACCGAACGTTGGGAAGCATTTATATTGCGCTTAGTAAGTTTCTTTACATCTTCATCGGTTCTGAGCACCGAAGAGACGAGTACACTGTAAGGAGGAAGATGTTTGTTTCTTAAAGAATCCTGAAAGGCATTGCCGATATCGTGCAGAAGGTCTACAGCCTCCTTTACAAGAAAAGGTGAGGAATGGGTGAGTTTGTCAACCACATAAGGCTCACCGAAACGCAACGGACCGCCTATCATATAGAGTTTCTTGGAAGCTCCGGTTATTTCTTCTCTGGAGGCAAGAGGTTTGATACCTACGCTTTGGGCAGCCTTAAGGTGCGTATCGTTCATATCATTGAACTCGCGGTTGCAATTCCAATATACTATTCTGTTGGGTTTGGACTTTGTCTTTGGCTCTTCATCGGCTGTATAACCGCCCTTATCGCCCGAACATGAGAGCAACATGCAGGCAACAGGAAACATTGATATAAACAAAAGGCGGTTCATTCTATAAATCCGTGATTGCCACAAAGGTATAAATAAACGGGCAAAAACCCATAAGGCTTGCCCGAATATTTCACAGAAGGTGCTATAATATTAAAGATTCATCTGTTCAAGCACACGTTGCATCTTCTCGGCAATATAGTGGTTACACAGATTGCCTATACTGCCCTCGTGGGTGTGATGCACCTCTTTTGTAGGTTTGTACTCGCCACGTTGCACCTGCATGCCCACTTCGCGATAGGCATCGCGGAAAGGCATACCGTCCAAAGCCAAACGGTTTACATCCTCAACAGTGAAAAGATAATCGTATCTGCTATCGGAAAGGATATCGGCATTGACACGGATGTGCTGCAACATGAAATCACACATGTCAATACATGAGCATATCTCTGTTGTTGCCGGGAAAATTATATCCTTCAGCAGCTGCAGGTCGCGGTGATAGCCCAAAGGAAGATTTGCGGTGAGCAACGAAATCTCATTAGGCACAGCCTGCAGACGGTTGCATTTGCCACGCATTATCTCGAACACATCGGGATTCTTCTTATGAGGCATGATGCTTGAACCTGTTGTAAGTTCGTCGGGGAAACTTATAAAACCGAAGTTCTGACACATGAACAGACAGACATCCATAGCCATTTTCCCAAGTGTTGACGCAAGAGCCGCTATTGCATAAGCAACTGTACGTTCTGTCTTTCCGCGGCTCATCTGTGCCGCCACGACATTGTAATGCAGATTGCCGAAATTCAGAAGCTCGGTTGTCATTCTACGATTCAACGGGAACGATGAGCCGTAGCCTGCCGCCGAGCCAAGCGGATTCTGATTAGCCACATTATACGCGGCAAGCACCAGCTGCATATCATCGACAAGCGATTCGGCATAGGCTCCGAACCATAAGCCGAACGACGACGGCATAGCCACCTGCAAATGGGTATATCCTGGCATCAGAACACCGGCATGCTCGTTGCTCAACTGTTGCAGACGATTGAACAAAGCAACGACATGGTTGGCAAGGTTCTTCATCTCATCGCGCAAGAAGAGCTTCAAATCAACAAGTACCTGGTCGTTACGCGAACGTCCTGAATGTATTTTCTTGCCCACATCGCCAAGTTTGCGTGTAAGCATAAGTTCAACCTGGGAATGGACATCCTCAATACCCTCTTCTATTATAAATTCGCCGCGTTCTGCAGTAGCCTTTATCTCTTCCAGGGCTTCAAGCAGAACAGCAAGTTCGTCAGCCTGGAGCAGACCAATGCTCTCAAGCATGCGGATATGAGCCATAGAGCCTTCAACATCATACTTGGCAAGCCTCAGATCCAGTTCCCGGTCGCGCCCTACAGTAAATTCCTCAATCAATTTATCGGGTTCAAAACCCTTGCTCCACAGTTTCATATCAAGATTATAATAATTTGTTCAATTCAACAATAAATTTTTCATAGAGTGCCATACCCTCAATGATTTCACATTCCATTACATACTCATCGGCAGAATGTGAACGGGCCGACTCTCCAACTCCCATTTTCAGCGAAGGGAACGGCATCAATGCCATATCCGATGTGGTAGGCGACACAAACCTTTCACAACCTATCGCCGCGGCTGCCTTAACCATCGGATGCTCTTCGCTAATTGCCGAAGCACGCACACGTGTTGAACGCGGTATCAAATCACATTCAACCGCCTGTTGCAGAAGAGCAACCGTCTCTTCGTTGGTATAAGCTTCGGTTGTCCTTACATCGACAACAAACCTGCACTCATCGGGCACGACATTATGCTGAGTGCCTGCCGAAATCATTGTAACTGCAATATTTATATCGCCCAACAGTTGCGAACGACGTTCAAAGCGATAGTTACGCAGACGCTCAATATCGGCAATGGCCTTATACAAGGCATTCTCGCCCTCGTTGCGTGCCGCATGACCACGTACACCATGTGCTGTTGCATCAAACACCAGCAAACCACGTTCACCTACCGCGGCATTCATCCCGGTTGGTTCTCCCACAAGAGCCATATCGGCCGTTATGCCCACGCGCTCAAATTCAGGCAACATGGCACGCATACCCTTCTCACCCATCACCTCCTCTTCGGCAGTAAGTGCAAGAACGATATTATATGAGAGTTCTGTTCTATAATTATTACAGAACAACGCCGCAAGAGAAACCAAAGAAGCACCGGCATCGTTACTGCCGAGCCCATATATCTTTCCATCACAATGTAACGGAGTGTAAGGATCTTTTGTATAAGCCGCCGAAGGCTTTACGGTATCGTGATGAGAATTAAGCAACAACGTGGGTTTCGACGCATCAAAACAGGCACATTTTGCCCACACATTGTTATGTATGCGTTGCACTTCAATACCCTTTTCGCGCAGAAAGGCTTCAAGGATATCAGCCGTTGCACACTCCTCACGTGAGATTGAAGGGGTTGCAATCAGCCTATCGAGCAACTCAATGGCATCGTGTGGGGTTACCTTATTCATATCCCTAAAGTTTAATCACCGTACCTGTATCCGACAGCAGATTGTCGGAATGCTTTATTGTAACACTCTTTACACCGGCATCAACGGCTCGGAAAGCATTGTCTATTTTCGGAATCATTCCTTTGTTTACAATGCCCGATTCGCGAAGTTCACAATATGTTTCAGGAGTAATCTCAGCTATCAGCGACGAAGCATCATCTACATCACGCATTACACCTAGCTTCTCGAAACAGAAATGCATGTCGGTTGGCGCGATTGTTGCAGAAGCAACAGCTACAGCCGACGCAACACTGTCGGCATTGCTGTTGAGCAATGAACCCTCGGCATCGTGTGTTATTGCACAGAACACCGGTGTCACGCCGGTATTCAACAACGTAGCAAGGAACTCCGTATTTATCTTATCTGCATCTATATCGCCCACAAAACCGAAATCAACAGGAACAGGCGAACGACGTACAGCCGGAATTACATTTGCATCTGCCCCCGACAAGCCTATCGCGTTGCACCCTACCGCCTGCAACTTGGCGACAATTTGCTTATTCACCAGACCGGCATAAACCATTGTTACCACATCCAGGGTTTCGCGGTCGGTAACACGACGACCATCAATCATCTGTGTGGGGATTTCAAGTTTCTCACTCAATCTGGTGGCAAGTTTTCCGCCACCATGAATAAGAATCTTCGGGGCAGGCAATTTGGCAAAATCGCTTACGAAACGCTCCAAAGCATCGGCGTTGTCGATGACATTTCCGCCAATCTTCACTACATTTATATGATTTATAGTGCCCATAATCATTCAAGTCCTTCCAAAAATCTCTTAAGAACCACCTGAGCAGAAATCTCACGGTTCTGTGCCTCGGGAATAACAATGCTCTGTGGCGACTCAATGACATCGTCTGTTACAATCATGTTACGACGCACCGGCAAGCAATGCATAAAGAAAGCATTGTTTGTCAAAGCCATCTTCTCGGCATCCACAGTCCAATCGCGGTCGGTTGAAAGCACCTTGCCATAGTTAGGGTCGGCGTATGCCGACCAGTTCTTTGCATAAATGAAATCTGCACCTTCAAAAGCCTTGCGCTGGTCATACTCCACCCTTGCATTGCCTACAAATTCGGGAGCAAGTTCATAGCCCTCGGGATGAGTTATCACGAACTCATAATCTGTTGCATTCATCCACTCCGCAAAAGAGTTAGGCACAGCCTGTGGCAGAGCCTTTGGATGCGGTGCCCAAGTGAGAACAACTTTGGGACGTTCCTTTGTCTTATGCTCTTCGATGGTTATAAGGTCGGCAAAACTCTGCAACGGATGTCGTGTAGCAGCCTCCATACTGAACACGGGGCGACCGGAATAGCGTATGAACTGTTCTATTATACGCTCCTCGTAATCTTCGGCTTTATTGCTGAGTTGAGCAAATGCACGCACACCTATAACATCGCAATACGATGCCATTACAGGGATAGCCTCCAGCAAGTGCTCAGCCTTATCACCGTCCATAACGACACCACGTTCCGTTTCCAGTTTCCACGCACCCTGATTCACATCGAGCACCATCACATTCATGCCAAGATTCATGGCAGCCTTCTGAGTACTCAAACGGGTACGTAAACTTGAGTTGAAGAATATCATCAACAAAGTACGGTTCTTTCCAAGTTCAGTGAATGCAAAACGGTCGCGCTTCACCTCCAAAGCCTCAGCAACAGCCGCACGCAAATCACCTATATCCCCAACGCATGTAAACTTTTTCATATTCCGAATTATTCGTTTATCAAATCCTTGAATGCCGCAAGGAAGCAGTCAGCCTCTTTACGACCAATGCTTAATGCCGGCAACAGACGTAATGTAGACACACCCGCGCCACCGGTGAATATATGTTTCTCAAAGAGCAGACGACGACGTAACTCACCCACAGGCTTGTCGAGTTCAATGCCAATCATAAGCCCTTTACCACGCACCTCCTTCAAACCCGGAATTTTCGCAAGTTCCGACAGAAGATACTCGCCCACCTCATTTGCATTATCAATGAATTTCTCGTTTTCAATGACATCGAGCACAGCCAACGCAGCAGCACAGGCAAGATGATTGCCACCGAAAGTTGTTCCCAACATTCCGTGCCATGCCTCAAAGTGAGGAGCAATAAGCACTCCGCCCATAGGGAATCCATTGGCAAGACCCTTGGCAACGGTTATTATATCGGGACGTATGCCTGCCCACTGATGCGCGAAGAATTTACCGGTACGTCCATATCCCGACTGTATTTCGTCCAGGATGAGCGACACGCCATATTTTGTCGTAAGTTCGCGCAATCCGCGCAAGAAATCCGCTGTAGGCACCTGAATTCCCGCAACGCCCTGAATACCCTCGACAAGCACTGCACAGAAACCGCCCTCCTTGAGTTTGGCTTCAACTGCATCCAAATCGTTCAAAGGAGCAAACTCTACATTTGCAGTGCGATTGAACGGTGAAACAATCTTTGGATTGTCCGTTGCAGCCACAGCACCCGATGTTCTGCCATGAAAAGCACGCGAAAAGGCAAGCACCTTTTCTTTACCTGAATGGAACGAAGCCAATTTAATTGCATTCTCATTCGCCTCTGCACCCGAATTACACAGGAACAGCGAGTAATCCTCGTAAGCGCAAGCCTTTCCCAAACGTAGTGCGAACTCCTTCTGCAAAGAATTCTCAACCGAATTGGAATAGAAACCAAGAGCCGACACCTGCTTTGCAATGGCATCGACATAGTGCGGATGGGCATGACCTATGGATATTACGGCATGACCACCGTACAGGTCGAGATACTCCTGCCCGTCGGCATCATACACATAGTTGCCTTTGCCACGCACAGGCTCTACAGGATATAGCGGATATACATCAAACAGATTCATTATAATACAGCCTTAAAATACTACAGGTTTCAGACACAAGCCCTCGCGCTCGTCGAAACCGCACATTATATTCATATTCTGCACAGCCTGTCCCGACGCGCCCTTCAACAAGTTGTCGATTACCGAGACAATCATCAGTTTGTTGCCGTGCTTTTCCAACCACACCAATGCCTTGTTGGTATTTGTAACCTGCTTCAAATCCACATTCTTGCCGGCAACAAATGTAAACGCCGCGTCGCGGTAGAAATCCTGATACAACGCAAGTGCCTCTTCGGCAGAGAGCGAAGTCTCGGTATACACCGAAGCCAGAATACCACGGGCGAAATCGCCTCGCATAGGCACAAAATTTATATCGTTGCAGAACGATGGCTGCAAGTTACACAATGTTCTGCCAATTTCCAACAGATGCTGGTGCTCAAAAGCCTTATATACCGAAAGATTGTTGTTACGCCAGCTGAAATGAGTTGTTGCCGACGGCTTCACACCGGCACCCGTAGAACCTGTAATGGCTGTTATATGAACCTCATTCTTCAATTCTCCTGCAGCAGCCAAAGGCAACAAAGCCAGTTGAATGGCTGTTGCAAAGCAACCGGGGTTTGCAACACGCATTGCATCGGCAATACGCGCTTTGTTTATCTCGGGCAAACCATACACGTAACCATCCGATTCATCACGGAAATCCTGAGCCAGGTCAATGACTTTCAGCCCTTGCGGCATAGCATTCTCTTCCCAGAACTTACGGCTCATGCCGTGTGCCGAGCACAAGAAGAGCACATCCACGGCATTCAAATCGTAATCGGCGCTGAAGTGCAGATCCGTTTCGCCCCACAGACCGTCGTGAACATCACAGATGTGATTTCCGGCATTGCTCGACGAGTGAACGAAAACAATCTCCACCTTCGGATGATTTATAAGCAGACGAAGCAATTCGCCTGCCGTATAACCTGCACCACCTATTATACCAACCTTAACCATTACTTGTTGTTACGTTTTTGTACGTTATGATATATCTTGATGGGGTTACTCATTATCTTGGTAAAACCCTTGACATCATCTGCAGTCCAAGCCTTGTTCACCTCGCCATATTCGCCGAAGTCGGTTTTCATAAGGTCGAACGACGACTCCACACCCACCATTGTATAGCTGTAAGGGCGCAGAATTATTTCAACAGTACCCGTTACATTCTGCTGTGTACTTTCGAGGAAAGCCTCCAGGTCGCGCATGACAGGGTCGAGATACTGTGCCTCGTGCAGGAACATGCCATACCATGTACCGATCTGCTCCTTCCAATACTGCTGCCACTTTGTTAGAGTATGCTTCTCGAGCATCTTATGGGCAGAGATTATAAGCATAGGAGCCGCAGCCTCAAAACCTACACGTCCTTTGATACCGATGATTGTATCACCGATATGCATATCACGACCGATACCGTATTTTGCACCAATCTCCTCAATGCAACGTATGGCGGCAACCTTATCCTCAAACTTCTCACCATTAACGGCAGCAATCTCACCGTTCTCGAAAGAAATCTTCAGATGCTCCTCGCCTTGGGCAGTCATCTGGCTTGGATAAGCACTTTCGGGAAGAGTCTGCTCCGAATGCAGAGTCTCCTTACCACCAATGCTTGTACCCCAAAGACCTTTGTTTATAGAGTACTCCATCTTGGTAAAGTCAGCAACATAACCGCGTTCCTTGAGATAGTTTATTTCGTACTCACGGGTAAGCACCATGTCGCGTGTGGGGGTAATTATCTCAATCTCCGGAGCAAGCACCTGGAATGTAAGGTCGAAACGCACCTGGTCGTTTCCTGCGCCTGTAGAACCATGCGCAACACAATCAGCACCAATCTTCTTTGCATGCTCAATAATGGCAATAGCCTGGAATATACGCTCCGAAGATACCGAAATAGGATATGTACCGTTACGCAACACATTGCCGAAAACCATATATCTGATACTCTTTGAGTAATATTCCTGAGTAATATCCAGCGAAGCATGTGATTTTGCTCCTAGACGGTATGCACGCTCCTCAATGGAAGCAAGTTCCTCTGCCGAGAAACCGCCGGTATTAGCTATTGCAGTATGGACCTCATATCCCAAATCATCGGTAAGATACTTAACACAGAACGATGTGTCAAGACCACCGCTGAACGCCATAAGAACTTTCTTCTTTTCCATATTATTTCAAATGAAAGATTTTCTTGATTTTATTTTTTGCCATCATCCAATAAGGCGACAGAGCCGACTGTTTCTCCAAAGGTTGCTGAGGGTCGTACAACATTCCCGTGCAAAGACACATCCTGCGGTTATTGCGTTGCAAAATATCGTAGTTGCAACATCCCTGACAACCAGCCCAGAACTCCTCATCATCGGTAAGTTCCGAGAATGTAACAGGTTTATATCCCAAACGTGAATTAAGCTTCATCACCGGCAACGACGTTGTTATACTGAACAGTTTCGCAAACGGGAAACGCAGACGCGCAAGTTCGAAAGTCTTCTCTTTTATACGCGCAGCCAAACCCAGATTTCTGTATTCAGGGTCAACAATAAGACCCGATGTTGCAACATAGTCGCCATGACTCCAACACTCAATATAACTGAATCCCACCAATTTGTCTCCGTCCAAAGCCACAACGGCCTTACCACCCTCAATCTTGGCAGATATATATTCAACAGAACGCTTTGCAATACCTGTACCGCGTTGCAAAGCCGATTCATAAATCAACGTGCAGATACGTTCTGCATACTTCACATGCTCCTTTTGAGCAAACGTAACACTAATCATCTTTAAAAATTACTAATTTATCGCGAAGATACTAAAAAATAAATCTCCATTGCAAGCTTTTCTGTATTTTTATTCCACAAATATATTTTTATGCACAAATAACGCATTTTTATACATAAAACAAATGACTTTTGGATATATTCTAGAAAATATTGCTATTATTACATTATTTATTATTAAATTCGTGCCAATATAACAAACCAATTAAACAATATTATGAAAAGATTTCTACTTGCCATGCTAAGCATCACGCTCAGTTTTGCTTATGCATTTTCACAAGGATTTCCCACCATCAGTACCGACGGGAACGAGAAATGGTATCTCATTCAGTTCATGAACGGTGGCAACGCATTCACCGCCTCTACCACAGGCGAAATAACCACCGCTGCTGTATCGGGAGATGACGCACAAGTGTGGAAAATCACCGGTAATTCAACCGATGGTTACACATTCACAAACAAAAAGAATTACATCCTTTATGTAAATTCCGCATCAAAGAACCAGAAGGTACACGCAGGCACAACAGCAAGCGGTGTAAGCCAGTTCTTTATCAACGCTACAGGCAACAGCGACTATGCCGGAGGTTTTGAGATTCAGCCAAAAGGCAACACCGGCATCTCCATGAACCTTTGGGGTGGTCCAAACGAGAACCGCGGTGTAGGTCTTTGGGATGCAAACAACGACCAGAACAACCCTGTACAGTTCGTCGAAGCAACAACTATCGAGAATTTGGGAAAAATCTCAATAATCCCACAGCCACAGCAGATGACTGTAGGAGAAGAGGTCTTTACCTTGAGCAATTTCAATGCAATAGCATACCAGAGCGGATACCTCAAGGAACACGTTGAGAGATTCGCGGCACAGCTCAAAATATCAGCCGGCATCAACCTCGAAGTAAAAGAGGCAGGCACAACAGCAGCCGACGGAGAAATATGGTTCGGAACAGACAACACCTTGCCAGCCGAGGGTTACACCCTTACAACAAGCGAAAAACGCATTGAAATCAAGGCTTCAGAGTTCGGCGGTCACCTTTACGGTTTGCAGACACTCATGCAGCTGCGTCCACGCGAATACTTCGCAAGCGAGCGACAGAACAACGTAGAATGGACCATCCCTGCCGTAGAAATCAACGACAAGCCATTGTTGGGACACCGCGGTTACATGCTCGACATTGCACGCCACTTCTTCAACAAGGATGAGGTAAAGAAGGTACTCGACATCATGGTACTCTACAAGATGAACCGTTTCCACTGGCACTTGACCGACGACCAGGGCTGGCGTGTGGAAATCCCCGAATATCCTAAACTCACCGAGGTGGGTGCTATCCGTAAGGCATCGTTCAGCAATGCCGACGGACAGAACTTCTACGACGACACAGAGTACGGACGTGGCATGTACTAC
>JAEIGA010001328.1_pt1 | contig 38553 bp, 38 predicted proteins | sample 9270691 | NCBI WGS metagenome assembly JAEIGA01 (sample SAMN17057246, study PRJNA624740) | gut metagenome | biome: biome; isolation source: fecal sample | host: Bos grunniens | place: China: Xizang | collected 2019
AGTGATGAGTATGGACGATGTGAAGGCTCATGCAGCTAAATACAGCAAGGCGTACAACTCAAGCTTCTCGCCTTGGAAAACCAACTTTGAAGAAATGGCAAAGAAGACGGTGTTGAAGCGTGTGCTTAAATACGCTCCTCTTAAATCGGACTTTGTGAAAGCGGTTGTACAGGATGAAACGATTAAGTCTTCCATCTCTGAGGATATGTACGATGTCAGCAACGAGGTTGAATTTGTTGAGGTTGAGTCTGAGACGATTGATGTTGATCCCGAAACAGGGGAGGTAATTAAGGATGAATAAGGTCTTTTTAATCGGCAATCTCACTCGTGATCCTGAATTGACGGAAACTGCATCGGGGGTGGCTATATGCCACTTCTCGATTGCGGTAGGAAGAACATACACGCAAGGGGATGGAGAGAAACAGACGGATTTCTTTAACTGCACCGCTTGGAGAGGTACGGGCGAGAACATCGCAAGGTATTGTAAAAAAGGTAACAAGGTAGCCGTGGGGGGAAGCATTCAGCTCCGTAATTACGAGGATAATCAAGGTGTGAAACGCACCGCCGTGGACATCATCGTGCAGGATATCGAATTCCTTTCTCCAAAAGATAACAGCAATTCGTTTGATGAAGCGACACCTCCTCCTGTGCAGGTGTGTAAAGCGAGAAATAAGCCTACTCTGCAAGCAGTGGACGATGATTCGGATATTCCGTTCTGATGAGGTGATTAAATGAAAATTTTAGTAGCTTGTGAAGAGAGCCAAACTGTATGTAAAGCATTCCGTGAAAAAGGACACGAAGCATATTCTTGCGACATTATTGAATGCAGCGGTGGGCATCCTGAATGGCACATACAAGGTGATGCATTGGATGCATTAAAGGGTGGTTGCGTTACCACAATGGACGGGAAGTCACACAATGTGGGTAAATGGGATATGCTGATTGCACATCCACCTTGCACCTATCTTAGTAATGCAGGTGCAAGGCACATTTGGAAAAATCATACACTTCAGCCTGATAGAGTTAAGCTTGGCATCGAAGCAAGGGATTTCTTTATGCGATTTTGGTTTGCCGATATCCCTAAAATTGCTATTGAAAATCCCATTCCAAACGGAATATTCTGTATGCCAAAATACTCTCAAATCATACAGCCTTATGAACATGGTCATCCAGTAACAAAGAAAACCTGTTTATGGCTTAAAGGACTATCGGAGCTAAAACCATCCAATATGGTTACGCCCGAAAAAGGAAGAATCATCACTCGACATGATGGAACACAAAGATACTCGTGTTGGTGTATGGATCAGGGGAAGCCGTTTGGTGGGGAAGAAAGAGCAAGGCTTAGAGCAAAAACATTTGAAGGTATAGCCAAGGCAATGGCAGACCAATGGGGAGGGGATTAAATGGCAGAAGTCAGATGGATTAAAATCGTAACGGATGTCTTCGATGATGAAAAGATTCTCATGATAGAGACGATGCCTGAAGCGGATACGATTATCGTTATTTGGTTCAAGTTGCTCTGCCTTGCAGGGAAGCAAAACAATAGCGGTGTCTTCCAATTAGGGCAAATGCCGTACACGGATGAGATGTTCGCAACCATCTTCCGAAGACCAATCAATACTGTACGGCTTGCGCTGGATGTCTTTGAGAAGTTTGGCATGATTGAGATTATCAGTAATACGGTGACGATCCCTAACTGGGGGAAGCATCAATCTACTGATCAAATCGAGGCAAAAAACGAGTATATGAAGAATTATATGCGTGAATATCGTGCCAAACAAAAACTCATATCTGAGGGTAAAGCTAACTGTAAAACTAACAGTAAAGCTAATGTTAGCTCAGTAGAAAAGAAAAGAAAAGAAAAAGAAGAGAAAGAGAACAAGAAAGATGCCAACGGCATGATTATCGGATTTGAGGAATGAGGTGGTTCAAATGGACAGCATAACAAAGGTATTTAAGCGGATGGGCATAGAAGTCAGCGATACGCCTATGAGCGGTGAAGAGTTGCGTAAGTTTACGGTGGAGTGCTACAACGAGAGTGAAGGCGATCTACATAAAGAGGACGGCATCCATTGCATGATCTGCAAGAATAAAGGATGGATTCAGGTCTTGGAGGATTACTACGAACCGCATCGTCACTGTAGATGCTGGGCGAGACGAGAAGCCTATAAGAAAGCGAAGCAGAGCGGTCTTGGTAAGTACCTGAAGAAGACGGTTGATGACTATGATACCTTGGGAGAAGACTGGCGTGAAAAGTGCAAGAGAGCTGTTAAGGGATATCTTGAAAGGCATTCCCACGATGACGTATGGTTCATGGCGTGTGGGCAGAACGGAAGCGGAAAGACCTTGCTTGGCTCGATTATCTCTAATACGCTGCTGAAGGAGAAGGATAGAGCTGTTACGTATGTCGTTTGGACAGACTTCATAGGCGAGGTCAAGCGTGACATGATGGGCGAGAAAACGAACGAGGTGAGCGTTCGTATGCGAGAGATTAAAAACGCTGACGTTCTGTTTCTCGATGAGGTGTTCAAAGAGTATAACTCGACCGATAAGAGATATCTTGCAGAGATTATCAATTATCGGTACACCAACGACCTAAAGACCATCATCACGAGCGAGAAGCTACTTACTGAACTCATTGACATTGACGAGGCTACGTTTGGACGAGCTGTGGAGAAATGCGAAGGGTTCATGATTAACATTCCAAGAGATCGAAAGAAGGATTGGAGAATACGAAATCTTAAATTATAACAGGAGGGAAAAACTATGAGAGATATACCTGATGCACCTTGGATTGGTAAGTGCCGAGAAGATTATTACGGCTACGAGGACGAAGACGAGGAAGACGATTTCCTTGAGGAAGAGGAGGCTGAAGATGACGAAAGCTACGAATGATTACATGGATAAAGCGGTCGTGTGTCCGTTCTATATCCTTGAAGAGAAGTTGAAACTTCGCTGTGAAGGGTATTGCGAGGGGACTTCGTTTCATATTCGGTTTGAAGGCAAGGAACAAAAGAAGCAGCATAAGCAGAAGTATTGCAAGGATATGAAAGGGTATGAGAGATGCCCGTTGTATCCAGCTATCAACGAACAGTACGAGGAGGATGAGGATGAATAAATATCATAACCGCAAAGTAAAAACGAGCGATGGCATCATCCATGACAGCAGAAAGGAAGCGAACAGGTGGCTTGACCTCAAGCTGTTACAGGAAGCAGGGAAAATCACAGACCTGAAAAGGCAGATGGATTTCCTCTTGATCCCTCCGCAGTATGAGAATCTTCCACAGGGAAGGTATAAAAGACCTAAAAGGAAATTGGTGGAGAGAGCTTGCATCTATCGTGCAGACTTTGTATACCACGATGAGAAGGGCGATATCGTGGTGGAAGATGTCAAAGGTGTTCGGACGAGAGATTATGTGATAAAGCGTAAGCTCATGCTCTATACCTACGGAATAAGAATTAAGGAGATTTAAAGACATGAATGTAAAACTTGATAAAGGGGCGTATATGCCCATTAGAGCGCATATATCAGATGCAGGTATGGATTTGCGTACACCGATTGATGTGGTTATTCCAGCAAGAGGTTCTGCAATTATCGATACGGGTGTACATATCGAACTTCCACCGTTCACCACAGGCTTTTTGAAGAGCAAAAGTGGCTTGAACGTGAATCATGGAGTGACCAGTGAAGGCGTAATAGATGTTGGATATACGGGTAGTATTAGAGCGAAACTGTATAACCACAGCCATGAGCCATATCAGTTTAAGAGGGGAGATAAAATAACGCAGCTTGTGATTCTCCCCATTATGATTCCTGAAATGGTACTTGTATCTGATTTGCAGGAAACAGAACGAGGAGATAACGGCTTCGGATCATCGGGGAAATAGGAGGGAAAAATATGAGCGAACATAGCAACCCTACGCAAAATGAGAGAATCATTACATATATGCGAGACTTCGGTAGCATTACGCAGTTGGAAGCGTTGAAAGACCTCGGTGTGATGAGGCTTGCCTCACGAATCTCTGACCTGCGTAAGCAAGGTTACAGCATCATCAGCACAAGGGAGATTGTAGAGAATCGCTACGGCGAGAAATGCAGAATAAAAAGATATAGCTTGGAGGAATACGAAAATGAAAAACAAAAAAATTATCTTAGTGTTAAATAATACATGGGGCATCATCATGACTCTGATCGGATACGGCGCACGTCTCGTGATGCTCTGCAAAGGCGTAAAAGGTGAAAAACAGGACTTCGCAAGGCTCTATAAGGTCGGTTATGGCTGGGGAGCTATCAGCCTTGGGACAACCATTATCGTGGCAAAGGATCAATGCTCAAAATACACCATCGCTCATGAAGCAGGGCATACCATTCAGAATGCGGTGTTCGGGATTCTCTTCCCGGTTATCGTGGCAATCCCATCCTTCGTCAGATGTCAGTATTACAATCACCTGAACAGAAAGGGAATAGAGCCAAAGAGAGGCTATTATTCCATTTGGTTTGAACGTCAGGCTTCATTGCTTGGTTTGGATTATTTTCAGATTGTTTGATTGGATCAGAATGCGTGCGGTTTGAAATAAAAATTAACAATTTAAACTTTTTTTTGTTAGTTATTATAACTTTTTAAGTAATTTTGTGCAACCGAAAGCCGTCAGCGCACGGGGCGGTAAGTAGGTTAAAGGAGTGTAAAATGAAAGAATGCGTAAAAAGTCGCAAGGGAACAGCGAATCTTAAACAATTTCTTGATTATATAAAGCAACGACAAGAATACTTGAAGCGTTTAGCAGGGGAAGATTATCCCTTGACGGAAATTAAGTATTATAAAGAGTTTTCAAAAAGGATTGCAGATTGGGGTAAGAAACACAAGATATTTTACACGTACATCTACGGTAAAATAAATGTACAAGAAGGCATCGAACTTATGGGCGTTTCTGAAAGAATGTGGTTTAGAATCATTGCAAAGCAGAAGTCCGAATTTGTATGTTTTTTAAAGGAAACCGAGAAGGAATTAGATAAGATATATGAGTTTATCCCATTTACGGATGAGTTTATAACAGAAATGTTGGACGAAAGTTTAAAGAGGTAAAGAAGAATGCGTGATTACAAGAGATTGACGGATAAAGATTGGCACGAAACAAAATTCTACCAAATAGACGATAAAAAAGCGTATAAATGCCTAAGACGTCTTTGGAAACTTGAAAACAAAATCGAGCAGGGAACGATGATTGAGTTGCCTTGCAAGGTGGGCGATACGATTTATCTGATATTCAAAGAACAATGGAGCGTTGGGAAAAAGGAAACATATTGGTACATACGCAAAACGAAGCTTACTTACGGCAATATGGAAAGGGTTGTCAAAGAATACGGTGATTTCGTTTTCCTTACCCGTGAAGAAGCTGAAAAGAGATTAAAGGAGTTACAAAATGGATAAGCAAAAATTAGAAAAATCAATTAGACAAGCTGAAAAGAACAGCGATATTCGGGTGGAACTTTACAAAGGCAAAGAATGTGTTGCAGTAATATGCGGCGATATGGGGTGCGAGTATTCGATTGCATATGTACATAGGTACGGGTACGGACAAGTCAAGGTGTACGCTTTGGATATTGGTAAAAACGAAAATCTGCGTATATTATTTGACGATTTTAGAGAGGTGCATTTATGAAATGTGCAAAATGCCCACTTTGTGGCTATTTTCAAGGAGAAGGAGAAGTAATTGAAATATGCGGTCTATTTGGTGACAGTTGGGAATCCCCATTTCAATATCAAGACAAATACGACACAACGATAGGTTGTTATGTTGAGCGTTGTTACATTGAGAGATTTGCAAAGCAAATAGATGAAGAACTTGCGAGAATGGGAGAAGCGATAGACCGAGATATTAAAGAGCGTGGTAAGGAAGAACCATTGTTTATTTTGGAGGATTAAGAATTATGGATAAGCAGAAACAGATTGAGGAAATGGTGATAACGGCATATCCGATTTATGCCACTATGGAAGATAAATTGCGTAAACAAATAATAGAAAATTTGAACTCATATGTAATATTTGAAAGGCTTTACAACGCAGGTTATCGCAAAATTCCCGAAGGTGCGGATTGGTTGGACGGCTACAAACAAGGCTTTAAAGAGGGCGTAGAGGCTGTGCGATTGCAATTTGATGAAGGTTTTGCTCATTACGGCAGCCGTTACAACATTGAAAAAAGGGTGTTGTTAGATTGGGTATATAGAATCTGCAATGAATTGACGGAGGGAAGCAATGAAAGTAAGAAATCGTGAAGGGTATGACGAATTGGAAACGAAAATCATGCTGAAAAAACCTATCACACCGCTTTCAAAGCTGATCGGGCAGAAATGGTTTTTGTCACTGGATAAACTTGCGGAAAAATCGGGCGTGAGTGTTTGTACGTTAAAAAAAGTGTTGAACGGGTATGGGTATGTTAGTGAGAAATGCGAACAGAAAATCCGTGATTTTTTAGAGAAATTATGAGGGAAGGCGTAATGCCTTCTCTTTTTTTAAAATATTTTTAGAAAATTTTGTAAAAACCTATAATGGGGGCGTTTAATTTTCAATATCGATTGGTGTAGAATCATATCACAAATGCAAGAAAGGAGTAATTGCTTGTGAATAATTCAGTTGATTGGAAAGCGATCAAAGCTGAGTATATCGCAGGAGGTATTGGTTACCGTAAACTTGCAGATAAACATGGTGTTTCGTTCGGCACTCTCTCTAAAATCGCTATGAGAGAAAATTGGACAGACCTTCGGAAAAAAGCTTGCGAAAAAACGGGTACGGTTTTAGCTGAAACCATTGGGAAGCGAAACGCCAAGAAATCTGCAAAGATTGATATGTTGGTTGATATGCTTCTCGATAGACTCTGCGAAAGGATGGATGATCTAATTGTTGAAGGTAAGGATGTAAAAAGCATTGCATCAGCCTTGAAGGATCTAAAAGACCTCAAAGGCATTAAGGATAAGCTTGATGTACAAGAACAGAAGGCAAGGATTAAGAAGCTTGAGAGAGAGGCGCAGGAAGAGAAGGAAGACAATAATATCGTTGTTGAGATGGACGATGTTACGGAGGGGTACAGCGAATGAAAAAGTTATGCATACCACCTCCAAGCGATAAGCAGAAACTCTTTCTTAGAGCTAAAACGAAGCACGTTGGATTTGGAGGCGCACGTGGAGGCGGTAAGAGTTGGAGCGTAAGAACCAAAGCCATGTTGCTTGCATTGAGATATGCAGGTATTCGCATCCTTATTGTCAGACGAACGTATCCAGAGCTAATCAATAACCACATCAATATCCTTCGTAAAGAGCTGCTTGGAATTGCCAAGTACAATGACAAGGACAAGGTGCTGAAGTTTTCCAATGGTTCTACCATCAACTTCACGTATTGCGACAACGACAAAGATCTTGATCGTTTGCAGGGTGTGGAATACGATGTCATCTTCTTGGATGAGGCTACACAGCTCTCAGAATTCCAAATGAAGACAATCACTGCCTGTTTGCGTGGTGTAAATAACTTCCCAAAAAGAGTTTACTACACCTGCAACCCTGGTGGGCAAGGACACGGATATATAAGGCGAATCTTTATAGACAAGGCTTATGAAGATGGCGAAGATGCAAATGACTACACCTTCATACAATCGCTTGTTACGGACAACAAGGTGCTGATGGAAAGTCAACCTGACTACATCAAACAGCTTGAGGCATTGCCTCCAAAGCTTAAAGAAGCGTGGTTGTATGGTAGATGGGACATCTTTGAAGGGCAATTCTTTGAAGACTTCGTGGATCGTCCTGAACAATATGCAGACCGTACTTGGACTCATGTCATTGAACCATTTGATATCCCTGATGGATGGAAGATATACAGGAGCTTTGACTGGGGTTACAATAAACCATTTTCCTGTGGTTGGTGGGCGGTGGACTATGATGGCGTGGTATATCGCATCCTTGAGCTGTACGGCTGTACTAAGACACCAAATGAAGGCGTTAAGTGGGCACCTCCACAGGTATTTGCAGAGATTGCAAGGATTGAGAGAGAGCATCCTTGGCTTAAGGGGAAGAAGGTTATCGGTGTTGCCGATCCTGCTATATGGAATGCAGAAACAGGTAAATCTATTGCGGAGGTAGCTGCAGAGCATAGCGTATTCTTCACGAAGGGTGACCATGAACGTATAGCAGGGTGGATGCAGGTGCATTACCGATTAGCTTTTGATGAGAAGGGATTCCCGATGATGTATGTCTTCAGCAATTGTAAAGCGTTCATACGAACGATTCCATTGCTCCAATACGATGAGCATAAGCCTGAAGACCTTGATACGGATGGTGAAGACCACGTTGCAGACGAGGTGCGCTATTTCCTCATGAGCAGACCTATTAAACCGAGGATACCTAAGAAGCCTGATGGCTATGCAAGTAATCCTCTTAACGTATATTTGGATATCCCTAAGGAGAACTTAGGAAGTGTGAGAAACCGCCCTAAAATGGAGATTATAAGCGGAGGCGAAGATGGAGAAGGATAAGAAGAAAAAAACGCAAACAGAGGGCAAAGAAGGGCAAGAACAGGCAAGTGCAGGGCAATCTGCACAGCAACAGCCTCAACAAGCACAAAAACAGCCTTCTAATGAAGAGCAGATGTTGCGAAGACAATCCGCTCCAAGACCTACGGCACAGGATGAAGCGCAGAAACTGTATCAGGCACAGCAAACAAAGATGCCAGGCGGTGCTATGAACGGCTTTAAGGCTCTTGCACAGGTCATTGGACGAGAACAGATACAGATTGCAAATCAGACATTGCAGAAGTACAAGGAAGGCAAAGCTAACCTTGAGAAAAAAATTGTAGAGAACGAGCAGTGGTACAAGCTCCGTCATTGGGAGTGTATGAGGGATCAGAAACAGGACGTACAGCCTGCCTCCGCTTGGTTGTTTAACTGCATCGCCAACAAACACGCTGATGCAATGGATAATTTCCCTGCGCCCAACATTCTTCCGAGAGAAGAAGGTGACAAAGGGGAAGCGGAAATGCTGACCTCTATCGTTCCCGTAATCCTCGATCAGTGTGAGTTTGAGCAAACATACAGCGATGTTTGGAATTACAAGCTGAAGACAGGTACAGGCGTTTATTTCGTGTATTGGGATAAAAGCAAGCTCAATGGACTTGGTGATATCGGTATTAAGAAGGTGGACATTATCAATCTCTTTTGGGAGAGCGGTATCCAAGACATTCAGCAATCTCGTAACCTGTTCCATGTGGAACTTCATGACAATGATGTGCTGGTAGCTCAATATCCACAGCTTGAGGGTAAGCTTACCACGGCTACGATGGATGTTGCCAAGTATATCTACGATGACAAGGTGGACACAACCAATAAATCGGTAGTGGTTGACTGGTACTACAAGAAGCGTAACTCCAACGGGAAGGAAGTGCTGCATTACTGCAAATATGTCAATGATGTGGTGCTGTTCGCTACGGAGAACGAAATGCAGCCTGTTATGGATGAAATGGGCAATCCTATTGGAGAACCGATGGCAGAGACGGGATGGTATGACCACGGTCTGTATCCTTTCATCTTTGACACCTTGTATCCCGTAGAAGGTACGCCGTGTGGATTTGGTTATATCGACATTGGCAAGGATGCACAGGCGTATATCGACAGAGGCAATCAAGCCGTTATGAAGAATATGCTTGCAAATGCAAGACCTCGTTACTTTGTACGTACGGATGGATCTGTCAATAAAGAACAGTTTGCCGATACAAACAATGAATTGATTGACGTGGATGGTAGCCTTGGGCAAGACAGTATTCTTCCCGTACAACCGAACACGCTCAACAATATCTATGTCGAGGTACTCAACAATAAGATTGACGAGCTGAAAGAAACCACAGGGAACAGAGACATCTCCACGGGTGGTACTACGTCAGGCGTAACAGCAGCCTCTGCTATTGCAGCAATGCAAGAAGCAGGTAGTAAACTGTCAAGAGACAATAACAAGGCATCCTACAGAGCCTTCAGAAAGCTTTGCCTCATGGTTATTGAACTCATTCGTCAATTTTACGATATGCCGAGATGCTTCCGTATTATGGGAGAGAATGGCGCAACACGATTCATTCAGTATTCTAATGCGAACATAACTCCGCAACAGCAGGGTATTGAGATGGGCGTGGATATGGGATACAGATTGCCGTTGTTCGATATTGAAGTGACGGCGCAGAAGCAATCCCCGTACAGCAAGATGTCTCAGAACGAACTCGCTCTTCAATTCTTCAGTGCAGGGTTCTTCAATCCACAGATTGCGGATCAGGCTCTTGCTTGCATCGATATGATGGACTTCGATAGAAAACATTTCGTAATGCAGAAGATCGCTCAAAACGGCGGTATGTATCAGCAAATGATGCAAATGCAACAGCAGATGGTGATGCTTGCGCAGATGGTAGACCAAACGAGAGGCTCTAACATTGCAGAACAGTTGGTGGCTCAATTCAACGGCGGTGCGCCTGTAGCTCCCATTGATGGCGGTGCGCCTGCTCAAAGAGTAGAAGATACAGAGGCTCTTGGTGGGAATGAGAAAAGCGAAGCATCCAATACCAAGAAAGCAAGGCAGAGGGTAGCTGACTCTACCTCACCTGCTTAATAGGGAGGAATTCAATGCTGAAAGTAGCGTTTGAACATAAAGACGGAACGATTAAACTAACGCTTGATGGACACGCAGGACAGGCTGATATCGGTCACGATATTGTATGTGCTTCCTGCTCCATATTGGCATATACAGTGGCTCAAATCGTTAAACACGAGGGAGATAACGGTGGACTGAAAGCTCCTCCGAAAATAATGCTTGAGAAAGGTGAAGCCGTTATTTCCTGTGAGCCAACGGAAGATAGATATGCAGAGATACTGCACACTTACTACGTAGCAGAAGTGGGATACACACTTCTTGCACACAACTATCCACAGTTTGTGGATTTAAAGATGTTTGGGGCGGTATAAGCCAAAGAAGAAAAAAACGATGGAAAGCATAAATGTTGTGTATAAAACTGAATTAAATAGCATTGAAGAAGTGGATACGGCAGAAGGTAAAGTTAAAATAACGGACAAGCATGTGATTATTTGCCGTATTGATGCAAAAGATCCTTTCAATACGATGCAAGAGGATTATTTTACTGTGGGTGTCAAAATGACCGCTGTTAGGAGGGTTTTTGAGGAGGCATCTGTGCAAAAAATTTCTGTGAGGAGTATTCCTGAAATATTCGGTCACTATTATAAACTTTCTAAAACTGCAACGATGCAAGATATGCATGAGGCAATTGAGTCTAATATCAACCTGTGCATAGAAGAAATCAAAAAAATGTATGGTCAGCCTAAAGAGGCTTAATCATAAAAGAGTCGTTCACTTTACGAACAGATTAACCAAAGGAGTCACCTATATGACAAACAAATTTATTTTCCTGAAGATCAATCTCCAGTTATTTGCCGAAGGCGCAGGTGGTGGAGAAGGTGGCACTGGATCTGAAGGAGCAACGGGCGTAACAGCGACAAACGCCGTGTCGCAAAAGAGAGGCGTAAAAAGCAATCCTCTTGCGAATGTCGTGTATGGCAAGCAAGAAGAAGCAGCACAGACCGCCGATGTGCAAACAGAATCTACAGTACCTGAAGCGGTGCAGCAACCTGATCGTAACGCAGAATTTGAAAAGCTCATTAAGGGCGAGTACAAAGACCTGTACGATGCGAGGATGCAGGACACGATTCAGCGAAGGCTCAAAGGATCGAAAGAGACTGTTGACAAGTACAATGCTCTCTCTCCTACGCTTGAGTTGCTGGGTAAGAAGTATGGTGTTGATCCTAACGATACCGAAGCACTCAACAAAGCCATCGAAGAGGATGATGCTTACTACGAGGAAGAGGCTCTGCAAAAGGGCATCACCGTGGAACAGCTCAAAGAATTCCGAAAGATGGAGAAGGAGAACGCTACGCTTCGGAAACAGATGCAAGAGAAGAACGCCAAGGAACAAGGTGCGAAGCTCTATGCAGAGTGGATGGAGCAGGGAGAGAAAACCAAAGCAATCTATCCTTCATTTGACCTTCGTGCGGAGTTGCAAAATCCGAAGTTTACCGACCTCCTCAGAGCGAATATCGATGTGAGAACGGCGTATGAAGTCATCCATAAGGACGATATCATCCCTGCTGCAATGCAATTTACGGCAAAGACCGTAGAGCAGAAACTCACGAATAAGATTATCGCAAACGGAGCGAGACCGACCGAGAATGGCGTTTCTTCGCATAGCAGTGCTGTAGTTAAGAGCGATGTGTCACAGCTCACCAAAGCCGACCGAGACGAAATTCGTCGCAGGGTGGCAAGAGGAGAGAAAATCAGCTTCTAACTACTACTGATTTGATCTCCTGACTGCAATATTTGCGAAACAAAATATTAAAAAAAAGGAGATTCAAAATGAAAGAATTATTCGCAAAAATGTTTATCAACCTTCAGCTTTTCGCTGAAATGAACACCAACGTAACTCGTGACAGCGGTTTATCCGTGGAAATGAAGACCTTCTACGATATGACTCTTATCGATGAAGCTTCTCCCAACCTTGTACATGACCAATTCGGTCAAAAGAGACCTATCCCTGCAAACGGCGGTAAGAAGATTGAATTCCGTAAGTTTGCATCCTTGCCTAAAGCTCTTTCGCCTCTTACCGAAGGTGTAACGCCTGATGGTAAAAAGCTCACCGTAACGGCTATCGAGGCAGAAGTATCCCAATACGGTGACTACATCGTACAGTCTGACGTATTGGAGCTTACCACCATCGACAACACGATTGTGGAAGCAACCAAGATTCTCGGCAGACAAGCAGGTCTTACGCTTGACACCATCACGAGAAATATCCTTCATTCAGCAACGAATCAATGGATTTGCCCTAAAGCCGATGGTACGGCTGTAACGAATCTCGCTGATTTCAGCCAGCTTGATCCTACCTGTGTACTTACTGTAGATGTGATTAAACAGGTTGTTGCAGACCTTAAAGCGAACAACGCTCCCAAGATCAACGGCGATTACGTGGCAATCATCCATCCTTATGTTGCGTATGATTTGATGTCCGATCCTGAATGGATTGAAGCTCATAAGTATGCTAAACCTGATAACCTTTACGAAGGCGAAATCGGTAAGGTTGCAGGCGTAAGATTCGTTGAAACCTCGGAAGCAAAGGTTTACGAAGGTGGCGTATTCGGTACGCTCATCCTGGGAGACGGTGCATACGGCGTAACGGAAATCACGGGCGGTGGCTTGCAAACCATCGTTAAGCAAAAAGGCTCAGCAGGTACGGCAGATCCTTTGGATCAAAGAAGCTCCGTGGGTTGGAAAGCAATGAAGACCGCAGAGATTCTCGTACAACCTTATATGGCTCTTATATACAGCAAGTCCAAGCTTTCTGCAAAGGCTTCGGAAAACTAAAAACAGCGCAGTAGGGAGGGATTATCTCCCTCCCTAAAATAATTTAAGGAGGATATTACAATGGCTACGACCATTAATCAAGAAGCAAACACAAAAGTAAAGAAGGTAAAAATTAAAATTCCACTCACAAGAAATGACAAGGAAGATTATTGGGTGGCTGTGAATGGGGAAAAATATCTCATCAAACGTGGTGAGTATGTTGAAGTTCCTGACTACATCGCAGAAGCTATTCAGCGCAGTGATGCTATGATTGCTGAATCGATGGAATACGAGGAACAAGCACGTAAAAAAGAGTAAAAGCAGATAAAAGCGGAGTATAATGCTCCGCTTTTATGAAAAACGGAGGTAATCATGACTATTATTGAAGCAATCAATAAAGTAGACGTACTCAAGCCAAATAACTATACGCAGTCACAAAAGGTGAGATGGCTGTCTAATCTCGATGGAATCATCAAGAAAGAGATTATTGACACACATAAGGGCGGTGAAGGCATCGTATTCAACGGATATGATGATGACACGCCCATTGAGACAGCATTGCTTGTGCCTAATCCTTATGATGACCTCTATATCAAATGGCTTGAGGCTCAAATTGACTATAACAACGCAGAATATGGCAAGTACAACAACAGTGTGACAGCGTATAATACGGCGTATTCAGCGTTTGAAAGATATTACAATAGGCACAATATGCCTATTCAACGCAAACTGAAATACTTTTAAGAGGAGGGGATACGGCGATGAAACTCCCTATACTTACCGAATTGGCTACAACGAGGGATATGGTTGACATCTTCAAAGGCTACAACCACAACCTCCGCATAGGAGAAGGTGAGTTTTACGATATGAAAAACCTCACCTCTTCAAGCTATCCTGTACTGTCTCCACGTAAAAGGAGAGGGTTATACGCTATGACGGCGAATCCCCAAGGACTTATTCAGAAGGATTCTATATGCTATGTAGATGGGCAAGATTTATACGTCAACGGCTACAGGGTGACAATGGGACTTTCGACCGATCCTGAAGACTGTCCGAAGACACTCGTTTCTATGGGTGCTTATATCATTATAATGCCAGATAAGAAGTACCTCAACACGTCTGATTTGACGGACTTTGGCAATATTGAAGCGGATGTGACCACGAAAAACACAGTTATTTTTGAAATGTGTAAGGTGAACGGCACTCTCTATGGCGAAGAGGAACAGGTTAAAATTTCACCCACAGCTCCCGAAATTACGGAAGCAATGGGAAATGGGGAAGAAGATGTTCCGCTTTGGCTTGATACATCTTCTACTCCGCACTCTTTGAAGCAGTATTCCTCGTCTATGTCGATGTGGGTTACTATCCCTACAACCTATGTCAAGATATATTCTGAAGGTAGTGATTTCGGCAAGGATTTTGAAGTCAATGATGGTGTGACTATATCGGGGATTGAAAACAAAAAGCTCTCTGATTTAAACAACACCATGATTGTGTGGGCGAAGGGCGATGATTATATCGTTGTAACGGGCATTTTGGATGAGGTGATCCAACAGGAAAATCCTATCACAATCAAGCGTACTATGCCGAACATGGACTTCATTATTGAGTCAGAAAACCGCCTTTGGGGATGCAGATACGGCGTTGCTGCCAATGGCGAGGTTGTAAACGAAATCTACGCTTCCAAGCTCGGTGACTTTAAAAACTGGAACTGTTTTATGGGTATCGCCACGGACAGCTATGCAGCTACGGTTGGTACGGACGGACAGTTTACCGGCGCAGTTACTCACCTGGGGCATCCGATTTTCTTCAAAGAAAACTATATGCATAAGGTTTACGGCAACTTTCCTGCAAACTATCAGATCACAACCACGGCGTGTAGAGGTGTGCAGAAAGGCAGTCATAAGAGCCTGTCTATCGTGAACGAGGTGCTTTATTACAAATCACGGACTGCGGTCTGCGCTTATGATGGCTCATTGCCTCAAGAAGTATCCTATGCCCTTGGTGATGTTGCATACAGCAATGCGGTTGCTTGTTCACACGGCAATAAGTATTACATCTCTATGCACGATGACACGGGAGCTGTTTCCAATTGGACTCCTTCCCTTATTACAGGCTCTATGATTTTCTTGCAACAAACCTACGGGGCAATCCAATACGGCAATATGCTCAATATTGACGGCTGGGAAGAGCCTGTAAAGGAAGACAAAACGTTGAAAATAAGTCAGACGTACAGCGCAGAGAAGACATCCTATAGACTTTATTTGGATAAGGACGATGGCTTAGAGGCAAGCAAGTGGCATCTCTTCGTGTATGATACGCAGAAAGGTATGTGGCACAAAGAGGATAATACGAGAGTAGATCAATTCTGCTCCTGCCGTGAGGATTTGTATTACATAGACCACAGTGACAGGTTTATTAAGACTATGTTCGGAAGCGGTACTATGGACAGCCAAAAGGTGGATTGGATGGCAGAGACGGGGATTATCGGCACAGACCAACCTGATAGGAAGTATATATCCAAGCTGAACATCAGGCTGTCTCTTGAGTTGGGATCGAGATTATATGTATTTATCCAGTATGACTCCATTGAAAAGTGGGAATTCCTTTTCATGATGGAGGGGACAAACCTTCAAAGCTTCACTGTACCTATTAGACCTAAGCGTTGCGATCACATGAGATTGCGCATTGAGGGCGTGGGTGATGCAAAGATATACTCTATCTCCAAGACTATTGAGCAGGGGAGTGACGTGCAATGAGTATAGACCTTAAATATCCAAACATTTCATCTCTTACGGAGGCAGGAAAGCTTGAACAGATTCGTGCCTATCTTTATCAGCTTGTGGATCAGCTTAAATGGGCATTGAACTCCATTGAAGGTGGTGGAGCAAAGATGGTTCAACAAGCAAGCAATTCGACCGCAAAGCAAGCCACTGAACAAGAAGCACAAGCCACCTTCAATTCAATCAAATCTTTAATTATTAAGTCTGCTGATATTATTGAGGCATACTACGAGGAAATCAAACAAAGATTTGCAGGAGAATATGTCGCAAAGTCTTCATACGGTACATACACAGAGAATACCGAACGGCTAATAACCGAAAATTCCAAAGTATCTGAGAACCTGTTTAAGTCTTTGCAAGAGATTATCAGCGACATTGAGAATCTTGAAGACAGTATCATTGAGGTAAATGCCCGTATCAGGTCAGGTCTCCTGTATTACGATGAAAAAGGCGTGCCTATCTATGGTCTTGAGGTTGGGCAAAAGAATGAAATAGACGGCGTAGAAGTCTTCATTAAGTACGCTCGATTCACGAGTGATAGGCTCACGTTCTATGATAAGAACGATACAGAGGTTGCATATATAAGTGACTACAAACTGTATATCACAAACGCACAAATCACTGGAACGCTTACCCTTGGAAGATTCGACCTTGATCCATCCTATGGACTTGCGTTTAAGTGGCGTAGGAGGTAGAAGATGTCGGTATCTCAAAGTTTATCAGTAAAAGAGGTAGCAGGGAGTGTAAACGCTGCATCCAACACCTCAAAAGTGCGTATTCTGTGGCAATCAACCCAAACAGGGGACAGTTGGAATGAATATACACGAGTCGCAAAATACTATGTTTCCATCAACGGAGGCGCAGAGACGGAGTACACCGTTAGTTATACTTTGCCTAAAGGAACGACAAAAACCATTGTTGATAAAACCATTACAGTAACTCACAATGCTAACGGCACAGGCACAGTTAAAGTCAGGACATGGATGGATACAAGCATCAGTGCAGGAGTTGTTGAAAAATCAGAGACTTTAACTCTAACAACCATACCAAGAGCATCAACGCTTTCATACGTATCAAATGTTACGCTTGGAAATATTTGCACTGTTCGATGGACTCCACTTTCAAAAGGGTTCTATTACAAAATCAAGTTTGCTGTTGGTGATTGGTCACTAACCACCGCAGCAATCAATCCAAACATTACAACGCTTTACACCAACGCATCCTACGGTATATCGATGGAAGCAGCACATCAATTCCCTAACAGTAAGGATGCTGATATGACCGTCACTCTTTATACCTATTCTGACGAAGCGTGTACAAAACAGGTCGGCTCGGCATCAACGGCAAAGTGTAAAGTATATATTCCTGAAAATGATTATACAGTACCTGCCGTGGCTATGAGTCTTTCTCCAGTAAGTACACTTTCAGAGAATTTCAATGGTCTTTACATTCAAAATAAAACGAAGGTACAGGCAAACTTTACGGGAACTGAGGCAAAGTACGGTGCGAGTATTTCTTCTTGTTCGATGACTGTAGACGGAAAGACATACGGCAATCCGTATCTGTCTGATTTACTTTCAAAGTATGGGACTATACCCGTAAAAGGTACGGCGGTTGATTCAAGAGGATTCTCTGCATCTTCACCGCAGAATATAATCGTTATTCCGTACTCAAAACCGAGTCTTGTTCCTTACACGGGGGAATCATCTATCGTCTGCAAAAGATGCGATGATACTGGGATTTTTAGTCCTTCAGGGGCAAATCTCCGCATCAAGGTAGGAAGGCAGTACAGCAAGGTCATGGTAGACGGAGTGCAGAAAAACTTCTGCTTAATGCGATTTAGGTATAAGGCTGAAGGTGCTACATCATGGGGGGCGTGGAGGACGCTCATTGCCAAGGATGATACCGCTGACAGTGTGGATGTAACGCTGACGGATATCACTCTTTCCCTGTCAACAACATATCTCGTACAAATAGAAGTGGTTGACGAGGTAGGCGAATCATTCAGCACAATTATAACCATCCCAACCGAAGAGGTCACGGTTCATCTCCGAGAAGGAGGGAAAGCTGTCGGTATCGGTAAGTATGCGGAAAAGGATAATATCATTGACATAGACGATGAATGGGAACTCAACGCAAGGGGAGAGGTGCGGATAGGAAAGACATTACATCCTAACCATATTGCCTCACTTGATTCCTATGCATACAAGGACTTTAATGAACTTGTTTATAAGACGGGATATTATTCAGGGACATCTGCTCCATCATCTGTATCAGCTACGAATTATCCCATAAACGAGACGGGGGTGCTTGAGGTTGTATCGTGTATGGGGCAAAATGCAGAAACTTTGGCTTGGTGGGGATTTGCTTACCAAACATATAGAACTCACACGGGGAATATGTACATTCGTAGTTATTATTCCACTACGGGTTGGACGAATTGGAAAAAGGTAACTTTAACCTAAACGAAAGGAGGCAAGTAAAAATATGGGTAAATTTACAGGAAATATTCAATACGGCGCAACGGGCGATAATGTAAAGAAAATACAGGAAGCTCTTAATTCATCAGGTAATTACAATTTGACGGTCGATGGCGTTTGGGGCGATAAAACGGACGAAGCGATTAGAAATTATCAAAAGAATAACGGATTAGACGTTGACGGGATTGTTGGAGAGAAGACTTGGGAATCTATTTTTGGTTCAAGTAAAATTGAAACTCCGTCCTTTGAGTATGGAAACTACAAAGAAAGCGATTCCGTCATAGAAGCAGCCAAAAAGCAAGCTGATGCCGAGAATGCCGTAAATAACCTTGGCGATTATACGATGTCGGATAATGTTATTGAGGCAGGTAAACAGAAAACTGATTCGGAGAACGCAGTAACAAATTATGGGGATTTTGCTTACGGGAAACAGAATTTATATGACGATATTATCAATAAAATTCTGAACAGAGAAAAATTCTCCTATGACCTTAATGGTGATGCGCTGTATCAACAGTATAAGGATAAGTATATTCAGCAAGGCAAGACGGCAATGCAGGATACAATGGGGCAAGCAGCAGCAATGACGGGTGGCTATGGCAACTCTTATGCAGCTACCGCAGGGAATCAGGCATACCAAGCTTCTCTTGAAAAGCTGAACGACATCGTTCCTGAACTCTATCAGATGGCTTACGATAAATACAACCAAGAAGGACAGGATATGTATAATCAGTATGCAATGCTGTCTGATGACAGGAATACAGAGTATGGTATGTGGAGCGATGGTTATAATCGTCTTTTGAATGAAAGAGAATACTACGCTAATAATTACAACAACCTTTATTCTATGGATTATGGTCAATACGTTGACAAGTATAACCGCCTTGTTGCAGATCGTGGCTATTATGCAGACGTACACAACGCAGAACGCACATTTGATTACGGGAAATATGCAGATGATAAATCGTATGCATATCAGGATCATCGAAACCAAATCGCTGATGCACAGTGGCAGGCTCAATTTGACGAGGCTGTAAGAATGAACGACCTCTCGGAAGAGCAATTTAAATGGCAGCAGGAACAAGCTGAAAAATCCAATAGCGGAAGCGGTGGCTCAGGAGGAGCAGGTGGCGGTGGAGATGAAACGCCCGAACTTGAACCTGCTCAATATGCCGATTGGGGCGCAGGAGATTGGAACGATTACTTTGCTCAAATTCGTCAAGGCGAAGGGAAATCCGCAGCAGAAGAAGAGCTTAATTATTTTATCAAAAACGGACTTATTCCCAAAAATATGATAGTCTACGCTTCTATCGGGGCGAGAGGCAGTCTGGGGCATTGATTTTATAAGACGGAGGTGTTGTTATGAGCTATAGCGTGAAAGATGCATTAGAGGCAAGAAAGAAGAAAAAGGAACAAGATGATCAGAAGAATCGTGATAAGGTGACAAATGCATTAAAAAATCGAGAAGCAAGAATGCAAAGCAGTTTGTCAAGCAAATCTTCTGATTGGGCTGAACGCATAACAGCAGAGATTGATGCGTTTAAAAACTTTTCTTTTGGTAATCTCTCTTTTGGAGCGGACAGAAAGAAGGCGTTGGAAGACACTCATACGAGCAGAATCAATTTAAACAGCCTTCGTTCCGAGATCGAAGCATACCGAAAATATATTGGGCAAGAAAAAGCCGATAAACTCATTTCGAATATTGACGAAATGAAAAAAAAGTATGATGCGTATGTGAAGACTGCAGAATTCTACTCGCAATTTGATACTGAAGACTCTTACAACAAATGGAAAGCAAATGAAGATTGGAAAAAAGAAATAAAGAGTGCGGATGACTATGCGGAGTATTCGCAGAAGGGACTTGATATTAAGAATCCTGATCCTTATATTTGGGAGAAGGCAGGTTGGGTTAATGCTTATGCAAAACCAGCGAATATTGCCACATTTGCCCGTAGCTTTGCTGTAAGGGATGAAAAGAATGGTTTGAAAACCGATAAGGGATATAATCCTTTAAGACCTACAAAATTTAGGCAATACTACTATCTAAATGACGAGGAGGTAGAAATATACAGCTACTTCCTTGGGAAAGGGGAAACCGAGAAGGCAGAAGAGTTTTTGGACTCTCTTAAGGATACTCTTGCACAGAGAGAAGCAGGTACATATGTAAACTCCTTGGATGACTCCGAGTTTCTTAAAGTTATTTTCAATCCTGTTGTAGGTCTTGATCAGTTTATGTCAGGGGTAAAAAACATTGATAACTTCATTATGGGGACTGAAGGAGACACCACATCGCCTATACAATACGCAGGTTCAACAATCAGAGAAAACATTGACAGTAAATTTGGCAAAGGTTTATGGGATTTAGGTGTTACTATATCCAATCAGCTTCCTTCCATTTTGGTCGGTACACTTACGGGCAATATCGGTGGTCTTGCTACGATGGGGACATCCGTATTAGGGAATTCCTATGCGGAAATGAGAAACCTCGGATACAATGAGTGGCAGTCAAGAGGCTATGCTACGCTTGTAACGGCTGCAGAAATGGGATTGCAAAGCGTTCTTGGCGGTATCAGTAGTCTCGGTGGCAAACACTCTCTCAGCAAATTGGCTACAAATGCTATTAACAATGTAGATAATGCTATTGGAAGAATCGCATTAAAATGGGGTAAAAGTATGGTTCTTGAAGGTGCTGAAGAAGCAGCACAGTCTGTGCTTGAACCTGTATTCAAAGGCATTGTCACGGGCGAATTTGAAGGCATTGACTGGGGCGAAGTTGCCTATTCAGGACTTCTCGGCGCATTATCTGCAGGTGCGCTTGAAGGCGTTGGCATAATTGCCTCCGATAGACAAACTGTAAATGCAGGGCAACAGGTGTTGAACGTGAATGGTGTGGACAGACTCCAAGCCATCGGTAGCACCTTCTCAGTCGATTCTGTGGCGTACAAGCTTGCAGGGAAGGTCAACGAGAATACGGGTGCTTACAAAATTGGTACGCTCCTTAATGAAATCAACGCAACGCTTACAGAGCAGAATAAGACGGATATCGTTGAGGCTCTTAAGAGTAACAATATTACAGGTAAAGATGCAAAAACCATTACCAATGCCCTTGCTGCGGTAGTAGAAGGTACGCAACTTACCAAAAAACAGCAAGCAGCTCTTGATAATAACGAGATTATATCCAAGTCTATTGTTGAGTTTATCAATCAAAATTCAACGGTTAATCAAAGAATTGCAGGACTTGAGGAACTTGCAGTGGCGATGACAACGGGGACTAAGCTCGATCCTATGCCTAAAGCCACGGAAACGGGCAAATCTGAGGCAAATGCAAGCAAGCAGATAGATTCGTCTGACGTACAAACGGCGAATGAGAGCCAATTCTCGCACTCTGACGATGGCAAAACGACTTACAAGGGTGAGGAAGTATCCGTCAAAGAAATCAGCTCCATTAAAGATGGGGCGGTTACCGTTCGCCTTGAGGACGGCAGAGAGGTGGATGCGAAAGAGGTTGACTTCGGTACGGAAGACGAGGCTCTGATGTATGAAATGGTTGCGAGTATGGGCGTTACTCCCGATACCGCAAAATACATGATGGATACCTACAACACGGGGAAAGGAACTGTTACGATAGAGGACTTCCGTGCTGATGCTCCTTTGGCATATCAATCGGGGAAGATTGGTTATGTCAGAGGTACTGCAAATTTGAGGCTGACTGATAATCAAAAGCAGGAGTTGTTTGCCCTTGGCAGAAAGGATGCAATGGCAGAAGCGGAAGCAATGGATAAAGCACAAAAGAGTGGCAAGGCATCGACCAATACAAAGCTTCCGAAATTCAACGGCGAGAAGGTTGAAAAGAACGGGATTATTTACGAGGACGTTGATCCTGACGATGCAGGTTTGAAAGACGTTCAGAAGGCTTCCATTGTCGGTATTGAGATGTTGGCGAAGGCTTCAAGTCTTGAAATTCATGTGTTTAAATCCTATAAGGACAGCAACGGAAATATCGTTGCGAATATCAATGGTAAAATCGTTCCTGCTCCCAACGGTATGTTTATGGATGGCAATAAGATATACCTTGATATCAACGCAGGGAATAAACAACAGGGGACTATGCTCTATACGATGTCTCATGAGGTCGGTCACTTCATCAGAAAGTGGAATGCGAAAGCGTTCAAAGAGCTTGGTGATTTCCTTTTTGACCATTACGAAGGTGGAGCGGATTCTGTAAAGAAACTCATTGATAAAGAGATCGAGAACCGCAAGAAACATTACGAGGCAGAAGGTAAAAAGCTTCCGAGTGAGATGCAGCTTTATGATGAGGCTTACGAAGAAGTTGTTTGCAATTCTTTATCCAAGATGTTTGCTGACGAGAATGCATACATAAAACTTGCGGAGCTGAAGAAGCAGAACCAAACGCTTTGGGAGAAGCTTGGAGAAGCTATTAAGGCGTTTCTTGACAAGCTCAAAGAGGTTATTGGTATCTATTCCAAAAAGGAAAATGCTCCTGATAATACGGCATTGGCAACAGGTTTTGATATGGGAACCTTTAATCAGTTGCAGGACTTGTACATCAAGGCATTTGTAGAAGCTGATGCGAATTATCAGGCTGCAACAACGCAGACGGGGGAAAACGTTTCTGAAGAAAATATCTCTCATGAAGGAGAGAAATTCCAACTCCGTGACAATGTAGAAGAAACTGGAACGCTTGTAGCAGTACACAACCTTTCTGAACAAAAGCTGTTAAAGAGCTTACAGCTCGGCGGTTTACCTATGCCGTCTATCGCTATTGCAAGAGCAAGAGATGGGCATAATGAATTTGGCGATATATCACTTGTATTCAGGAAGGAAACTATTGATCCTAAATCTAACCATAGAAATAAGGTGTATTCGGGGGATGCGTGGACTCCTACATATCCTCGTGTTGAGTACAAACTTAATGGAAAAGCACAGCAGAGAATCAGAGAAAAAATCAATAATCTCGTTCCTGCATCAGTACAAGAAGGATTGGATAAGTTGCACCTTGACTCTGACAATATGGATGATACCTTAAATCATTACAACGGGGATATGGTAGATGCGTATAAAAACAGCTATTCAATGAAGTACGCATATCTTGTAGATAACGGCATTGATATTGATCTGCCTATGAAAAGCAAGCCTTTGTCAAGATGGGGCATGAGAGATGACGGTGCTATTATAAACGTAGCAGAAAAATTTTCCGAGCAGGAACTTATTGACCTTTTGAATGCCGATTCTGAAGAAGTAATGAAGGCTGAATTTGCGATTAGAGATGCTGTAACACAGAATATATATACTAAGTATGAGGGACAGCCTGAAGTTATTGAGGCTTTGCTTCCGAAAGAAGAGCTTTCTTTGTCGGAAATATATAACTATATACAGGATGCAGAAAATTATCTTAGAAACGGAATTCAGCAAACTGTTGACGAGAATAAGGCAAGGAATTTAATCGCTGAAAAAGTGGATCAGCCAAAGTATGAGGCGTGGCTTAAAGAGCTTTTCTCCGATGTGGTTGAAAAGGAGGGGATAAGAAATGACAAAGATTATTTTACTCCCTCAGGCAATCGTAGAAGCTTTGAAGCTCTGCACTATGAACACAACCTTGAAAATGTCATTAAGGCGATGAAGGAGAAGGGCACTCAAGGCATAGGTGGCTTTGGTGGTGGAAATATTTTCGGAGCATCTGCAACAGAGTTTTCTTCAATCAATGACATTAGAAATGCTCAAGAGCGTTTACAGAATATGTCACAAGAAGAGTACGATGAAATTCGTCAAGGTTTCTCTGATAAATTCTTTGAGCTTTCAAGTAGCTTACCAAAGAATAAAAGCAGTTTTACCTCGATTGATAGTGCTGCTGATATGCTTGTCGAAGCTGTCTTAAAATTCAAGACCAAGAGTGGCATAGCAAATTATCTAAAGAGGGAATGTGAAGGATGGGCGAACTATTCCGACTATGTTGTAGATGACCTTATTGAGCTTGTAAATGGTATTCGTCAAATGCCTACAAGATTCTTTGAAGCTAAACCGCAAAGAGCTGTTGGCTTTGATGAAGTGGCAACGGCGATTATTCCCAATAGTGCAAGTGAAGAACTGAAATCTAAACTTACTGACATGAGGATTGATTATGTTGAGTATGCCGAAGGAAATAATGATGCAAGGCTTGAAGTATTGAATTCGTTGGAAGATGTTAAGTTTTCCGACCGAGACTTTGCTGCCGAAATCGACCAGTGGAATCGTGATGGTAAGCCTGAAGGCGAGACTTTCATATTAGGCTCTACTGGCAATGTGCTTCAAGGGCTTGGTGCTATCGAAAACGACATTTTTATGCGAGGGGATAAGATTAAGGAAATCTTGGTGAAACATCCTGAGATGACACTTGCAGAAATAAAAAAGATTCCCCAAATACTGGAGAACCCTGCACTTATTCTTAAAAGCAGAAATGTGGATAGAAACGACAAGCAAAACACTCGTTTGGTTATCTTCGGGACTATCAAAGCAAAAAATGGGTTGCCTATTTTAACTGTATTGGATTTGAGACCTTCAGAAAATCATCTTATCATTGAAGATTTACAGAAGGTAACAAGTGCATACACGAAGGACTATGAGCCGATCTCTTTTGTACGCAACAGTGATGTACTGTATGCAGAAAAAAAGAGAGCCACTTCGGTTCTTCGGTCAATAGGCTTCTACATGCCTATCGAGCTGAACAAAAGTGGCTTCATAGGTAGTATATCATATAAAGGACGAAGTGTCAACATATTTGGCGAAAAATTTTCAAAAATTTTTACAGAAGTAGAAACAAAATTATCCTATCGTGACCAAGAACTTGCAGCACAAAAGGAAAAAGTAAACGAGGTGCTTGAGAAAGAAAACGCAAAGCTGAAGGAAGATAACCAATACCTTAAGGAACTGGTTAAGCTCCAACGGAAGGTAACTCACGGCACGAAATTTACCAAGTCTTCCGTGGAATTGGTTGCAGGCAGACTCATGAAGTATGCAAATGCTAAAGGCAATAGAGCAGAACTTGTCAAGCTTCTCAATGAGTTTTACGGGTATATTGCCGGTGGTAACGACCTGACATGGGACAGCGTAGCAGAAAAAGCACAGCCTGCGATTGATTGGCTGAAGAATAACTTTTCACGTTCGGAAAAGCTGGATGCTTATTCTCGTGAAGTCTTGAATACTATTCGCTCAAAGAGAATTTATCTTGATGAGCACCAGCAAGCAGAAGCAGCGTATGTCTATGGAAGCTTCTACGAATATCGTAAAAAAGCCATGGGTAGTTTAACGATTGTCAACAAGGGCAATCCGAACGGCGCAATCTCGCTTGACTCGCAGTGGCAGGAATTCGCAGGGATGTATCCTGAGCTTTTCGATGCTGATATGAATCCCAACGAAATGCCTATGAAGTTATTGGAGATTGTAAGCGATCTCCGTGACTTTAAAGCTCAATCGCTGGACTACGAATATGCTGACGATATGATTGACCAAGACTTGTTATCTAAAGTGTATGACAGCTATTGGGATGTATCAACGTTGCATACTGTGGCAGACTCTATGCAGAAGGATATAAACCTGCTGAAAATCAAGCATCACAAAAAGATGGCAGAAGTAAGGGAATTCCACAATGAGAAGCATACTCAGCTCAAAAAAGAGTATCAAGACAAGCTTGCTCGTGTGAGAGAAGAATATCGTGAGAGAAACGCTAAGACCACGAGAGAACTGATGACTCGTTATCAGGAATCAAGGGCGAAGGCAACCGAAGGCAGACATAAGACCGAAATTCGTCATAAGATTAAGGACGTTGTGTCCAAGCTGAATCAGCTCCTTCTCCGTCCTACCAAGGACAAGCACATTAAGGAAGAGTTGAGAATGGCTGTGGCAGAGGCTCTGTCGGCAATCAATATGGATACGATTGGGGCAGATGAGAGAGTTGCAAAATACAACGAACTTATTGCAAAGACGAGCGATCCTGATATGATTGCAGAGCTTACGAAGACGAGAGACCGTATCGAGCTTCAGGGCGAAACGTTGAAAGAGAAGCTTACTGCGCTGAAGGATGCCTATGAAAAGATTAAGAACTCCACGGATGATGATCTGAAAAATGCGTATCAAGAAACTGTTTTGAATACCATCAAGAATGTTTCTGAGACGGTCGGCAGCACTTCAATCCGAGACATGAGTCTTACGCAGCTTGAAGCGGTTTACGAGATGTACACGATGGTGCTTCACACTGTTCGTACTGCGAATAAGATGTTTAAGGCAGAGAAGGGCGAAACAATAACGCAGACTGCTGAAGCGGTAAACGAGGATATCCGAAACATCGGCAAGGAAAAATTCGCACGAAATCGCTTTGAGGAATGGCTGCGGAAGACTGGATGGACGTTGCTTAAACCTTTCACGGCATTCAGGACTATAGGCTCTGATACCTTTACGAAGTTATATACAGAGCTTCGCAAAGGAGAAGATGTCTTCTACGAGGATGTCAACGAGGCGAAGGAATTCATTCAAGAAAAATACAAAAAGTATAATTTTAAGTCTTGGGAGCAGAAGCAGACGAAGACCTTCACGGCGAAGAGTGGAAAAACATTCACGCTTACTTTAGAGCAGATGATGTCCTTGTATGCGTACTCTCGCAGAACTCAGGCTCACGACCACATCATTGAGGGCGGTATTGTTCTTGAAGATTCGGTGCTTGAAGTGAAGAAGCATGGCGTACCAATCAAATACAAGGTTGATACCAAAACGGCGTTTAATATCTCCGAGGAGACTCTTGACGAGATTTGCGACTCACTTACGAAAGAGCAGAAAGCTTTTGTGGAAGAAATGCAGACGTATCTTTCCGATGTAATGGGTGCAAAGGGCAATGAAGTATCGATGGAATTGTTGGGCGTGAAACTTTTCAAGGAGAAATTCTACTTCCCTCTTAAATCCTCAAAATACTACATGGGATTTAAGCCTGAAGAAGCAGGTGAGATTAAGCTCAAGAATCCTGCATTCTCAAAGGAAACGGTACAACACGCAAACAATCCCGTTGTGCTGAAAGGCTTCACCGATGTATGGGCAACACACGTAAATGATATGTCTATGTATCATGCTTTCGTCCTTGCATTAGAAGACTTTACAAGAGTTTATAACTACAAGACAAAGACGGATGCAAACGTGGAAACTATGTCCACTGAAGCAACGATTGCCAATGCTCATGGTGATGGTGCTACTCAGTACATCAGAAACTTCCTTAGATCCCTTAACGGTGGCGTAAGAGTACAAGGAACACCACTTACAGAAGGACTTATCAGCAAAACAAAGAAAGCTGCGGTATTAGGCTCTGCCTCCGTAGCAATCCAACAACCTTCTGCAATTATGAGGGCAATGGCTCTTATAAATCCGAAGTATTTTGTTGCCTCCACTCTCAAATCCTTCAACTTTGCGAAACACAACAAAGATTGGGCAGAAATTAAGCAATATGCTCCAATTGCAGGTATCAAGGAAATGGGGCGTTTCGATATGGGACTTGGTCAAGGTACTGTTGATTGGATCAAAGACCAAAAAACCATTGGAGAAAAAGCAGAGGATATTCTCTCCAAAGCACCAGCTCTTATGGACGAGATTACATGGGTGAGCATTTGGCAAGCGGTCAAGAAAGAGGTTGCCAGCACGAATAAAGGTCTTCAGGTAGACTCTGAAGCTTTCCTGAAGAAGTGTGGTGAACGCTTCACGGAAGTTGTATCTCTTACCCAAGTGTACGACTCTGTGTTCTCAAGAAGTGACCTCATGCGGAATGAGAATCCTTTGGCTAAGATGCTTACTGCGTTTATGGCAGAACCTTCTACTACATTGAATATGTTTGTGGATTCTTGGATTCAAGGTAAGAGAACAGGTAGCAAGAAAGGCTTTGTTAAAGTCACAGCAGCTACCACAGGGGCGATTGTTGGATCGATCGTACTCAACTCAGCTCTCAAATCTATCATCACAGCGATGAGAGATGACCATGAGGATGAATCTTACCTTGAAAGTTATCACGAAGCGTTTACCAAGAATATGGTTGACGGACTTATGCCGTTTAATTATATTCCATTGGTAAAGGACATTTGGTCTATCTGCCAAGGCTATGATGTGGAAAGAATGGATATGGCTCTCATCTCCGATCTTGCGAGTGCTTTGGATGCATTTGACAGCGATAGCAAAACCGAATACGAGAAGTGGACGGGTTTAACTGGTGCTTTAGCTGCTCTCCTCGGTGTTCCGTTCAAGAACGTTGAGAGGGATATTCGTGGTGCATACAACACCATCCAATCTTTTATCAATGGAGAGAAGACCACGGAAGCAGGGATTAAAATTGCTATCAGGGAAGGCTTGACGGGCAAGGAAATCTCAAACAAACAGCAACTTTATGAAGCTATCATAAATGGAGACCAAGAGCAGATTGCTCGTGTTAAGGCAAGATACAATGACAAAGACAAATTAAAGTCTGCCATTAGGTCGGCGTTTAAGGAATACTACATCAAAGGAGACCTCGACTATGACAGTGCAATTCGATATTTGGTCGAACATTGCGATATGGACGAGGACGAAGCGTATTGGAAGATACAGGAATGGGACTACGAGATAGAACACGGAAAAGATGCAGAATATTCAAAGTACGACGATTTCTTTGAGGCAGTAGAGAGTGGCAAGAACCTTAGAGGTGTCATCAGAGAATACACCGATAACGGCGTTAAGACAACGACTCTTGAATCTCAAATCACGAGCCACTTCAAGCCTTTGTATAAGGAAATGACGAATTACGAGAGGGCAAAAATCAAGGGATATCTCTTGAATGCGTATGCCTTACTTGGAAAAGACAGGACGGAAAAATCAAAGGATATTGATAATTGGCTCAAAGATGACTAAAAAAACACAACTACCTATGGTGGGGGCGTTTAAAATCGCCCTCCCCATGTGGTAATATTATTGAGAACACAGGAGGACAGAAAATATGAATCCTACAATATTCAGGGTATCGCTTGATATCCATAAAATACATTCACAGTTTACGCTCCCTATAAAAAGAGGGGACACGAGCGGAAAACTGATTATAACGCTCATGCAGAGCGGTAAGCCGTATGAGATAACGGAAGACTGTTATGCGAAGTTTAACGCATCGAAAGATAAAAGCGGTGTGATTATAGATCATGCGTGTTATATCCAAAATAACACTATTATATACGATTTTAAGGCGGTAACCACGTCAACAGCAGAGAAGCTTAATTGTGAAGTTATTCTCTACGGATTGGACGGTCAAGCGGTTGTCAGTCCACGTTTCACAATCATTGTCCACGATTCCGTGGTTTCGGAAGAAGAATTGGAAACTTCAGGCGAGTTTTCCACGCTTGGACAGCTTATTTCTCAAGCCAATGCTCTTATCAAAGACATTTCTTCCAAACTTGCAAACGGTGAGTTTAAAGGTGAAAAAGGTGAAAAAGGTGACCAAGGTGGAAATGGTAATGATGGGGTAGGCAAGAAAGGTGATGACGGCGATTCTGCATATGATATCGCCGTTGCGCATGGCTATAAAGGAACGGAAGCGGAATGGCTTATCTTTTTGCAAGGCGATTCTGCCTACCAAGTAGCTGTAAAAAATGGCTTTAATGGAACTGAAGCTGAGTGGCTTGAATCTTTGAAAGGCACTGGTGGAGGCGGTGGGCAATTGCCTCAAAAATACATTGATTATTTGGAAAAGCAGTTATACAAAGCTCCTACAATTTCCACTTTTAACTTAACTGGATTTAACGTTGCATCTGCGGAGGTTGGCACAGCTTTGGAGTTTACGGGATTTACACACTCTGAAACTGATGTAGACAACATCAAAGGAAAGCTTACTTTGTCTGTAAATGGATATGAGGTCAATAGGAATATTGAAAAATCTGCAACTGTTGCCAACGTAACGCACGAATATTCGTCTCAAGTTACAACCGCAGCCGTGCAGATAATTAAGCTTAGTGGTACGGATACCAATGGCGGTACATTCTACAAGGAGATAACGAAAAACTTCTATTTGCCTATGTATTGTGCGTTGTCTAAAAATCCGGATGAAACTATTCTAAATCTAACATTGACTAACTTGGGACAGAGACTTTCCAGCAAGGAATATGAGGTTACGGTAGATGATACAAAATATATATATTTTGCATCTAATGCGCAGATAAAGAAGATTACTCAGCAAGGAGTTGACGTAGCTATTACCAGTATCGGATCGAGAATGTTGTCTGTGAACGGAGTAAATCAATATTATCAAATTTACAGAACAGCGGATACAGTAGTGAAAGGAATATACTACTTTATGTTTACATAAGGAGGATAACGTAAATGGCAGATGCGGAAATTAAAATTTTAGGTGAGCTTAAATCAGCAACGGGCAGTGGTGTTCTTGCGGATGCACAGCAAATCAAAAACGGGTATATAGTTGTTAAAACGATAGCAGAAAGAGATGCATTGAAACCTGCGGTTCTTGCGTTGGGGATGCCTGTCTATGTATCAGATGAAAAAAGAACTTATCGTAAAACAGATAATTCGTGGGAACGTTCCTCCGTTGAAACGAGTATTGAGGCACTGCAATCCAAAGTAAACGGACTGAAAGCAGTTAGCGTTGAATATGACAATTTAACCGAAAATCTTTATATAGAAGGGATGGTCGGGACAGGATTGGGAGGTTCAGTTGATTTATATCTCCCGTTTGCGATTTCATTAACTGGTACATTTAAAAGCCGTAACATATCCGAGATGTTTGATTATACCAATAAGACGTTCAGGGTAGACTGGGGTGATGGTACAATCAACACGGAAACCACTCACACATATGCAACGGAAGCTGAATATACCATTAAGGTTTATGGGGAATTTGAAGCTCTTTTGTATGCAAGAGATGCGGATTCATACAAAGGCAATGCTGCCTCAACGCTGACGGCTGTTGAAATTGGACAAGGTGTAAAGGCTTTCGGAGGAGGATTTTTGTTCCTCGGCTCGTTCTACGGTTGCAATGGTTTAATGAGCGTTAAAATGCATGACGGTATTACAAGTATTCCTTTTTCTACGTTCTATGGATGTGATGCGTTGGAAAATATTGTAATCCCTGAGAAGGTTACAAAGATTGGGGTGTTGGCTTTTGGCGATAGTGGTCTTAAAAGTATTACAATACCAAAGAATGTTGTTGAAATAGAAAAAAACGCATTTTTAGGATGTACCTCTTTGGAAAGCGTTATCTTTAAATCTGAAACACCACCTACGCTTGGCGAAAATGTATTTAAAGGGACAACGGTCGCAGGGGTTACACCAAATCTATCGGTTGTCTTGACTGTGCCTGAAGGATGTGTTTTCAAATATAAAGAGGCAGCAGGTTGGAATGAGTATGCGGATTTAATTACGGAAAATCTTTTTGATTCTTATTTGAGGGATTACCGTAGTACAGGTATGATAAGATTGGCAGTCCAAAATCCAATCACCAATGAGATTCTTGCTTATATCATGATAAGCGATGACGGCATTAACTTTACTGGAGATGTCAAGCAGCATACCATAAGTGAAAAACCTACTAAACCTCATCATGTTGTACGGCTGACGGAATTGCATAATTGTATTGTGAATTACGCCCTGTCGTTTGAGGTGTTGGTAAATTGTGAGTTTGATTTTGCCAACAGTGAGGGAACGGCTGTGCTTAGTGGATACCGCTTAAAACTATATCCTTCGATTACAGTTTCTTTGGCATCAACAGTAAGTGAAGATAATATTCACGAAGCGATGTTATCATTTGCCAATTCCTATGCGCAAGGCATAAAAGAAAGAGGATATTATGGCTTCGGTGTGTTTGAGTGGGGTAAAGAACATCAAGTTGTTTGCAATTTATCTAATTGCTATAAAGAAAACGGTAATGAGTATATTGATGTTTATCGTTTAGGCAATCCCGGCACATTTGTTACAAAATGCAAATTCAATTCTATTCGTGTTAATGAAAATACCAAGTATTATAAACTATAAGGAGGTGAGAAATGGCTGAAGTTTCAAAGATTCAAGGATATGACATCAAAGATGCCAAGGCTCGTAAGGATATTGAAGAACTCAAGAAAAACGGCGTTGGTGGTGGCAGTGGCGGTGGTGGTGGCAGTATTGACGAAAGCGTTTTAGAAGGTTACGCAAAGACAGACCACACGCACGATGAATACTTAACAGAAAAAGATTTACCTATTATGTCGCTTGAAGCCGATGGTACGTTGGTATCGGACGGCATAGCAAACGTTGAAGGCGATTTTGTATCACAATCTGAGTTGGATGAGGCTGTAGAAAGCCTACAGGTGCAAATTTCAAACATAGGCAGTGGCGGTGGTGGTGGCAGTATTGACGAAAGCGTTTTAGAAGATTACGCAAAGACAGACCACACGCACGATGAATACTTAACAGAAGAAGATTTACCTATTATGTCGCTTGAAGCCGATGGTACGTTGGTATCGGACGGCATAGCAAACGTTGAGGGCGATTTTGTATCACAATCTGAGTTGGATGCTGCTGTACAAAGCTTACGTGTGCTAATTTCAAGCATAGGCAGTGGTAGTGGAGCAGGTAGTGGTGGCACAGGTGACGGGGGTATTATAGGTGGCGAGCATACGCACGAGGAGTACGTAAAAAAGGACGAATATGCGACAAGCGAAAAAGGCGGTATTGTTAAGTGTAGCATTGATTATAGTATAGGGATTACCTCTGGTGGATTTCTACGCTTAATACCTGCCACTACTGCCCAAATTGCTGCAAAGATAACAGATTTTGCGCTCACAACCAAGAGTATTGACTATGCCGTAAAAGTCGGCGTTACTACCAACACTATACAGCTGACAGACGAAGAAAAAAAGGCGGCTTGCAAGTGGTTGGGGGCGAGTACAACGTTTGACGATGGCGGCGAAATCAATTTAAACCTTGAAAACGGCGATAGTGCAGGTAGTGTACAACAAAAAGGTTTTCAATCAAATAGCGGTACAGGCATTTTAGGTGCAATTGCAAGTGGTGAGGGTGCAGTTGCTTTTGGTGGGCAAAGATACGATAAGGCAGGGAAACCCGTTGCGGACGAGCCACAAACGGAAGCAAAAGGAAAACAATCTCTCGCCGCAGGTGGCGGTTGTATCACGCATGGAGCTTGGGGTGTTGCGTTAGGTAAAGAAAATATAGCCTATCAAAAATCTTCTTTCTCTATGGGCGGTGGCAACCAAGCAGGTTATGACTTAAAGAGATACCAAGACGATTACGGTTATAATAAAACGCAAACTGATTGTGATAATGATTATTCATTTGCCTTTGTTGCTGGTGGTGAAAGAAATAAGGCGGTAGGTTATGCGTCATTTTCCACGGGCAGTAATAACCTTTCAAGAACCACTAATACATTTACCGCAGGGCAGAACAACGAAGCAATAGGTAGACGTTCTACTGTATTTGGTTATTATAACTATACTTATTCGGAAAACGGATTTGTGATAGGGCAGTATAACAAAGAAAATACAAACGCCTTTTTCATAGTCGGTAACGGCACAGGAACAGGCGATAGTAGAAGTAACGCATTTGAAGTATTAAAAGACGGCAGGGCAAAGGTATACGGTAAACCCACGGAAGAAAACGACGTTGTACGTAAAAAGGAATTGGACGAAGCGGTATTCGGTGATATTGATTTTAGCTTATTATTGAAAGACTACCTCACAAAACAAGAAGCAATGACGGAGTACGTGGATTTTCGATCCTTAGACGAAGGACGCACCATTGCAAACACGGCGTGCTTCGCTACCGACGACGCAACCAAAACGATAGGTGAACGCTTCCAAGAATTGAAAGAAGAAAACCAAGAATTGAAAGACGTCATTGAAATTTTGTCAACATATGAAGTTGATACGGTTGCAACGTTTGACATTGATATTGATACGCCCGAAAGCCAATACACGCAAGAGATACAATTGGGCAGTATGCATCGTATGAAAACAGCCCACACAATTTTGGTTGGTGCGGAAGTTGTGGACACAACTACGACCTTAACCAATGACGCATTTGAGGTGGGTGTGTCAAACGCACAAGGCTATAAGGTTTTTGTAACAAAGAAATATAACAATGCAGGCTACGATGCGAGAGGCAAGACGATAACAATCAAAGGCGTTTTCCGTACGGTGTTTGAGTAACAAATGGTTAAAGGAGATAAAAATTATGGGAAAATATATTACAGGAATTAAAACAGCAACTGGTGTCAAAAAAATTGACTATAACGCATTGGCGAATAAGCCTGAATATGTAGGCGGTGGGGTAAAAAGAGTGCTTTTAGCAGAAGATTTTGGAAGTCATTCAAACTCTGAGTATATTAGTGTTAGGAATGATAAGTTAGATTTCACTAAACCGTTTACGGTAAAAGCAATATTTTGTCCTGCATACAATAGTACAATCACGAATAAGACATTTCATCAAATAATTGCGTACGTTCCTCCGTATAGTTGGATTAGAGACCATGTTACATTTGACAACCCAATGCTTATATACTATCACGGACAAACAAATGGCTCTACGTTGCGGGTTTATACAATTGATTCGGGGGTTTATCAATACATTTGTTTTGAATTGTCTGAAAAAACGAACCCTAATTGGAGACTATTCCATGTGTATGCGGAGCAATAAAGATTAGGAGGAGAATATGGCTTATTCAGTAAAATTAAAAAACCAAACAGGAACGGAAGTACCCTACGGCTCGATTGAGCAGGTTGCAATACCTCTTTCTTCGGGGAGTGGCAACGTAACGTTCTTGGCTGCGTATACTGTGTCCAAGACAGCGGTTGCAAATATTACCTATGACGGCGGTGATACCGCAGCCAACAGCGTGGACTATATGTGCCGTATTTCTACGGGGAGTACAGGGAAGACTGTTCCTACAAGCATCTCCGTTAGTATCGGCGGTAGCGTAGCCACGGCAGGAACGGCGTATACATATACGAAGCTGTCAAGCACGGAAGCTATTGTAAAGGTTAAAGGCTCTTATATCACGGGTGCTGTCACGATTAGTGCCAATCCGGTGTAAGGAGGTGGCGAAATGGATTTAGAACACGAAAAAAGATTGACCGATGTTGAAGCACGTGCAAAATCTAATACTAACCGCATTAACGAATTGAAAGAACGGCAAGACAATTTCGATGAGTTGGTTAGTAGTGTAAAGGTTTTAGCAGAACGTGAAGTGCGGTTAGAGGATGACGTAAAAGAGATTAAAGCAGACGTTAAAGAACTAACGTCAATTCCTGCGAAGCGGTGGGAAACGCTTGTAACAAAGATTGTCGTGCTTATTGCATCAGCGGTAGTAGGTTTTCTATTTGCAAAAATCGGTATGTAAAGAGAGGTATAATATATGAAAATTAATTGGAAAGTAAGAATCAAAAACAAGAACTTTTGGCTCACTGCCATCCCTGCGGTGCTTTTGTTTGTTCAGGTAGTGGCATCAGTATTCGGCTTCAATCTCGACCTCGGAGAGCTTGGGAACAGGCTCATCTCTGTTGTCAATGCTGCGTTCGTTGTGCTTACTATTTTGGGCGTTGTCAACGATCCGACAACCGAAGGCATCTCAGACAGCGAACAAGCAATGACCTACGATAAACCAAAGGGAGCGAATGGAGGTGATTCCTCCACCGATGGAAGCAAATAGTTTTGTATCTAAGCTTTGTAGTATCGTTTCTAATCAAAAGACGGTGTATGCATGGGGGATGTTTGGCTCAACCATCACAAAGGAAAGAGTGCAGGGGAAAGCCAAACAATACCCATATTGGTACACGGAAAGGAAGATCTCTTCCGTTTTTACGCCATTGTACGGAAGCAACCCTCCTACGTGGGGATTTGACTGTATCGGTCTGATAAAGGGTGTCCTATGGGGATGGAATGGTGAGGTCAACAAAACATACGGTGGAGCGGTGTATGCCTCCAACGGCGTTCCTGACATCTCTGCGGATGCTATGATCGATCGCTGTAACGAAGTAAGCAGCAATTTCAATGCCATTGCCATCGGAGAATATCTTTGGATGAAGGGGCATTGTGGCATCTACATAGGCAATGGGCAGGTAGTAGAATCTTCACCGAAGTGGAAGAACGGCGTTCAGATTACAGCGTTGACGGCGAGAAATTGGCTCAAACACGGAAAACTTCCTTATATTATATATAATGAAAGAGAGGTGAAGAATGTCGTGAATATCGAGCTTTCTGTTCTTCGTAAGGGAAGCAAGGGCGAACAGGTCAAAACGCTTCAGAGACTTCTTAATGCGTTTGGGGACAAATTGGACGTTGATGGGGACTTTGGCAGCTTAACACAAACAGCTCTGAAGTCCTATCAGAAGAAAAATAATTTAGTTGTAGACGGAATCTGTGGTGAAAAGTCATGGACAAGCCTCCTAAAATAAGAAAAACCGCATCCGATGGGTGCGGTTTTTACTTCCTTATTATATATATAATATATATGAGCTTTTCATAAGAAATTTTATGTCACAAAAATGTGTCACAAAATGGGCAAAAACAGGGTAAAATGGACAAAAAAACGGCTATTTTAAGGGGCGAAAACCCTTTAAAATAGCCATTTTTGCATTTTGGTGCCGAAGGTGGGACTTCGGCTTATACTATATATTGTGGTTTCACATATGATAAAAACACAATATATAGTGCCTTTTTGTAGTATGTCACACTTATGTCACATCTCGCTTGGGAATCATCCTATTTTGGATAGGATATTCAGCTTATCTTCCTGATATAAATGCCCGTATGTTTTCATTACCTGTTCAACGGTGTCTCCAATCAGGTCTGCAACGACCATTAGATTTGCGCCGAGGTGAATCAGCATGGATACAAAAGAGTGGCGAAGGTCGTGGATGCGGATGATCTCAACACCTGCCTGATTGCAGTATTTATCAAATACTCGTTTAACAGTAGTAGAAGCAAGTGGTTTATCTCCACCGAAATAGAAAGGTGCATAGCCTTTATAAGAAGCGATTTCCTGTTGTACGATTTTGCATACAGGGACATCTTGAGTCTTCTCAGCTTTTGTAGAAGTAATCTCAAACGTTGAATCGCTTTTCGTCTTCCTGGTCAGAGATTTATTGATCTTGATTGAGGTTGCTTTTACATCCTGTGGGGTAAGGGCGAACAGCTCACCTTTTCTTCTACCTGTGTAAAACATGAAGGTAAATAGTGCGTGATAGGTAGGATCATCCACAACAGCGATAAACTTTTCAAACGTATCCTTCGTCCAAAATTTCATCTCAGTCTTGGCAACTCTTTTCTTCTTCCTCGGTACGTCCTTGAGGTTGTTCTTATAGCCATATCTCAATTCAAGCCAATTCAAGAAGACATTGAAGTGTCCACGAACCTTAGAGAGCTGTTTGTAGGAATAGTATTCTCCGTTCCTTGGATTTTTTAAATTCCAAATGGTATCTACCCATCCTGCCAACTCTTGTAGCGTTAAATTCTTTGGCTTCTTGGTTTCGTAATAGGGGAGGACGAAAAGCCTGAATACATTGTTTTTATCATAAATAGTAGTATACTTATTGTCATTCCCCAAGGTTGCCATATATTCACGAATAAGGTCTCCCACAAGAGGTTCTTCCTTTTGTGGATCTTTCTTTTTTAATGGATTATTTTTGACAAGCTCACATTTCTCCGTCACGAATTCCATATAGGCTTGCTTTGCGAGAGTCTTTGTTGCGTATCCACAAAGCCTTTTTTGCATTTCATCGCCGTCCAATGTGACAACTCTAAATATAACATCGTATACCTTGCCTCGTTTTGTCACACGTTCTTTAAGCGAATATTTATTTGAAGAAATATA
>JAEIGA010001329.1_pt1 | contig 38527 bp, 25 predicted proteins | sample 9270691 | NCBI WGS metagenome assembly JAEIGA01 (sample SAMN17057246, study PRJNA624740) | gut metagenome | biome: biome; isolation source: fecal sample | host: Bos grunniens | place: China: Xizang | collected 2019
CTTATACCTCAAGCAACGGCTTTCTGCCGCCCCTCGCCGGGGCTCCAATCTTTCTCTATCGGGGACCCGGCGCTGACGCACCGGTCTACTGAGCTACCGCCCCTAATCGGGGCTTTGAGCTAGGCTCGCCTGCGGCTCGCAGGATGGGAGAGGAGAAGAACGGCATACGCCGTGGCGAAGAATGCCCGCTGGGCATGGTGAAGAATCTGCCTGCGGCAGATGGTGAAGAACAGCTGACGCTGTGGTGAAGAACGCACCTGCGGTGCGTGGTACGGGGGAGGAGAAGGAACGGCATGCGCCGTGGTGAAGAATCTGCCTGCGGCAGATGGTGAAGAACAGCTGGCGCTGTGGTGAAGAACGCACCTGCGGTGCGTGGTACGGGGGAGGAGAAGAACGGCATGCGCCGTGGTACGGAAATCAAAAATCCAATACCTAAAATCCCCAATCCCTCGCGTACGCGCGCGAAAATTTGTTGTATAGGAATCCCCGCCCTCAGCCCAAAATATTCAATCAAAAATCCAAAATCTAAATTAAACCCTCCCCCGTCATCTCTTTTTTAGAGAGATGGCAAGCTAAAAGTTTCAAAAAATGTTGATTATCAGCACGTTAATTTATACTCTCGTGGTGGGAATTGGCGCAAATTTTGACAAGCAAATTTACATAACTTATTCACTGTTAAAGTGAACTTTGTTATCTCTCTAAAAAAGAGATACACTGCCCTTAGCGCGACTGCTGCTTTGCGTGAGCTGTAGTCATGACATAGAATAACAATTCAACAAAATAAACAAATGAAATTACATTTACCTATAGGGCTGAGAAAAGCCCTAATGGCAGTATTTGCCGTGCTTGCTGTCTCGCCGGCTATGGCTGCTGATAAAATCATCAATGCCGATACGACCCAAAAAACGGGTGATCTGGTAATGAGTGGAGCTTCGAGTGGAGATTCAAATAAAATTGTCTCGCAAGACAAATCGGTTTTATTTGGCGCATACACATTGCCCGGATATATAATAGGCTCCACGAACCCCAATGTGACCGTGAATTCCGGTGACCTTAAGATGTCTACCACAGGCGGATACAATGCCATTGTTGGATCTGTGACTGGTGATTTCTGGGCATTGCTCATTAGCGGAAAGGGTGAGCCGAACGTTACAGCTAAGGACGGCGATGTGATTATGGACGGCCCTGCGAATGCGGTGATGCTTGGTAGCACCGTTAAAGGCACCAATATTACGCTGGAAAACACCGGAGACACGACGATAACTGTTGGTAAGGTTACCGATGGTATTCTTGGTGATTTTGGTGCGCCCTTTATACCGTCCAGTATGAAAGGCATGGAGGGTATTTTCAATATTGTGCAGGGCAGTAAGCTGGAGGCCACCGAGTCCGTAACGCTCAATACGGCAACGGATACCCCGGTCAATAAACTCAAGGTAAATGTTATTGCCGGTGGACATGGTGATATCACTGATGTAGCCACGCAATTTCTCACCACTAAATTCGGCGACGGTCTTGGCCGGTTCATGGGTTCAATAGCAAATGCTATTTCCGAGGGAAACGATATGGGTTCTACCATCACCGCCACAACCGGTGACATCACCATGGGCGGTGGTGCCAGCGTCATCGTTGACACAACGTTGTCTGACTTGGTGGACTTTGCCGATGCTGAAGATCCGATGACAGGCTTGCAATCTCTGCTGGCCGGTAATAGCTCTAACAAAACGAAAGTTGAACTTACCGCCGGCACGGATATTAACTTAAACTCCATCATCAACATGTCATACGCCGCTCAGGGCGGCGTGAATCTTAGTGCCGGGGCCGATATCAATGCTACCGGTGCGCTCAACATCGTAGGTGGCAAGACCACGATGGCTGCAGAGAATATCAACTTTACCCCCGGAACCTCCGTCAGCTTCAATCAATTGGCCGGCGAATTGGGGCAGTTGGGTGGTATGTTGCCCATCGATTTGAGCGGCGTTGCCGGACAATTGGGCAGCCTTGCCAATGAAAAAATCAATGCCAGCGTGGTAGCCGGTGGTGCTCAACTGACGGCTGACCAAGACATCAACATGAGCGGTACCGCCGGCGTTTTGGTGAACGCCCAGGTGACAGAGATGGTGGGCGCATTGGGGCTCTTGAAGGATGGGCACGAGCTTTTGTTTGCTCAGAGTATCCTGAATTCCGGTACCGGCACCACGGTGACCGCCACGAACGGTAACATCAACCTGGGCTCTAAATTAAACGTGCTGCACGGCGGCAAGCTGGGCGATGACAATGCTGCCTTGGTTCTCAATGCGACCAATTTAACACGTAATGAGAATGGTGAGGCTATCACCGGCGTTGTGAATATTGAGGGTACTGCCAATGTAGTATCCGGCAATGTCGTGGTGAATGCCGGTGAAATTAACATGACGGGCGAAGTCCTTGGTGAAGGCCTTACCGAGGCTGTAGGTGGCTTTGCAAGCAGCTTGGTAGGCAAAATCCCCGGTGGCAGTACAATCGCATCCACGGGCATTGTCGACAAACTTGTGGAGAAAGGTAGCTTCAACGTAGTGACCGGCGGTGCAACGCTGGAAGCTAAGGGTGATATCAATCTGAGCGCCAATTCCGTGGACGACGTAGGCAAAATCGGTGTGATTAACGCTGTGATGGATACCGAGTTGACGGACTTGATTACTACCGTAATCAACGGCGAGCCGTCCGCTATCATGCCGAAGGCTGATGGCACCATTGATACCGTGACCACCAAGTTGAGCTCTGAGGAGGGTAACATCAACCTTTTGGGCCGTGTGAACGTGGTAAATGCTCTTCGCGGTCAAGTAGAGCTTGAGGCTCTGAAGGGCAATGTCAACCTGCAAGGTAACCTTAGCATGGTATCCGGCAACGCTACGGTGGCTGCCAAGAACATCGAGATTAACACCGCTGAGGATGAGAAGTACAAGATGTACGTGGATGCTGATGAATTGGGCGCCATTTTGCCCGATGGTACAACTCTTCCGAAGGGTGTGACCGACATGCTGGAGACCACCGGCGTGAACGCCACCATTGTAGCCGGTGGTGCTCAACTGACGGCAGACCAGGACATCACCACAGGTGGTACCGTAGGTCTGTTGATGAACACCCCGGTGGCAGACGCGATTAAGGAGTTTAATCCCTTGTCTTCGGATAAGAATCCGTCCGAACTTGAGATTGTAGGCTCCCTGCTGCAGAAGGGTGAAGCCACCACACTGACCTCCACGAACGGCAACATCAACGTCGGTTCTCAATTCAACCTGCTGCATGGCGGTAACATGGGTGACGCCGATGCCGCCTTGGTGCTTAAGGCGGAGAATTTGACCTACAATGAAGCCGGCGAGGCTATTACCGGCATTGTTAATATTGAGGGTACCGCCAACGTGGTATCCGGCAATGTGCTGGTGCAGGCCGGTGATATTAACATGACGGGTGAGGTGCTTCCTAACGGCATGGCCAGTGCCGCAAACGGTCTTGTAAGCAGCCTTACTGAAGGGATTGGCATTCCTGCTGTATCCGGCGTGCTTAGCAAGCTGGTAAACAAAGGCAGTGTCAACATGGTAACCGGCGGTGCAACGCTGGATGCCGCAGGTAACATCACCATGAACGGTAAGTCCGTGGACGATGTAGGCAAGATTGGCAACATCAACGCCGTGATTGATACCCAGATGGTGGACGTGCTGAATGCCTACCTGACAGGGAAAACTGATTCCTTGGAGCAAGGTGGCGGTTACACGACCAAGCTGGAGGCTGACGGCAACATTGACCTTTTGGGCCGCGTGAACCTGGTGAACGGCTCTTATGTAGAACTGAAAGCCGGTAAGGAAGTCAACATGCAGGGTAACCTGAGCGTGATTGGCGGTTCTACAGTGAAGGGCAATAGCATCAACATCAACACCTTGGATGATGAGAAGTACAAGATGTTCATTGACTCCTCTGACCTGGGTGTCGATTTGCCCCTTGATGCGGAAACTGCCGCCAAGTTGGGCAACACGGGCATCAACGCTGCCATTGTAGCAGGCGGTGCTGAGTTGGAGGCCAAGGGTGATATCACCCTGGGTGGCACAGTAGGCCTTGTGGTGAATACTCCGGCTGCCGGCGTGATGGATGAATTGATGTCCTACACCACGCATGAGCAAGAGACCTGGCTGGCATACCAGGTGTTGCAGCAGGGTATTGCCACCTCGGTGAAATCCACGGAGGGTAGCATCAATCTGGGTTCCGACTTCAACCTGATTCACGGCGGTAATTTCTCTGCTAACCCGAATAAGCCGACAGCCTTGGTTATCGATGCCGCTCAGGCCGTAAACGTGCATGGTACCGCCAACGTGGTATCCGGCAATGTGACGGTGGAGGGCAACACGATTAACCTGACCGGCGAGCGCCTTACGGGCGACATGGCCGGTGTTGCCGGTTCCCTTGCAGGCAGCGTTGTCGGCAGCATTGCCGGCGATGTTCCCGCTGTAGACGGCATGGTTGACAAGCTTGTGAGCAAAGGCAGCCTCAACGTGGTAACCGGCGGTGCTACGCTGACGGCAGACAACGGCATCACCATGAACAGCGTGCCCGATAAGGGTGTCATCAACGCTGTGCTTGATACCGAGCTCATCGATCCGATTGAGGCCTTCATGGAGCGCGATCTTTCCGCTTTGATGGAAGGTGGTAGCAAGCAGACCACGCTGACAGCTGCGAACGGCAACATCGAGCTTCTGGGCAGTCTGAACCTGGTGCACGGCGGCAAGGTTGCGCTTGAGGCCAAGAACGGCACGGTGAAGTTGAATGGTGCCCTCAGCATGATTTCCGGCGGTGCTACGGTAAATGCCAAAAACATCACGATTAATGGTGACGATAGCGGCAAGTACCAGACCTACTTCGACTCTGCTGAGTTGGGTGCTGTACTGCCTGCCGATTCTCCCATCACGCAGGTGCTGGACGGAATGGGTATTACCGATTTGCTGGGTAGCACGGGTGTTAACGCCGGTATCGTAACCGGTGGTACAGAACTGACGGCAAGCGGCAACATCTCCACAGGCGGCACAGTCGGCATTTTGGTGAACACTCCGGTGTCTGAGATGCTGAAGGAATTTGAGTCCTACACCAAGCATGAGCAAGAGACTTGGCTGGCATACCAGTTGTTGCAGCAGGGTGTAGCCACCACGGTGAAATCCACCAATGGCAACATTAATCTGGCCTCTCGCCTGAACGTGGTGCACGGCGGCAACATTGCAGATGCCTCCGAGGCTTTGCAGATTTCTGCCGAGAATGGCACTGTTAAGATGAGCGGTAGTGCCAACTTGGTATCCGGCAATGTCATTGTTGATGCCAACGACATCACCATGAAGGGCGCTCCCCTCGGGTTCGATACCGGTGACGCTTTGGACGGCGTGCCCGGTGGCGTAATCCTTGATAAGCTTGCAGCTAAGGGCAGCGGCAACATGGTAACAGGCGGCGCTACGCTGACGGCTACCAATAACCTCCAGCTCAACAGCATGGCCAACGTTGTGCTTGATACCGAGCTCATCGATCCGATTGAGGCCTTCATGGAGCGCGACCTTGCTCCCTTGATGACAGGTGGTAGCAAGACGACCACGCTGACGGCTGAGAATGGCGACATCGAGCTCCTGGGTAGTCTGAACCTGGTGAACGGTGGCAAGGTTGAGCTTAAGGCCGAAAACGGCACGGTGAAGCTGGATGGTGCTCTCAGCATGATTTCCGGCGGTGCCACGGTAACTGCCGAGAACATCAAGATTAATGCTGACGAGGACTGCAAGTACCAGGCCTACGTTGACTCTGCTGTGTTGGGTTCTGTACTGCCCGCTGATTCTCCCATCACGGAGGCTCTGGGCGAATTGGGTATTACCGATTTGCTGGGTAGCACGGGTGTTAACGCCGGTATCGTAGCCGGTGGTGCAGACCTGACGGCAACCGGCGACATCACCACCGGCGGTACGGTCGGTATCATGGTGAACACTCCGGTGTCTGAGATGATGAAGGAGTTTGCTTCCTTCACCGAGCACGGTCAAGAGACATGGCTGGCCTACCAGTTGTTGCAGAAGGGTGTAGCCACCAAGGTGACCTCCACCGAGGGCGACATTAATCTGGCCTCTCGCTTGAACGTGCTGCACGGCGGCAACATTACTGATGCCTCCGAGGCTCTGCAGCTTTCTGCCGAGAAGGGTGCCGTTAAGATGAACGGTAGTGCCAACTTGGTATCCGGCAATGTAACGGTGGACGCCAACGACATCATCATGAAGGGCGAGCCCCTTAAGTTCGATACCGGTGACGCTTTGGACGGCATGCCCGGTGGCGTAATCCTTGACAAGCTTGCAGCTAGGGGCAGCGCTAACATGGTAACAGGCGGCGCTACGCTGACCGCTACCAATAACATTCAGCTCAACAGCATGGCCAACTTTGTGCTTGATACCGAGCTGGTCGATCCGATTGAGGCCTTCATGGAGCGTGATCTTGCTCCCTTGATGACAGGTGGTAGCAAGACGACCACGCTGACGGCTGAGAATGGCGACATCGAACTCTTGGGCAAACTGAACCTGGTGAACGGTGGCAAGGTTGAGCTTAAGGCCGAAAACGGCACGGTTAACCTGAATGGTGCCCTCAGCATGATTTCCGGTGGTGCTACGGTAACTGCCGAGAACATCAAGATTAATGATGATGAGAGCGGCAAGTACCAGACCTACTTCGACTCCGCTGAGTTGGAGGCTATTCTGCCCGCAGGTTCTCCCATCACAGAGGCTTTGGGTGAATTGGGTATTACCGATTTGCTGGGTAGCACAGGTGTTAACGCCGGTATCGTAGCCGGTGGTGCAGACCTGACGGCAACCGGCGACATCACCACCGGCGGTACGGTCGGTATCTTGGTGAACACTCCGGTGTCTGAGATGATGAAGGAGTTTATTTCCTTCACCGAGCACGGTCAAGAGACTTGGCTGGCCTACCAGTTGTTGCAGAAGGGTGTAGCTACCACGGTGACCTCCACCAAGGGCGACATCAATCTGGCCTCTCGCCTGAACGTGGTGCACGGCGGCAACATTGAAGATGCCTCCGAGGCTCTGCAGCTTTCTGCCGAAAACGGCGCCGTTAAGATGAGCGGTAGTGCCAACTTGGTATCCGGCAATGTAACGGTGGACGCCAACGACATCATCATGAAGGGCGAGCCCCTTAAGTATGATGCAGGTGATGCCTTTGAGGGCATGGAAGAAGCCGAGCTGCTTAACAAGCTTGCAGCTGAGGGCAGCGCCAACATCGTAGCCGGCGGTGCAACGCTGACCGCTGCGGATAGCATCCAGATGGAGGGTATGGCCAACTTTGTGGTTGGTACCGAGCTGACGGATGTGGTAGAGGCCTTCATGGAGCGCGATTTCGACTCCTTGGGTCAGGGTGCTACTCAGACGACCAAGCTGACGGCTGAGACTGGCGACGTTTCCATCACAGGTAACATGAACGTGCTGCTCAATGCAGATGTTGTTGCTAAGGGTGGTAATGTATCCATTAACGGTGGTTCCGGTTTGGATAATAATTCCATCATCAACAACTCCGTCCTGACAGCTGAGCAGGGCCAGGTGACCTTCGCGGACACTGTGGTAACGGGCTCCGGCAGCAGCGCTTCTGCCGCTACGGGTATGACCCTTGCCAATGCTACCGTGATGCTCGACGACGTAACCCTGTATGGTGGCGAGACTACCATTGCCGCTGATTCTCTACTGGCTGTAACGGATTCCTTCGTTTCCTTAGGTGGTGAAATCGAGAACATGGGTATGCTGAGCCTCAACGATGTGGCTCTGTCCGGTGGCTCCGATTTGGTCAACGGTGGTGTTATCGAGATTGATGGCGACTTGTCCTTGGATAGCGCTAAGCTTACCTTCGTGGTGAACAGCCTGACGGACAACGACACCGCTATTACCTTGGGTGGCGAGGCTAACATCCTTGATGGTGGCAGCGTTGATGTAACCTTCGTAATCGAGGGTGACAAGGTAGCCAGCGCTCTGTATAACTACCAGGAGTTCTCCTTCGTTCTGTTCGAGAATGCCAGCGACGAGGACTTCGTGAACTTGCGTGACGCTCTTGCCGGTAATGACGTTTCCTTCACGCTGAACAACAGCGACTGGAACGCCTACACGAACGGCGTAGAACTGAAGCATGAAGGCGGTAACATCGTGATTACGGGTAGCGTGATGGTACCCGAGCCGACCACCGCAACGCTGAGCTTGCTGGCCCTGGCTGCTCTTGCAGCCCGCCGCCGCCGCAAGTAAGGCACACACAGCGCTATGGCCCGCCCAAGCCATAGATGCTGACAATTCTCAGCCTGCACTTGGGGTGCTTCGGTAGCTCAAGTGCGGGTACTGGGTAAAACATATTTATTGTTATTTCTATTCTATTCAGAGGTCTGTCCTTCGCGGGACAGGCCTCTTTTGCACTTCGTGCAAAAAAGTTGGATTTTGGATGTTGAATGTTGGAAGTAGAAGTTCCGCTCGCCTGCGGCTCGCAGGGTGAGGGGGGAAGGAAGGAGCAGCTACAGCTGTAGTGAAGAACGCACCTGCGGTGCGTGGTACGGAGGAGGAGAAGAACGGCATGCGCCGTGGTACGGAAATCAAAAATCCAAAATCAAAAATTTAAAATCCAAAATCAATTTCCTTGCTTTGTATCGCGCGGAGGGGTAGTATAATGGTAGCCATGTATATTGAAGACCAATTAGCCGAGATTCGTGAGAAGATAGCTGAAGCTGCGCGCCGTGCCGGACGTGCGGAGGATAGTGTGGCCTTGCTTGCCGTGAGTAAGACTTTTCCGGTGAGCGACATTATGCACGCCTACGATGATGGCCAGCGATTGTTTGGCGAGAACCGCTTGCAGGAGGCTATGGAAAAAATGCCGCAAATGCCGCAGGATTGCGAGTGGCACCTGATAGGGCCCTTGCAGCGTAACAAGGTGCGCAAGGCGCTGGAGCATGGTTTTGCGTTGATTGAGGCGGTGGACTCGCGCAAGTTGGCGGAGGCAATTTCTCGCATTGCGGGCGAGCTGGGCGTGACGGCTCGCGTGCTGCTGGAGGTGAATGTGGATGGCGAGGAGAGCAAGCACGGTTTTACCCCTGACGGGTTGCAGGAGGAGTGGGAGGCGCTGACGGCGCTGCCGCACATGGAGATTCGTGGGTTGATGTGCATACCCGCCCCCACGGAGGAGCCTGAGGGCGCACGCCCGGCCTTTGTGGCCTTGCGGCGTTTGGCTGAAACCCTGCGTGCCCGAGGGCCCTTGCCTTTGCCCGAGCTTTCTATGGGCATGAGCCATGATTATGCCGTGGCGGTGGAGGAGGGGGCTACCATTGTGCGTGTGGGCTCTGCTATCTTCGGCAAGCGCGGATAGAGGCGCGTTCAAGTTGAATGTCGGATATTGAATGTTGAAAGTAGGCTCGCCTGTGGCGAGCCTCTCTTTTTTGTGTCACGGTGTATGAAAATGCCATGTTAAAGTTTTCAGTTGATAAATGGGAGTTTGTGGAAGTACGAGGGACGAATTCCGACATACGAATTTATGAGTTCCGCGCCTTACGGCGCAAAAATAGCAAAGCTCAGCATAAGCTGCCGCCCGCGCCTTGAGCGCGGAACACAAGCCGCCTGATAAACTCCGCTTCCCCTGCGAGCCGTAGGCGAGCGAAACTCTAAAATTCGTCCTTCGGAATTCGTCCCTCGTACTTCTACAAATTGCTCTTTGTGGGGCTATCAACTAAAAACTTTAACAGAGCGTAAGAAAAAAAAGGAGAGGTAGGCAACGAAGGCCATACCTCTCCCTTAACCCCTGTTAAAAAATGTTTAGTTCAGGTGCATGGGCATGAGCACATACAAGAACTCATCTGCCACACGCATGACACCCGGGCTGGAGGAATCAATCAGATCCAAGGCGATTTCACCATCGCCCACAGCCTTGAGCGGAGCGAGAATGTAATCGGCATTGAAGGTGATGGACAGCTCGCGGCCATCGTAATCGATGGGTACTTCTTCATTAGCCTCACCCAAGTTAGCAGCGCTGGAGAGCACCTCCATGACACCCGGAGCAAAGCGGAAACGCACGGTATTGGTCTTCTCGGCAGAGAGAAGGGCCACGCGGCGCACGGTCTCATTGAGGTCGGCAGCGGGCATGACAATGCGCTCATTGTAGCGGCTGGGGATTACCTGACGATAGTTCGGATAATTGCCGTCAATCAACTTTGTTACGAGCAGGGTGTCGCCAAAGTCGAAGGAAGCCAGGTTGGTGGTGATGCGCACCATGACATCGCCGGCATCGCCCAAAAGGCGGTGTACTTCGGCTACGGCGCGGCTGGGGATATCGATAGCCACCTGCTGAGATTCCGGGAACTCGAGCTCGTTCTCAAAGAGAGCCAAGCGGCGGCCGTCGGTGGCAACCAGCGTCAACTTGCCATCTTGGAAGCAGGTGTAAATACCGTTGAGCAGATAGCGTGTGTTGTCGTTGGAGATAGCAAACTCCGTGTAACGGAAACCGCGGTTGAGCATGGCCTGGGGCACTTTGAACTCGCGGGCTTCCTTGAATACGGGCAGGCTCGGGAACTCCTCTGCAGCCAGACCATTGAGCTTGAACTGTGCGCGATTGCAGCGAATGGTGGCCACGCTGCCCTTGGTATCAACACATACCTCACCATCTCTCAATTCGCGGATGATGCTCTGCAGCTTCTTGGCGGGCAGGGTAATAGCGCCGGGTGTTTCCACCATGCACGGAACCTTGGCAAGAATGGTCAGCTCCATGTTGGTGGTGGTAAGCTTCAATTCACCCTCGGCGGCTTCCAACAAGACGTTGGAGAGGATGGGCATGCTCGGACGCGTGGATACAACGCCGGCTACCTTGTTCAGCCCATCAAGCAATACTTGTTTTGCTAATGCGATTTTCATTGGTTTTCCTTCCGTTTGATAATCATTTTACAGATTTTTTGCTCCCATGCAAGAAAAAAATGCGAGCATCCCCAGATTTTCTACCACTTTTTGAAAACCTATACAAGATATTGTGTTGGCTGTTTTTTTAAGGGCATGTTCTGTGGCCATTTGTTGCACGCGGTGCGAATATATCTGCGAGCATTGAGCCTTTTGGGGATACAACACACGGTGTTCGGCGGGCAAGTTCGTTGTAAAATCGGGCTCATCTTTTCACCGGGGCCCCAAAAAAGCCCCGCAGGTTATGCGGGGCTTGTAGTCTCAGTTTAATGATGCTTAAAAGGGGGAAGCGGCATCAGGCCTTCAGGGTTTCCACAGCAGCCTCAAGAGAGGCTACATCTTCAATGGAAACCACCGTTACGTCCTTAGAAATGCGAGCCATCATACCGGCCAGCGTCTTGCCGGGTCCCATTTCGATGAAGAGGGTATGGCCTTGGGCCACGAGCTCTTGCATGATGGCAGACCAACGCACGGAGCCGCAAACCTGCGCACCCAGCATGGCGCGCACGTCTTCCGGCCCGGTTACGGGGCGAGCCTCGTAGTTGCAGTATACGGGGCATACGGAATCCTGCATCTGCACTGCCTCAAGCTCAGGCAGCAGCTTCTCTTGCGCGCTCTTCATAAAGCGGCTGTGGTAGGCACCGGCCACGTTCAGCTTTTTAGCCAGCTTAAAGCCGGCAGCCTTGGCTCCGGACACAGCTTGGTCCACGCCCTCCACAGAGCCGGATACCACCGTCTGCCCCGGGCAGTTGAAGTTAGCCACGTCAATATCACACTCTGCGGCCAACTTCTCCACAGCCTCATCATTGCCGCCAATCATGGCAGCCATGGTGCTAGGAGCAGCTTGGCAGGCCTCCTCCATGTAAGCACCGCGCTTCTGTACAAGCTTAAGGCCCTCCTCCATGCTAAAGGTGCCGGCTGCGGCGTGTGCCGTAAACTCGCCCAAGCTCAAACCGGCGGCGGCCACGGGCTCAATCTCTACCTTGCTGCGCAGCACCTCGTACAAGGCCAATCCATGCAGGTACAATGCCGGCTGGCAATTGCAGGTGCGGGTCAGCTCTGCATCCGGCCCGTTGAACATAACATCCGTGAGCGAATAGCCCAATGCGGCATCCGCCTTCTCCATCATCTCGCGCGCGGCGGGATAGGTGTCGTAAAGGTCTTTACCCATGCCCACTTTCTGGGCGCCTTGTCCGGGGAAAAGTATGACTGCTTTCATAATAGTGGTGTGATACAAACTTGTTCCAATGCTCATGCTACCGCATCTGCTCCCTTTCGTCAAGAAAAAACAAGTTAAAATTAGAGCATACTCAAGGTTGAAGTGCGAGTTACGAATTCCGAAGGACGAATTTTTAAGCTTGGCTCCCTGACGGTCGCGGGTGAGGTGCAGAGCTTTGCCACGGCTGCCGCCCGCGCCTCAAGCGCGGAGCTTAGGCGGTAGTATGAGCATAGCAACCTTTGCGACCGGAGGGAGCGGAACCGAAAATTCGTCCTTCGGAATTCGCACTTCGTACCTCACACTTCGTCCTTCGGAATTCGTACCTCGTACTTCCCCCCCCACTTCTGTTTGCTTGACAAAACGGGAGCGAGAAGGCAGAATAGGCACCACGACACAGGCATGAACGAAATACGGAGAGGCGCGATACTGAATTACATTTTGCTTTTTTTGCAAATGGGTATCCCCTTGGCGCTTACTCCCTACATTATGGAAACCCTGGGGGCAGTAGAATACGGCGTATACACCCTAGCCGGCACCCTCATGATGCGCCTGTACATGAGCGACCTTGGGCGCACCACAACCACCAAGTTTTTGAGCGAATATTACAGCAGAGGCGATACAGAGGGCGCTGCGCGTTTTTTGGGCAACATGGTCACGCTGTATGCTGCCATTGGGGGTGGTATTTTTATTCTCGGCCTGTGTGTTTACCCGTGGTTGGGGCATATTTTTTACAAATTTCCGCCGTCCTCGCTCAGTCTCTACCGTGTTCTTTATCTCATGAGCTTGGTGAACGCCGCCATCATGTTCCCCGCACGCAGTTTAGCCGGCGTGGCCGATGCGCAGCAACGCTTCACCATTCCCGGCATCATTGCCGTCACTGCCTCAGCCACCAATGCATTGGGCACGGTGTTACTGTTAGCGCTGGGGTTGCGCTCTGTAGGGCTCATTGCGCTGAGCATCGGCACCGGCATATTGGCTCTCAGTTGCAATGTAGCTTACTGTTTTGTGGGGCTCAAGGCACGCATTACCTTCAGCGGGTGGCACAAAACCATTTACCGCTCCCTGTTTGTGTTCTCGTTCTGGATGTTCCTCAACCAGTTCATCAACATGCTCAATGCCGGCATTGGCAACAATATTGTGGCCATGACCCAGGGCGAAACCGCCACGGGCATCTACACCAACGGGTTGATGATATACGGCAATTATTACCTGCTCGCCGGTGTGCTCGCCTCTCTGTTTTTGCCGCGCGTGGTGCACATGGTGATATGCGGAGCCACCCCGCTGGAGCAAACACAGGCCATGATTCGTTTGGGGCGCGCGCAGCTCATGATTTTGGGTGCAGCGCTCATTGGGCTCCTCTTCTTCGGGCAAGAGTTTTTCCGCCTGTGGGTGGGGCACATACCCGGGGCAGATGCCGACCTGAGCTACCACATTGCTCTGTGCTTGGTCATACCGCAAACCCTTGGCCTGGTGCAAGCCTTGGGCTGGCAAATCTCGCAAGCGCGAGATGCCCTGCGCCAGCGCGTACTCATCACCGGGTTCAACAGTCTGCTCTTCATTGTGGTGAGCTACTTCGTTTGCCTGCATTGGGGCATTAGGGCCCAGGCCATTTGGGGCACCATCTCCATCCTGATTCAATTGCTCATGCTCAACCTCATTCACTACCGCGGGTTGGGGCTAAGCATGGGGCTCTTCTACCGCGCCACTTTCAGGCATACCCCTGCTGCGGCTATTTTGTGCGCTGCTGTTTGCCTCGCGCTCAACAGCGTCATCGGCTCCGGCGGTTGGTGGGCTTTCGGGCTCAAAGTGGCCCTCTTCCTCGCCTGCTACCCCATTATTGTGCTGAAACTGTATGCCACGGCAGAAGAACGCTCATGGCTCAAATGCAGGTAGAAGCACGGCATATATTGAATATTGGATGTTGAATATTGAAAGGGGAGTAAAGGTAATTTTATTGCCGTTACAAGGAAACAATTTGCCGCAGCCGTCGTTAAACAGCTGCGGCTTCGTAGGTATAAGTGTGAGAGTTGTGAGTAGAAGATAGTTAAACCGCGGGCGGAGTTGCCGCCGGGGTGGCCGGTGCACTGCCGGTGGAGGCAGCAGGGGCCGTGGGTGTGCTTGGTGTGGTTGTTGTGGTGCTGCCGGAGGAGGTGGTGGGTGTGCTCTTGGGCTGCTCCTGCGGGGTCATGGCTTTGCGCAGTAAGCGTGCGCTTTGTGCATGGCCGGAGGATTCTGCACGCTGCAGCGGGGTGGCCTTGTTCACATCATGCACGGAGGGGTTGGCCCCGGCATCTAACAGAAGTTTGATAACATCTGTATGGCCGGCAGAGGCGGCCTCGTGTAGCGGGGTCTCTTGGTATTTGTTGGCGGCGTTCGGGTTTGCCTTGGCGGCCAACAGCATGGTGACAATAGATTTGTGGCCATTGCTTGCAGCCCAAGCCAGGGGGGTGGCGCCGTAGATTTCCGTGGCTTCAATATCTGCCCCGGCCTGGATGAGCAGCTCTACGCAGGTTTCGCAACCGTTGGTGGCGGCATTATGCAAGGCGGTGTTGCCGTAGGAGTCCTTCTCGTTGATGTCCACTTTCTTGGTGTCGAGCAATAGTTGCAGAATGGCGGCATCGCCGTTCATGGCCGACTCGTGCAGCGCGCCGGAGCCGATGCGGTTTTGCATGTCGGGGTCGGCCCCGGCATCCAACAGAAGCTTCACGCACTTCTCGTGCCCGAACTCGGCGGCCAAAATCAGGGCCGTGTTGCCCTCGCCGTCGCGGCGGTCGAGGTTGACTCCTTTTTCAATGTAGTAGGAGAGCGCGGTGGTGTCGCCGATAATGGCGGCGGAGATAATGTCTCTTACCGCGCCGGCAGCCACAAGGGCCTTCACGCATTCTACATTGCCCTTGCGTGCTACCCAGAGCAGGGGGTACTTGCCGTTATCGTCCGTGCCTCGCACATCAGAGCCGGCGGCAGCCAAGGCAAGCACACACTCGGTGTGCCCCATTTTGGCCGCCACAAAAAGGGCGGTCTCGCCATCGCGGTTCAGGGTGTCTACATCCGCGCCGTGACCAATGAGCACCTGCAAGCAGGCAATGTGCCCTTCCAGCGCAGCGGCATGCAGGGCCGTGCCGCGGGTGCGGTAGTCGCGGGCGTTTACATCGGCACCGGCAGCCAGCAGGGTTTGCATGGTTACATCGTTGCCGGTGTAGGCGGTGGCAATCAGCGTGGAGTTGTACTGTCGGCGGGTAATGCCGGCAGCTTCGAGGGCGGAGATAGCCGCTTCATCCGGCCCGCTCGTTTCTTCCTCCACATTGGGTTGGGCCGGCGGAGCTGCGTCTGCCGGTTGCTGTGCATGTAGTGCCGCGCTGCCGATAATGGCCGCGGCTGTGGTGGTGAGCAAGTGTGAGAATTTCATGATGGCATCTCCTTCCGATAATCGTTCTGACGACGGCATAATACTATTCTGCCGCCTTATCCTACAGTATAGCTCAAGGCTCCGCACAGTCAAGCAAAAAACGTGTTAAATCCCGCCAAAATGCGGAGGAAAAGGCTTGCATTTATGCGTAAACTTGGCATACTGGTGGCATCCCTTATCCATTTACGCCTTTCCTGATGATGTCTCGCCTGTTGAAATGTGCAGCATTAGCTTTTACTTCGCTCGTGGTGTGTTCGTGCACCAAGGGAATTTCTATCTCGTGTGATGCTGAGGTGGACGGCACCTATTACGATGCGCGATGCGATAAGAATTATTACATAACGGATGGGACGCAAAAAATTCTCCTCGGCACTTATAGTGTGGAGCCGGTGTTGTACAAGTTCGATTTTGCAGAGCTTGTGGTATCCGGCGATAAGTCCACCCATGTGCATTTGGTAACACGGGAGAACGGGGAAATTCAGCTGACCTACCTCATACCTCAGGTGTATGAGCTGCACCCGGAATCAAGACCCTTTGTTTTGTTTGCGGAGGATGTTTGCCAAACCCCGACAGGCGACATTGCTATTACGTTCTACTCGCCTTCGGAGGAGGTGGAGTTTGTGGTATGTGTTGACCGCGAGATGAAGGTGAGGATGTTGGATTAAAGATTTGTCGGCCCTCCGTACGATGCACCGCAGGCAGATTCTTCACCACCCGGCTACCATATCTCGCCCCTCGCCGTGGCTTTCCAATTCCGTTTGCCTCGCTCACATCAAGGCCTGGCCACACTTGCGTGCTTTAGCGGCGAATCATATCTTCCGCTGCCTTCTTAAGAATTTCAACACACTCATGCTGTTCGGCACGCTCGGCGTATTCCAAGGGCGTGCGGTTGCGGTTGTCTTTGGCGCGGATATTTTGTTTGGCCTGAATGAGCTGGTTGAGGATTTCCACGTGACCGTTTTCGGCGGCGTGGTGCATGAGGGTGCGGCCTTCTTTATCTCGCACGTTGAGCGGTATGCCGGCTTTGGCAAGCACAATCATGCCCTTGAGGTTGCCGATTTGGGCGGCCACCTGCATGGCGCCGTCGCCACGGGCGCTTTCGCTGTAAATGATGCTGCTGTCTGCCTTAATTAAGGTTTGCATATCGGAGATAGAACCTTGGCGAATGGCGGTGTGCAGCAGAGGCTCGCCGTTACAGCTGGTCTTAACGGTGGCACCACGGCGCAGCAAAATGTCCAGAATGCGGGAGTTTTTATTCATGAGTGCCAAATAGACCAAGCAGCAGTCGTTGGTGTCGCGCGAGTCGACATCGGCACCGGAATCGAGCAGGATTTGCACGCATTCCACGTGTTGCTGTTTGACGGCGTAGGTAATGGCGGAGTCTGTGGCGCCGCGAATATTTACGTGGGCGCCGGCCTGAATGAGCGCGCGCATGGGGGCACTTTGTCCGGCTTGGGCGGCTTCCATCAGGGCGGTGTTGCCGGCGGCGTTCTTCACATTCGGGTTGGCACCGGCTTGCAGCAGGTGCTTAACGGCGGTTACATTTTTGTTGCGAGCCGCAGCATGCAGGGGCGTTTGGCCGTCTGCCTTGTGGTACACGGGCGAGGTGCCAATCTCCAGCAAATGGGCAATTTGGCCGTGGTCGCCTTTTTCTGCCGCATGAATTAGCGCATCGCCATATTGGGTGGAGGTGATGCCTTTTTCCATGAGGTTCTCAGCAATGGCAATCAGGCGAGCCGTGTTGCTTTTGCCTGCTTCTGCTGCGTGTTGGCGGGGAGTTTTGCCTTTGTTGTTGCGGTAAGCAATGCGGGCATGGTGGTTAATGAGCACCTTCACCGTTTGCTCCTTGCCGGCCGCTGCGGCAATGTGCAGTGCGGTGTTGCCTTGTTCGTTTTTTGCTTGGGGGTCGCCACCGGCCCGCAGGAGCGAGGTGAGAGCGTATTCCTTACCGATGCGAGCGGTTTCGATAACAAGAGCAGAGGGGACGTGCGCCCCGGTTTGAAGCAGCAGAGACAACAGCTCCATGTCTTCCTTCAGGGCTGTTTCGCGCAGTAATTCGGGTGTCACCTCATGAATGCCGCGCAATTCCAAAATAGCCAAAGCTGTTATTTTTTGAACCTGTACGTTGTTCTTTTTCTGCACCACATCCATGGGGGTCTCGCCCTCGTAGTTGGGGATGGTCATGTCGGCTCCGGCTTTAATCATGACCTCGAGCACGCGGCCGTGATTGTTCTTGGCTGCGTAGTGCATGGGCGTGTTGCCATTGGGGGTGGCGGTTTCCATGTAGGCATCGTTTGCGATGAGGGCAGCCACACAGTCTGCATGGCCCTTCATGGCAGCCAAAATCAACGGCGTTTGCTCGCGTTTGTTGCGGCGCTCAATGTTGGCGCCGTTCTCAATCAGCATGCTGACACCGGATGCATTGCCGCGCACGGCAGCGTAGTGCAGGGGGGTGTCGCCACGGCTGTCTTCGGCGTTGGGGTCGGCACCGGCAGCCAGCAGAATGCGCATACATTCCGTGTGGTTGTTTTCTGCTGCCTGGTGCAAAATGCTGCGCTGGTGCGGAGGAATATAGAAGATGTTGGCACCGGCTTTAAGGAGGATTTTAATAGCCTCGTATTTACCGGAGGCGGCAGCCATTAAGTGGGCAGAGGTGGAGTTTGCCACCGTGTGCACGTTGGCGCCGGCTTCAATCAAAATTTTAAGCAGCTCAATGTGGCCGGCTTTGGCGGCGCTGCACAGGGGCGTTTCGCCCACGGAGTTCTTTTCATCCGGGTCGGCCCCGGCTCGCAAAATCAAACGGGCAATTTCCGGAAGGTTGTTCTTAACAGCGAGCGACAAGGCGCTGTCGCCGTGCTTTCTGGCCTTCACATTGGCGCCGTGCTTGAGCAGAATTTCCGTACACGGGACGGAGGCCGCGGCGATGGCGGCATGCAGGGCGGTGTCTTCCGTAAGGGTAGCCACGTTGGGTTCTGCGCCGTATTCCAACAGCATCTTCAAACACGCCGGTTGGTTGTGCTGGGCGGCCAGCATGACCGCCGGAATCTGCTGGTGCGTTTTGGCATTGGGGCTAATGCCGCCTTCTAACAATAATCTGGCTACCTCGTTGGGATTGCCGGCGATGATGGCGTTGAAGAGCGGCTCTGCGGAATAAATGCCCAGCGTGGGCAGCAAGAGCTCGCGGCGTTTAGCAATCTCTTCCTCCAATTTCTTTTGCTGCTCGAGTTCTTGGCGTTCTCGCTCTTGCAGCAGGGCAAGGCACTCCGGGTGGGGCTCTGCCAACTGCATGATGGTGCGCTCATCGATAGTGTGCACATTGATGCTGGCACCACGGGCAAGCAGAATTTCCACACAGGCCTTGTGGCCGGCCTCTGCCGCATACATGAGGGGGGTATAGCCGCTCATGTCCGATTTATCGGCGCTGCTGCCACTCTCCAGCAGCAGCAATAAGCACTCCGTGTGGCCATGGGCAGCCGCTAAATGCAGCGGACTTTGGCCTTGTGCATTGGTGTAATTGAGGGTTTGGTGCAGTTGGGTCAGCAGGCGGCAGGCTTCCAGTTTGCCTTCGCGTGCGGCAAGGTGCATGGCCGTGTTGTTCTGCTCGTCAATCAGAATACGCCCCGGCTGAGTAGCCAGCAACAGGCGGAGGAGTTTAACATCGCCGGCCGTGGCGGCCTCCAGCTGCTTTTGGGAGTAAGCATCCGGCGCAATTCCCAGCTTCTCCAGCTCAATCTCTGCTTGCTGGGCAGAGAGCAAATCTTCACCCGTGGCTGCCAGAGGATCGTGCAAGCATTGCTTACAGCAGAAGGCAACGGCCAATGCTGTTAAAAAGCCAAGCTTGACGGGTCTGGGAATGCGCATGAGTATAGAAGCGGATGGGAAAATTGGCTGTTATTCTTGCGTAATTGTTTTTGCAATGACGAGGGCGGCATCCGGGCGGCCCTGAGCGAGCATGGCCTGTTCCATATCCTTGCGGGCTTTGGTATCCATCACCACGGTGTGCACAAAGTGGTGCACAAACTCTTTGGTGAGGGCAGACTGTTGGCACATGACTGCGGAGCCAAGGTTGGTGAATACGCGGGCATTGAAGGTTTGGTGGTCGTCTGCCGCAAAGGGGTAGGGCACCAAAAGGCAAGCCTTGCCAATGATGGAGATTTCTGTGAGGGTGGAGGCTCCGGCGCGGGTGATAATGCCATCTGCCGCGGCGTAGGCCGCAGGCATGTTGGAGCAAAAGCCCACCACACTGATGTTGGGGGCGCCGGCGGCCAGCCCGTTCACTCGCTCGTAGTCGGCCTTGCCGGCAATGACGTAGTAGTGCACCTCGGGGTCGGCCTTAGCGGCCTCTATCAACAGAGAATTGAGATTGCGGGCACCCTGAGAACCACCTGTAACGAGAATGACCGGCTTGTCCGTCAGCAAGCCCAATTGCTCGCGGGCGTCGCGGCGTGTGGGCAGTTTCAGTAGCTCCTCGCGCACCGGTGTGCCGGTGACAACGCACTCGCTGCCCGGAAAATATTTGGCAGCCTCTTTCAAGCCCAGCAGCACGGCGGTGCACCAGCGTGCAGTCATGCGGTTGGAGCGGCCGGGCATGGCATTGCTGTCGTGCACATAGGTGCGCAGCCCCAGCTTTTTGCCGGCGCGTACCGGGGGCAGAGAGGTAAAGCCGCCCATGCCCAGCACCACATCTGCCTTCACCTTGCGAATAATGCGCTTGCAGGCCAAATACGTCTTAACCAGCTTCCACAGGAAACCGGGCGTTTTAAGAGAAAGCAGCGGGGGTTTGGCAATGGCTTCTACCGTGTAGAACTCCAAATCGCCATATTTGCGGGAAGCTTCGGCATCCACATCCTTACGAGAGATCAGCAGCACGGGGCGGTGGCCCATGGCTTTGAGCTGTTGTGCAACGGCAATGCCGGGGAAAAGATGACCGCCGGTACCGCCACAGGCAATGATGATGGTGAGAGGGGTAGACATAGGATTAACGTTTGATGCGGTTTCTGTTATTCGGCAATAAATTTTCTTGAATGATGGGGGTGTAGCGCTGAATGCTGGTAAGAAGACCGATGGCAGCGATGGTACAAATCAGGTTGGTGCCGCCATAGCTGATGAAGGGAAGGGGCAAACCGGTATTCGGCAGCATAGCTGTTACTACCATGATGTTGAGCAAGGCGGGCCAGAAGATGGTGCACACAAGGCCGATGGCTAAGAGGCGACCAAAGGTGTCCTTGAGTTGCAGCGCCATAACAGAGCCTGCCAGTGTGAGGGTTGAGAAGAGTAAGAGCACCCCGGCAGAACCAATGAAGCCCCATTCCTCGCCCACGATGGCGTAGATAAAGTCTGTGTGCGCATACGGCAGACTACCGTATTTGTAAATACTGTTGCCCAGGCCAACGCCGGTGGTGCCGCCATCTTGCATAGCCAGGTGGGCAATCCATTGTTGGCGGCCGGCGCCGCCTGCGTGTGCCTCCGGGTTATGCCATGCGTAAATACGCTCCATGCGGTTGTGGCTGCCCGTTGCTTGGTCTAAGAGGACCATGAATCCCATAATGATGGTAAGAGCGAGTACCCAAAAGCGGGAGCCGGCCACGTACATAACACAGAACCCCGCAACGGCCAAGGCAGCGGCAGTGCCCATGTCCTTTTCAAACAAAATCAATAACAGCGGAATGCCGAAAATGATACCCGGCATAATGAAGCCCTTAATGAAGGTGCCGGCCATTTCTCGGTGCGTGGCATACCAGTTGGCCATGGTAATCATGAGCACGGATTTAGCCAGCTCGCTGGGTTGCAGCGTGAAGACGCGCAGATTAATCCAACGGTGCTCGCCGTTTACTTCCTTACCAATGACCGGCATGTAGCACAAGACCAGCAGTAGCACACAGATTCCCCAAATGCTCCACAATACCCACTTGTTTCTGAAGATGTGGTAATCAATATTGCTGAGGACAAGGGCTACTATGATGCCGAAGAGGGCAAACTTGCCTTGCTTGGCCATGGCATCTATGGCCATTTCACTGTCGGAGGCGCCCGTACCGGTGCTTGCCACCATTACAATGCCGAGAATGAGCAACGTAATGAAGCAAACCCAAATGCAAATGATGCTGATACGGGCGGCCATGCGGTAGAATCCTTACTTCTTCAACAGGTTTTTGGCTTTCTCCGTTGCCGGAATCTTAATAACGGCACCGGCACGAATCATGGTGCTCTTGCCCATGTTGTTCAGCTTTTGAATTTCCTCGACAGAGGTGCCGAAGCGGCGGCTGATGCCCTTGAGGGAGTCGCCTCGCTTAATGGTGTAGGGCAGGCCTTCCTTGGCAATCTTCTCTTCCTCGCGAGCTACGGCCAAATCCTTGGCTTCCTGAGAATCGGCTGCCAGGGGAATACGAATCTTGTTGCCGGCAACGAGAACGTTCGGGTTGGTAATCTCGGGGTTGATTTTGAGAATAGCGTCGCGCGTTACGTTGTTGCGAGAGGCAATGCGGCTCAAGGTGTCGCCACTGGTAATCTGCACCCACTTGTGCGGTGTGTTATCCGGGGTGATGGGTTCAACCGCCGGGGTGGCGGCAACGGGCTCGGGAGTGGTTGCTTCCGTGGGTTCCGGTGTGGTGGTGGCAACGGCTACATCTGTAACGGGCTCAGCATCCGCAACGGGTGTGGTGGGTTCCGTCGGTACAGCGGCTGCCGCATCGGCAGGCACCATCGGTTGCGTTTGCGTGATGTGGGTGTCCGGGTTGGCAACAGGGCCGGGTACCGGAGTGGGCTCGCTCATGGGGATGCTGATGGGCTCCTTGGGCGGGGCTACTAAGGTGGCGGTGGTGGTGGCTGTTGCGGTATCCACTTTGCCATGCAGAATAATACCGCCGATGATGATGAGGTGCAGCAGCAAAAGACCCACCACAATGCGAATAAGGGTGGTGCTGTTGGCGGGGTCTCTTACCAAGCCGATTTCGCTGCGCTGGCGAAGGATAATCTTGCTGAAGAGGCGCATGACCGGCCTTTTGGGCTTCACGTGCACAACTTTGGATTCGTTGTAAGAGGAATAATGGTGGTCAGAATTTCTCATGTTGGCTCAGGGAGTAAAAAATTAAAGGTGCAGGGTTTTGAGTACGGCATTGCGGAAGCACTGGCCGCGCTGTACATAACCGGTGAATTGATCGAAAGAAGACGTGCCCGGAGAGAACAAAACAACATCTCCGCGCTGTGCTTCTTGAGCTGCTGCGGCTACGGCTTGCTCCACCGTTTCAACCTTAACGGTCTTGCAAACGGGGCTGAAGGTGTTTTCCAATTGGTCTGCAATTTGCCCGAAGACGATGCAGCAGCGGGCTTTTTGCTCCAGCATGGGGTTGATGGCCGAGTAATCCAAGCCTTTGTCCTTGCCGCCGGCAAGCAGAATGATGGGGCGGGTTTGAGAGCGCACGGCTGCCTCTGTGGAGTGCAGGTTGGTGCTCTTGGAGTCGTTCAACCAAAGAATGCCGTCCATCTCAGCTACGGTTTCGCAGCGGTGGCCGGGGGGAGAGAAGGTGCGGATTCCCTGCTCAATTTGCTCATCAGTCAAGCCGATGGCACGGCAGGCAAGGATGCAAGCCATGCAGTTTTCTGCATTATGAGCTTGCTCCATAGCAGTGCCGCGCAGCCCCATCAGCGGGCGGCCTGCTTCCATAATGTAATTTTGTTGGTAGAAGAGTCTGCCGGAGCCGACAACGGCAGAGAACTCCTGCACACGCGGGCGCAGGCCGGGCAGGTCTTCTCCCACGCGCACAATGGCCAGCTGGTCTTCCGTCATGTTCTCAAAGATGCGCAGCTTGGCATTAAAGTAGTCCTCCACCTTGGTGTAGCGGTCCATGTGGTCCGGGGCAAAGTTCAGCCAAATAGCCACCTCGGGGCGGAAGGAGTGAATTGTCTCCATTTGGAAGGAAGAGACCTCCAGCACGGCAAACTCGGGTGTGGTTTCTTCCATAGCCACATCGCAGAAGGGGTAGCCGTAGTTACCGCAGGCTTTGGCTGTTTTGCCGGCTTGCAGCAAGATGTGCTCCAGCAGGGCGGTGGTGGTGGTTTTGCCATTGGTGCCGGTGATGGCAATAATGCGCCCCGGGAAGTAGCAATAGCCCAGCTCAATCTCACCGATAATGGGGGCACCGGCATGCGTAAAGGCCAGTGTCCACGGAATGTCTGCCTCAATGCCCGGTGAAAGTACAACGAGTTCGGCAGCATAGTTATGGGCGTCTTCCTCTGTGGCGCCGGGTACAAACTTCAACGAGCTGTCAGCACAAGCGGCGTGCGGAGAGGAGTCAAAAATGCACACATCCGAGGCCCCTTTAGCCAAGGCCAAGCGGGCTGCAGAGACACCACTGCGGCCGCATCCGAGAACTGCTACTTTCTTTCCGGTGAGATTCATTGTGTGAAGGGGTTAAAATTGACAGGCAGATTGTACCAAATTTTTAATGGCTTGTAAATAGTCATGCGTGTACATGCCAAAACCAAGCAAGGCTAAAAACAGGGTGATAATCCAGAAGCGGATGCAAACCTGCGTTTCGCTCCAGCCTTTTTTCTCAAAGTGGTGGTGAATGGGGGCCATGAGGAAGAAACGGCGCCCTTCGCCGTATTTCTTGCGGGTGTATTTAAACCAACCCACCTGAATCATGACGGAGCATGCCTCTGCCACAAATACACCACCCACAATCACCAGCAGGAAGGGAGTGGCGGTGCAAACGGCTACCGTGCCCAGCAAGCCGCCTAAGGCCAGGGAGCCGGTGTCGCCCATGAAGACTTTGGCCGGGTGGGCATTGAACCACAGGAAGCCCGCGCAGGCAGAGGCCACAGCCAACATGGTGGGCGTGATGACGGGGAGCCCCTGGAACACGCTGATGACGGCATACAGCAGGGCTACGATGATCATGTTGCCGCTGGCGAGGCCATCCAAACCATCTGTCAGGTTGACGGCGTTGGAGGTGCCGATGATGACCAGCAGGGAGAGAGGGATGAAGAAGAAGCCGATATTCAGCCAACCATAGAAGGGAATGTACAGGTTGCACAGTGCAGGCACGGCGCAATACAGGTAAACGGCACAAATGGTGGCTGCTGCAAATTGCAGGCCTATTTTGAACCAACCGCTCACGCCGTCCGTGCTTTTCTTGGTGATTTTGGCGTAGTCATCCAAGAAACCCAAGAAGGCTGTAACGAGGGTTACAATCAAAATGCAGTGGGTGCGCGCATCCGTCAAATCTGCGCACAGCAAAATGGTGAGCAGAATGAGCCCGATAATCATGATGCCGCCCATGGTAGGAGTGCCCACCTTGCCTTGGTGCTCCGGGGCAAGCACGCCCTTGCGAGCCTCGCGAATCGGCTGGCCTGCCTTCATGGCGCGCAGCACGCTAATCAGTTTCGGGCCGATATAGAGAGAAAGGCCGAACGGTAACAGAATCGGCAGGATGAAGTAAATCAGCAGTGCCGAAAAGGCGGACTCAATGTCGATGATTTGTAACATAAATTATGATTCCGGTTTGAGCTTCGGGAACAGTTCATACATGCTGCGCTCCATCCCGGCTGAGCGCGAGCCTTTGAAGAGTACGGCATCCCCCGGCTGTATCATTTGCCGGAGGGTGGAGGCAGCCTCTGCCGGGCTGTTGACTAAGATGGCGGGGATGCGGTCTGCGGCGCCACGGCACAGGGCCAAGGTTTCTGCGCATTCATCGCCCACCACGACGATGGCGGTGTAATCCAAGGCGGCTGCATGCAGGCCAATCTCCTCGTGGGCAGCAATACCGCCTTCGCCCAATTCTCCCATTTTGCCCAGCACGGCAAAATGGCGTTTGGGGCCACGCAGGGCGGCAACGGTATCGAGCGCAGCTTTCATGCTTTCCGGGTTGGCGTTGTAGGTGTCATCCACCACGGTGTAGCCATCCACCTCTTTACAAGCCAAACGGCCCTTGGTAAGAGAAGCCATGGAAAGCCCTTCGGCAATTTGCTCTAAGCTGCAGCCCAGCTTCCATCCCGCAGCGGCAGCCAACAGACTGTTGCTTACCATGTGAGTACCGGGGATGGGTAATTCAATACGGATGGAGCCCAGCCCTTCGATGCAAAGATCGTAGGTGCTGCCGGCCGCCGTGCTGCGTACGTTAAGGGCACGCACACTGCTGTTACTACCGCCCACGGGCAGGGGCGTGGCTTGGGTGGAGGCCGCAATGGTATCCGCAAAATCATCCGTTGCCGGGTAAATCATGTAGCCGTCTGCCGGCAGTGCACGGGCTACGGTGCATTTTTCCTCTGCAATAGCCTCGCGGCTGCCCAAGTATTCCATGTGGGCGGAGCCGATGGTGGTGATGATACCCAGATGCGGGCGAGTCATGCGGCAGAGCGGGGCGAGTTCTCCGGCGTGGTTCATGCCCATCTCCCAAATGGCAACCTCGGTGCCTTGTTCGGCAGCCAAGATGCTCAGCGGGGTGCCGATGTGGTTGTTGAGGTTGCCCTTGGTGGCCAAGGTGTTGAACTTGCGTGAAAGTACGGCAAGGCACATGTCCTTGGTGCTGGTTTTACCGCTGGAGCCGGTGAGCCCCACCACGTGCAGTGGTTCCAGTTCAGCGCGCCACCACGAGGCAAGACTCTGCAGCGCCGTTAAGGTATCAGCCACCTCAATGACGGTGCAATCGGGGGCATATTCACCCACGCGCTTGCTGATGACAACGGCTGCCGCTGTTTGCGAGGCTGCGGCTGCGTAGTCGTTGCCATCGAATCGCTCACCGCACAGAGCAAGAAAGATGCAGCCGGGGGTGACAGCGCGGCTGTCTGTGGTTAACCCTTGCGTGATGGCCCTGCTGCCGCATTGCACAATGCTGCCTGCGGTGGCACCTGCCAATTGCTCTGTGGTGATGCGTTTCATGGGAGGGAGGAAGATTAGCGTTTGGAATCGGGCTTGCGGGAGGGAACACTGCGGCCCTCGGGGTTCAGCTCTTCGTAGTATTTGGCTACGACCGCGGAATCCGAGAAGGTGATGGTCTCGTCTGCAAAAATCTGGTAATTCTCGTGCCCCTTACCGGCAATGAGAATGCAATCGCCCGGGCGAGCTAACTTAAGAGCGGCGCGGATGGCCTCCTCGCGGTCGGTAATGCGGTGCTGCTTCTCCTTGGGGATACCGGGCATGATTTCGTCGATAATCTGTTCCGGGTCCTCCGTGCGGGGGTTATCGCTGGTAACGATGCACACATCGCTGTAGCGGGCAGCGGCTTCGCCCATCAGCGGGCGCTTGGTGCGGTCGCGGTCGCCGCCACAGCCAAAGACGGTGAAGACACGGCCTTGGCGGCAAAGCTGCTTCATGGTGCGGCATACGTTCTCTACGGCATCGGGGGTGTGGGCATAATCCACAAAGCATTGCACGTTGTTCACGCTGCTCACCAGCTCCATGCGGCCGGGCACCTGCGGGGATTGGGCAAGGCTTGCAATGGCATCGCGAATGTTGACACCGGCGGAAACGGCACCGGCCAAAGCGGCCAAGCTGTTAGAAACATTGAACTCGCCGATGAGCGGTGTGCGTACCAAGTAGCTCTTGCCGTTGTACACCAACTCGTACTGGCTGCCCTTCATGGAGATAATCTTCGGCTCGGCGCGGAAATCTGCATCCTTTGCCAAACCGAAGGTGCGCACGCGCATGATGGGGCGCAACTCCTCTGCCAACTTGCGGCCATATTCATCGTCGGCATTAATAACGGCTACAGCCTTCAGGCTCTTGTTGGCGGCCATGCGGGTGAAGAGGAGTTTCTTGGCCTCGTAATACTCTTCCATGGTGCCGTGGTAATCGAGGTGGTCCTGCGTCAGGTTCGTGAAAATGCCGACACGGAAATCCACCCCCGTGGTGCGGTGCTGGTGCAGTGCGTGGGAGGATACCTCCATAGCCACGGCCTTGCAGCCGTTGTTCACCATGTCTGCCAGCATGCCTTGCAGCTCGGCACAGCCCGGTGTGGTGTTGTGCGAGGGGGTGCGCTGGGCACCGTTGTCGTACATGATGGTGCCGATGAGACCGGCGCGCTGCCACGTGGCACGGAAGATGGCGTTGGTGAGGTAACTGATGGTGGTTTTACCGTTGGTGCCTGTTACACCCAGTGCCACGAGCTTTCTGCTGGGGAAGTCATTCCAAGCGCTCATCAACACACCGTCAGCTTCCTTGGTGTCGGGCACTTGTACCCAGCAGATGCCGGCTTCCTGTGCCTGAGCGGGGCAGGGTGTTTCTGCTACAATGGCAATGGCGCCGGCGGCAATGGCTTGGTCGATGAAGTCATGGCCGTCCACCCGGGTGCCTTTTACAGCAATATAACAGCTGCCGGGAATCACGCGGCGGCTGTCATCGGTGAGCAGGCTGAGGGGCTTTTTAAGCGTACCTGTAATAATCGGTTCCGAAAGGATGGAGAAAAGCTGCTTGCTGTTCATGGTGGAGTGCGAGTGTTTAATTGTTCTTGGCTGCTTCGGCTAGGGCCGCTGCTTTTTTCTGTTTGTATTCGTTGTATTTATCAGAATCGTGGGGAGGTATCTTTTCCAGCTCAATGATGTTTTCTGCAATGGCTTTGAATACCGGGGCGGCCACGCCGCCACCACCGCCTTGCACGCCGTCCACAACGGTGAAGATGACGTACACCTTCTTGCGCTCGGATTCGGGCTTTTTCATTTCCTGCTCCCAGTTGATGGTTTCATCCAACGGGAAGATACCGGCAAAAGAGGCAATGTGGCAGTTCTTCATGTACTGCTTGGTAACCGGGTGGGTCTTTTCCGTGGTGCCGGTTTTGCCTCCTACACGAAAACCGGGGATGGCGGCGTTCATGCCTGTGCCACGGCCTCGGCGGCCATTGGGCTGGGTTACCGTCTCAAGGGAGAGGAGCATTTGGCGGGCCGTTTCACGCTTCAGCACGCGCTCGTTTTCACCTTCTTTGGCTTGGCAATCATCGTATACGTCGCCCTCCGGGGTAATCATGTTTTTGACCAGGCGGGGCTTTACGCGTACACCGCCGGAGGCCAAGGTGCAGTACACCTGTGCCACATGCATGGGGGAGGCAGAGATGGCGTAGCCGTAGGACATACAGGCAAGATCCAACTGGGTGATTTTGGATTTATCGCGGAAGCGGAAACCCTTGCTGACAGACGGGAGCGAAACGGGCAGGGGCTTAGTGATGCCCAGCTTGTCCAAATACCCCAAGTAATCATCCTTGGTGCAGCTGCTCAAAAGAATGCGGGCTGTGGCGGGGTTGCAGGACATCATGAGCGCATCGCTCACATACATGCCGCCGCTGAAGTTGCGCTTGCCGTCGGAAATGCGCTTGGAGAGGATGGTGAAGGGGGTGCCGGATACCTCGCTCTTCCAGTTGACTTTGTTCATGTCGATAGCAGACAATACAGCCACGGATTTGAAGGTGGAACCGGGCTCGTTGTTAGCTTGGCATGCGTAGTTAAAGTCGCCGTTAATCTTTTGGTTGTAACGGTTAATGAACTTGTTGTAGGGGTAAATGCCGTTCGGGGTGATTACCTCGCGGGTATTGAGGTTAAAAGACGGGCGATTGACCATGGCGATGATGTCGCCCGAGATGGCCTCTTGCACAACAACGCAACCGGTATCGGTGTTGTTGGCTTTCAAGGCTTTGTCCAGCTCCGCCTCGCAGATGGCCTGAATACGCATATCGATGGTGAGCTGCATGTTTAACCCGTGCTGGGGTGCCATGTAGCGGTCGTCTTCATGCGGCACGATGCGGCCGCGCACATCGGTGCGGTATTCTCGGTGGCCGTTGCGCCCCTGCAAAAGGTCGTTGTAAAAGCGTTCAATGCCGCTTTCGCCGGCGCCTGTGTCCTTACGCACCGAGCCCAGTACGTGAGCAAGCATATTCGGCACGGTGTAGGTGCGGTTCAACCCATTCTCAACAATAACGCCGTGTATGTGGTTGGCATCCAGCATTTCCTGCAGCAGTTCCGCATCCTCACGGCTCAAATCTTTAATGAGGTAGATTAACTGCGTAAAAGAAACCGTGCTCTTCTCACCGCGAGCCTCGGCTTCTTTTTTCAATGCCTCTTTTTCATACTGGCCAATCTTGTTGAGGATTTCCTCTTCCGTTAGCGGCGGGGTGTTGGCATTCTTCGTTTGTGCCTTCGAGGCAAACTCCGCCAGCAATTGCGCTACTAACTTATCGTGCGCGCGATAGTATTGCTCGCATATCTCCGGGTCGTAGGCAAGTAGTTTTTTTGCTGCTGAGCCGTCCGTCAAACTCTGGCGGTGAATCTCTGCGCGCTCTTCCGGGGTGTATTTTACCAAGGCGTTTTCCAAGAGCTCTGCTCGCTTGGCGCGGAACATCTTTTCTCGCTTCTCTTCATCCTTGATGGTTTTCCACGCCGGGGAGTGCACTAAAAGGTTGTAGGCCAAGCCATAGGTTACTTGGTCAATCTCGCGCATGGCGTGGCGGTTTACCTGCACCTCCGACACCATGATATTTTGGGTCAGCACCTCTCTGTTGCGGTCCATGATGATGCCGCGCTGAGCCGGCAGATTGGTGCTGCGGATATTATCGCGTTCAGAGCCGGCCCCGGTCTCCTGCACCTCCACAATTTGCAGACTCACCAATTCAGAGGCAACCCATGTCGTCAATGCCATCAGGATGACAATCAGGATGATGCATCGATAGGCAAATGGAATGGTTGTTCTCATGGAGAGCAGGCGGAGGCGGGGTTAAATCAGATTTAACGGGCGGCAGTGGCTCTGCCGGGCTCGATGCCCTGCGAGAGGCGCAGCTGCTGAATCTGCTCAGGAGCAATGTCTCTGAGGTCGGAGCCGATGGTATCGAGGCGCCCCAGCATGTTCCAGCGATTGGTTAACGTGCTGATTTTGGTGCGGTACTCGTTGATGCGCATGTTGTTTTCTGCGATGGCGCTGTTTACACGGCGAATTTCGCTCTGCACCGTCGTGCGGTCATTTTTGAAAATGGTATAGCTCACACCACCGGCAGCGGTAATAATGGCAAAAATGACCAACCATACCAAAACGGGCAAGGTGACTCGGTTGGCAAAGCATGTGGAAGTTTTACGCTGTTTTTTCATGTTGAAAGGAGTGTAATCAGAGTTTTTCGATGACTCGCAGTTTGGCGCTGCGGGAGCGGGGGTTTGCCTTCAGCTCGTCGTCTGAAGGTACGATAGGTTTGCGGTAGACCGGGCGTGCGGCGTACTCCGGGTTCGGGCGCGGAGCCGGCCACTCGGGGCGGTCGATTTCTGCCTTGGTAATGCGCTCAAAGTAGTGCTTAACAGCGCGGTCTTCCAGGCTGTGGAAAGTGATAACGGCAAAGCGGCCTCCGCTCTTCAGCATGCCAAGGCCTGTGCGCAGTAGCTCTTCCAGCGCGCCCAGCTCGTCATTAACGGCTATGCGCAGTGCTTGGAAGCTGCGGGTGGCAGGGTGCTGCTTGCCCTTGCGGGGCAGCACGCCGGCAATCAGGTCTGCCAGTTGTGTGGTGGTGGTGATGGGGGCCTTGGCGCGTGCCTGTACAATGCGGCGGGCAATGGCGCGGCTGGCGCGCTCCTCACCGTATTGCCACAAAATGTCGGCTATCTCCTGCTCCGGGGCATTGTTGACGATATCGGCAGCGCTGCACGGGGCAGAGGGGTTCATGCGCATATCCAGCGGCCCTTCGTGCAGGAAGGAGAACCCGCGCTCTGCGCAGTCAACCTGCGGCGAGGAAATGCCGATGTCTGCCAGCAAGCCGTCTACCTGCTCTACGCCATGTTGGCGCAACATGTCGGCTGCGTTGCGGAAGTTGCCGGCGATGATGTGAAGCTTATCGCCGAAGCGAGTCAAGCGTGCACGGGCGGCGGCACGAGCGGCGGGGTCTTGGTCAATGCCCCATACCTCGGCCCCTGCTTGCAGCATGCGCTCGGTGTGGCCACCACCGCCCAAGGTGGCATCCACAAACACTTTGCCGGGGGCTGCTTCCAAGGCGGCTACGGCCTCTGCTGCCAGTACGGTGACGTGGTTGAAAGGTTGTGCGGCTGCGGTCTCCTCGGTGGCTGCGGCTTCCTCCTCCGGGAAGGCGCCCAGCGTTACCTGCCAGGCGGCGGCATCTGCCGGTGTAACGGAGTGTACCACGAGGGTGGGGCACCACTGCATGCCCTCTGTGGCACTCTGCCAGCGGGCTACCATGGCATCCAAGCTTTCCTCGCTGCTGATGCCGGTGAGAATTTCGGCGGAGGCGTTGCCCAGGCTGTAGCCCAGCACGGTGGAGTCCTCGTGCAGGCGCTTCACGAGCGCTTCTGCGCGCGCGACGCAAAAGCCCGCGCGAGGGGCTGTAGCCAACGGATTGATAATAAACTCTTCCGTCAATTCCTCAAGCTGCTGAGTCAGGGCTGCTAACTTGCCGCGAGAGCCTTTGATGCCGGCGTTGCGCATGCCGGCAAGCAGGTCGGCCTTGCGGGCTTCCCATTCCTGCAAATGCTCTGCGGGCAAGGCACTGCTCTCCCACATCAGCACCCGGTAACAGGTGCCTTCAGGCTGCCGGGCAAAGGCCCCACGCTGTGGTGTTTCGGTGCTCATGTGAACATGCAGAAGTGTTTTTCAAGCGGATTCTCGGCGAGCTTCTCGGGCGAGTATTCGGCGTTGTAATCTTCCGGCAGCCATATTTCAAACATACTGCCGCGGCCTACGAATTGAACGTATTCCTTTACTTTTAAGTGCTCTCGCTCATCCTTGGGTATCAAAATCTTGCCTTGTGTGCTCACCTCTGCCGAATCGGCGCTGCTAATGATGCCGCCCACGTATTCGTCTATCTGCCCCGGGGTGGCTCCCAGTTCTTTGGCGGATGTCCTAATCTCGTTAATCTTTTGGTCGAAAGCCTCTTTGGTAAAGCACTTAAGGATGTTGTAGCGTTTTTTATGCGTCGCCTGCAACAAAACGAGTTTCTGCCCCAGCGCTGCACGCCAATCCGCGGGGATGGATACGCGCCCCTTCGGATCAAGCTTGTGCATCGCCCGGCTCCAAAACTCCACTTTGAATACATCGGACATCACGTTTAGTACACTTAACCACACCAAAGGTACACTTTGGTACACCGTAAGTCAATACTTTTTTTCAAAAAATACCGGTCTAAAAGCTTCGGGCGTCAAATTTTAGCGCAGAATGTCGGTCAAAAATGGTGCTTTTAGTTAAAAATGGGGAGCGGAGGTGTATCTTGGGTGAGTGAGGTGTACTTAAAGTGTACCGGGAGGGTTCGAGAGGCAAAGAAGGAGCATGCCGACGGAAAGCAGAACAGCAACAACTAAGGCCCAAAAGGTTGTCTTTTCTTCCGGTATGTGCCAATATTTGCGTTTGATAATGAGACCGTTGATGACCTGCCAAATAATGAGAAGCCCGAACATGAAGCTGCTCAATACCTCCAGACACTCGTGCAGGTGAGCGCTTAAAAGGATGAGCGCCAGCCCCACGGCAAGCACAATGCATGCCTTGTTGTAGGGGAATTTGGTGGGTTGTGGAAAGTCTCTCATGGCAAAGCCGGGCGGCTGCGCTCCATTAGCGGTGAGAGCGTAATTTGTGCAATCGTTGGTCCATCTTGGGGCGCAAGTTAGCTTCTATCCAAGCATTGGCGGCCTGCAGTCCCTCTGCCTTGTAAATGCGCCCGATTTGGGCTTCTACAGCTGTGGCATTGCCCGTAAGGCGCAGAAAATCATTGCTGGTAAATTCCACGAAGAGTTTACCGTCAATCTGTCCTTTGAAGGATAAAATCCATTCGCGAACATAGAGGGCAAGCACGGCATCGCCTACCCAAGCCTGGGCGCGGACGACAGGATCTAAATCCGGAGGGAGAGTAGACATAGTACGGGAATGGGGTGAAATGAAAGGTTTAGGAGGGGATGGCCGGTGCCGGGGCGGGGGCCTCTGCCGGTTCTGTGGACAGTAGTTTTTCCATGCGGCTGCGTATCTCTTCCTCAGAGTCGGAGCTCCAGTAGCCGGAGTCCAGCTCAATGGCTATGGTGCTGTAGGGCAAACGGGTGCCGGTTTTGATGAATAAGACGCGGAATTGCTTGGCGGCCTCTGCTAATTGCATGCTGATGATGCGCTCGTCCAAACGGTAGCAGAAACGCCCGGATAACAGGGAATTCACCTCCTGGCGAAACTCCTTAATGCCGGGTGCCATGTCTTCCGTTACAATGTCCATCTCGTTGTTCACCCAAATGCGGGGTGTGAGAGAGGCTTGCAATTCCAGAATATCCAGTACCTCGCGGAAGGTGTCTGCAGAGCCGGAGGATACAGCCATGGTGATGGCTCCCAAGCCGGCAGGTATGGGGTAAGTGGGGTCGGCAATGACCACCCAGTTGCGGGCTCCCAGCTGCTGCAGTTGCGGGGCAATGGCAGCGCGAGTTTGGTCTATCAACTCAAATCGCGTGGGCCCTGCATTCTGTTGGCATGAAGCCAACAAAGCGGCTGCCGTTACAGCAGCCGCTAAGGCAGAGTGTCTGATTGAGTGATTTGACACGGTTTGTTGTATAAAATCAACGGTCGGTGCGCGGCTCGCGGGAGGCAGAGGTGCCGTTGCCGGGGCGCGTGGTGAAGGGACCGCCACAGGTGGGGGCTTTCTCCGTAAAGGCCACGCCGGGTAGCTCTGTGGGCTTGCCTTCCACCGGGAAATCCTTGCGCAGCGGGTGGTACGGGTAGCCGTCCCACATCATGATGCGGCGTAAATCCGGGTGCCCCACAAACTCAATGCCCATGAGGTCGTACTGCTCGCGCTCCAGCCAATCGGCGGAGTTCCATACGGATACCAAGCTGGGCACAGAGCACTCAGCCTCGGAAATCGGGCAGCGTACGAGCAGGTTGGCGCCTGTCTCGGCCTGGGTGATGGTGTAATTGGTCTCAAAACGGGGCTCCTCGCCCAAGTTGTCTACGGCAGAAACGCAGATGAGCATGTCGAACCCGCAGGCATCACGGGCGTAGAGCATGGCGGCTGCCAAGTCTTCCGGCATGATGGTCAGGGTGATGTCGCCACGGAACTCCTTGATGGAGCTCTTGGGGTAGCGGGCGCAAATGCGCTCTGCTGCTTCCTTTTGGATGGTGTTGAGATTGGCCATTGCTTGTCTCGTGTAAGTGGTTCTGTGCGTTCCGAATCAGTCCATGATGGACATCTTGGCAGTGATGGTGCCGGCGTTCTGTGCCTCGCGCGGTTCGTGTGTCTTGAAGAAGCCGCTCAGCGGGTGCTCGGTCTTCATAATCTTGTCCTTCAGTGTCATCAAGCCCTGCAAGAGTGCCTCGGGGCGGGGAGGACAACCGGAAATGTAAACGTCTACAGGTACAATCTTATCTACACCCTGCAGCACGGAGTAGGAGCGGAACATGCCGCCGGAGCAAGCGCAGGCACCGCAGGCAATGCACCACTTGGGCTCGGGCATCTGGTCCCAAATGCGGCGTACCAGCATGGCCATCTTGTACGTGATGGTGCCGCAAATGAACATGAAGTCGGCCTGGTGCGGGGTGTAGCGGTTTACTTCTGCACCGAAACGGGAAATATCATATCGGGAACATGCGGTGGCCATGTATTCAATAGCGCAGCATGAGGTGCCCATCGGCATCGGCCAGAGGGATGACTGCTGCACCCAGTTAATAGCTGCCTCTGCTGTGGTGTAAAGAAAGCCACCGTCAGCGTCCGGGTCGCACATGTAATTTTGCTCGATTTCCTGAAGATTGTCACTTGCCATAACGTACACAGCAGGGGATGTAGATAACCCTGCGGCCATAAGCATACTCTCTTTGGCGCTAAAATCAAGCCAAAATTCACCTGCCACCATGAATTTGCATGAAGTTGTGCTCCAAGGTATGGGTTTGTGATACAGAAAAATGGCTGATAATTCACACACAATGGGCTTGACAGTGCAACGTGGCTTCTGTAGAATACGCAGCGTATGGAAACACGCGCGCGTAATTGGAAGTCGACTCTTTTGGCGATGTCTGCGACGGTTTGTTTGCCGCTTCATGCTCAACAACCGGTAGAAGATGATCCGTTCATGAGTGTCATGGAGCAGGATCAACAAAGAGAACAAGAGCAGGCTGCTGCTGAAAATGCTTTCAAGGGAGTATCTGAGGAGGCTGATGTTGAATCCGTTAACACGGCTGATGAAGCCCGTTTGACCCGCCCCGGGGCAGATGTTGCCTCTGCTACGGATAAAGCTCTGGACCTTGCCCTCGGTGGCAACACCGGTGTGCTTTCTTTTGAAGACCAGTACGAGGGGCAGCGCATTTCTTCCGTTGATATTCGTTATATCTCAGGCAAACGTGTATTGCCCGATAGCCGCCTGCTGGATGTGATTCAGACCCGCTCCGGTAGCAAGTATTCCTCCGATATGGTCAATGATGACCTCTCTCGCCTCATTGAGCGCGGCCTTATCGATGGCGATGCTCGCGTGGCTGTAGAGCCCGGTTCCTCCGGCCTGAAGGTTATCTTTGAGGTGCGCCCCGCCGGTGTGATGGCCGGTGTAGGTTTCTCCGGTAACAAGCGATTTGATGACGATGAGCTGCGCGAGAACCTGATTGATATCTCCGGCCAAACCGCCGGTGCTCTCAACCTGCGCTCCGGTATGGCCTTTAACGACCGCAGCCTGGCCTCTGCCCGTGCTAAGATTTTGGAGATGTATAACGAGGCCGGTTACCCGGACACTAAGGTAACATGGCGCTACACCAAGACCGCCCGCGAGGGGTACCAGGATGTTATCTTTGATATTGAGGAAGGTCGCCGTGTAACGATGGACCACATCCAATTTGTGGGTAACAAGGAGTTTGATGCCGTGCAGCTGCGCCAAGTGATGAAAACCAAGGAGCGTGGCATCTTTACTTGGTTCACCAAGTCCGGCCGTATTGACCGCGAGACCGTGCAGGACGACCTGCAGGAGGTGGTACGCCTGTACCGCAACTACGGTTACCTGCGTGCTAAGATTACCAAGGTAGAGCACTCCGCCACCGGTGGCGAGAACAGCCCGCAGCGCCTCACCATGCGTGTGCATATCGAGGAAGGCCCCCGTTACCGTGTGCGCAACGTCAGCTTCAAGGGCATTAGCGTGTATACCCCGGAAGAGTTGCACCCCGGTTTGAGCATGCTGGATGGCGATATCTACTCCCTCCAAAAGGTTTCCGACGACACCCGCATGATTCGCGACTACTATGGTGCCTTGGGCTATGCGGATGCTGAGGTGCGCCCCGATATTGATGAGGTGGGTGTGGACTCCAAGGGCGTGCGCTTGGTCGACATTTGCTACGATGTCAACGAGGGCGACCGCTACAAGGTAGGCCGCATCAACGTGGCCGGCAACACCAAGACAAAGCAGCACGTCATCCTGCGCGAGCTTCCGCTTAAACCCGGCCAGCCGCTCAACTCCGTAGACTTGGAGACGGCCAAGAAGCGCTTGGAGAATCTGGATTACTTTGAAAAGGGTATCGATGTTTCTCAGGCTGCCTCCGGCACCGCCGGCTATCGCGATATTAACGTCAACGTGCGCGAGAAGGGCACCGGTAGCTTCCAGGTGGGTGTGGCCTTTACCACGGTAGAGAACCTGTATGCCTATGTTTCCGTAACGCAGAGAAACTTTGACATTCGCGGCATCACCAACGGCACCTTCGTGGGCGGTGGCCAGCGCCTTTCCGTTTCCGGTCGTTTGGGTACCGATACGCAGAGCGCCTCCATCAGCTTTGTAGAGCCTTGGTTCTTGGATCAAAAACTCTCCTTGGGCGTGGATTTGTACTACTCCGACAGCTCCTACATGAGCGATTACTACACGCAGGAGAATTACGGCTTCTCCGTATCCCTCCGCAAGGCTCTTACGGATAAACACACCGTGAAGCTTGCCTACACCTTGGAGCAGTACACCATCGACCCCGAGGCCGATAGCCCCAGCTTCTTCCGCGACAACAGCGGCGACTTCACCCGCAGCAACATTCGCCTGGGCTTCGAGTATGATACGCGCGACGCCATGATTACCCCGCGCAAGGGCGGTAATTTTGAGGCTTACGGCTCATGGTCCGGCCCCGGCAGCACGGTGGAAACATATAGCCTTGGCCTCTCCGGCTCCTACTACTACAACGCCGCTTGGGACTCCATTTGGAGTGTCAACTTCGGTGTGCAAACGGTGGATACCGCGAAGGGTAACGAACAGGTACCCCTGTTTGAGAAGTGCTTCCTCGGCGGCCCGAACAACCTGCGCGGCTTCCGCTACCACGATGTAGGCTTGGTGGATTCCGCCATCTCCGGCGATGAATCTATGGGTGGTAACACCTCTGCCTATGCTCAGTTTGAGGTCACCGTCCCCTTGGTGGACTCCATGCGCTTCGCCACCTTCGTGGACGTTGGTTTCGTCAACGGCGACAGCTTCGACTTCGGCACCGGCCAAATCTCTGCCGACTACGGTATTGGTCTGCGCCTCAACCTCCCCATGGGCCCCATTGCTGTAGACTACGCCATTCCCTTCAAGACGGGTAATGCCGTAGACCGCAGCGGCCAGTTCCAGTTCTATATCGACTACAAGTATTAATCCCTCGCGCCCTCATGCGCGTGTAACACGGAGCCCCGCATCGGTTGTTCATCGATGCGGGGTTCGTTATTATAACACTCTGTTAAAATTTATAGCTGATTTGCCCCTTCCTTTCACTGCCACGCGGAGCGGGGCAATATCACTGAGCTTGAAAAGCTCAATATCACTCTGCCGTAGGCAGAATATCACTTGCCTGCAAGGCAAATATCACTATAAGCCAGCGGTAGGCCTCATTGCCGTTTTGGGCTATAAAATCGGCAGAAAAATGGGAGTTTGTCGCCCCCCCGTACCACGCACCGCAGGTGCGTTCTTCACTACAGCGCAAGCTGTTCTTCACCATCTGCCGCAGGCAGATTCTTCACCATGCCCAACGGGCATTCTTCACCACGGCGTCAGCCGTTCTTCTCCCAAATACCGCGAGCGCAGCGAGCC